>Ga0065719_100532_pt1 | contig 11941 bp, 14 predicted proteins | sample GBSCel85sediment_FD_59106 | JGI IMG/M metagenome (GOLD analysis project Ga0065719, IMG submission 59106) | Hot spring sediment microbial communities from Great Boiling Spring, Nevada - Cellulolytic enrichment CS 85C v3 (version 3) | ecosystem: Environmental > Aquatic > Thermal springs > Hot... | reverse complement strand
AAGCTTTTCTCTTTCTCGTGAGAAGTTGGCAAAACAGCCTCACACTCTGTTTTCACACATTGGAGGCTTCTGGCCCTTTCGCCGAGTAAATACGTAAATCCCGCCTTGAAACGGGAACTCTTCCCGCGCTCTCTGTTGAAAATAAACCACCCGTCGGGAAGCTTCCGGATAAAATAAGATCCGGTTCCCGGAGGGGTCGGGAACGAGCGCGAGAAGCATTCAGGGCTTCCTAGAGGCTCTGCGCGCATGCGGGAGGAGCAGCGTGGAGAGCCTCCGGCGCGCTGGGAGGGCGCTTGCCCAGCTATGGGAGCGGCTGTGGGAGGTGGAGGGGTTCTCGGGGGTGTCTCAGGCTCCTGGCCTCCTGTGGGAGTGCCTTGGGGCGGCTTCCTGGAGGGGCGCGTTTTTATCCACGCCGGCGTGCCCTTCTCGTGGTCTCTGGGGGTGTGCTGCGCCTGGAGCCGGCGCGCGGCTTGAGGAGGGTGGCTGCCTCGGCTCTGCTCAGGCTGCTGAGGCTCCTCGTGGTCAGGGTTCACGGGGTGTTCAGGGTGGGTGGCTGCTCGCTGCGGGTGCCGCGGGGCTGCTTCGCGCCGGTCTTCGTGTCGACGGGGCTGGCTGCCGAGGTCTCCGCCAGGCTCGCGAGGGGTAGGGTGGGGTGCGACGTGGGGGCGGGGTGCGGAGCTGTGGCGCTCTCGCTGGCGAGGAGGCTCTCGGTGGAGGTCGTAGGCACGGACGTGGACTACGCGTGCCTCGCGGCCTCCGTGGAGAACGCGCGGAGCTGCGGTGTCTACGAGCTGTACCACCCCGTCCTCTGCGTGGGAGCCAGCTGCCTCAGGAGCTGCAGCGTGGACTTCGCCGTCACGAACCCCCCGTACCTCCCCCTGCCCCCGAGGNNGCCGGTGGACACTGCTCTCTGCGGCGGGGAGGGGCTGGAGGTCTACTCCAGCATGGTTGCGGACTCCCTCAGGGTGCTGAAGCCCGGCGGAGTCCTCGTCTTCACCGCGTCCAGCCTGACCGGCGGGATCCGGGGGGCGGTGCCGGTTGGTAGGCGCATCACGCCCTTCGACGCCGTGCTGGCCTACGTGCTCGTGAAGAAGTGCTAGCGCCTAGCAGCGCTGATCACGCGCTCAAGATCCTCGAAGCTCAACCTCGCGGCCCTCCTGGGGACCGCCCACTGGCATTATGTACAGGGGCTTCTCCTCCCTGGGCAGGCCCAGGACCTCGGCCACCTCCTCGTCGTGGAACGCCCCGACGGCCACCGTGCCGTAGCCGAGGGCGGTGGCCATGAGGTAGATGTTCTGCCCCGCGTGCCCCACCTCCATGGGCACGTACCTCGACCTCCCCCTCTCCCCGTAGACCGAGGTCGTCCTCTCGAAGACAGCGCAGATGACCACGCTGACCGGGGCTCTGCCCACCCAGGACTGCCTCAGCGAAGCCGCCTCTAGCTCGCGGCGGACGTCGCCGTACCTCCTCGGGATCAGCGCGTGCAAGCGCGGCTGGTACTTGTACACGCCTGCCGCCAGGTGCTCGCCGCCGGCCACCACACCCCTCTCGCCGATGACCGCGTAGACCTCCAGCGGGAAGGTTGCACCCGCGCTAGGCGCCGACCTGAACTCGCCCCTGGTGTCTGTGACGCCGTCCGCGGCCCAGAGTATCATCGCGAGGTCCTCGAGCTTCACGGGGTCGCCTGTGAACGCCCTGATGCTCCTCCTGAGAAGCAACGCCTCCTCCACGGTGAGAGAGGAGAGCTTTCTCGGAGGCGGAAGGTACAATACGCCCTCTACCCTGCACAGCATTTCCCACCCGCGCGCCGAATATAAGGTTTGACGTAGCTCGCGCAGCGGAGCGGGCGCGCCCCCCTCCTCTGGTAGGATGCNGAAGTCGTAGCTTCGACGTTTCTGCGCGGGGGGCCGGAGCGCTCTTAAACCTCCACACCCTAAAAACTCCGTGGCTGGTTCGCTCTCATTCCTCAGGCCGACTCNGNGAAGCTTAGTGCTATTCGCCGTGCTTGCGTTCATTTGCGTGGGCGGGGCGATTCAGAGCTACGCGTTCATCGACGATTTCCCCGGGGNGCCTAAGCCCCCCCTCTACGATCTGCTGAAGCCACTGGAGATATGGCCTTCCTGGGTTTTCCTCGCAGCCCCTGTCCACCTGCTAGGCAGCCTGCTTGGCTTGCGGTGGCTTTTGAAGTACTTTCCGAGCCTCGGAGGGGTTAGCGCTCCGGTGGCTAGCCTGGCGTACGCCTACGTGGTTTCATGCTGGGCGGTGTACTCTTGGAGTCGCTGGGCCAGGTACGGCAAATACGGGAGGTACACCCCACTGGTCGGGGTTGCGNTCACCTCGGTTCTCTACCTCCCTCGCGCATCCCTACCGGTGGTTGCCGCCCTAGAGGTTGACCCCCTGGGATATGCTGTGCGCACGGTGAGCGGATTTGCCCTCCTGACCGTGGTCTTCGCTGTCTACGCGGTATCAATCTACGGCCTGCACAAAGCCCTAGGAACCGCCCTGAGGTCACACCTTATGGGCGACCAGAGGTTCGGAAAGGCACGCGAGGGGGCCCGCAGACCTCGCCCGCTCTGAACCGGAGGGGTTGCCGCGCCCCCCTACGCCCCCGATTGCTACCACACCGGCTTCAACGCACCCTGCGCGCGCAAGCCATCGACCCTACCTCCCAGCGAGGTAGAGGTACACCTTGTAAGTCCGCCCCTTGAAGCCCGGCACCTCCAAGACCTCCGAAGGCCTCAGCCCCTCGAGGGGGCTGCCGTGGACAACAACCCTGCACCCCGGCTTGCACTCGGAGAGAAGCTTGAGCGAGAGCCTCCTCGACGCAGTCGGGGAGGGGTAGCAGAAGACGACGTCGAACCTGGAGCAGTCGAAGGAGTAGAGGTCGCCCACCACGATGTCCACGCTGCCGCCGAGCCCAGCCCTCCTGACCCGCTCGGCAGCCCGCAGGGCGAGGACAGGGTTCAGCTCCACGCCCACGGCGTAGGCCCNGAACCTCCCAGCCGCCACNACCAGGACATCCCCCCTCTCCGCACCCGAGGTCGACCAGCCTCTCCCCGGGCTTGAGCGCAGCCAGCTCGAGCGCTTTCTCAGCTACGTGCTCCGGCGTGGCCGAGAAAGGCAGCTCCGCCAGCAGCCTGGCGGCCTCCTCCAGGCGCACCTCCAGCATCGCTGGAGGCTGCTGTGAAAACGGTGAAGGGGGTCTTCAAGCTTTCCCCCTCCTACGGGCGGGGCTCCGGGGGTTCACCGCAGCCCAGAAGGCTTCCCCGCCCTCCCCCCTCGAGGCGGTTGCAGGAGCGCTGCGCATCGCGAGAGCTCTGGGCTCTGAGCCCCTCACCAGTACTGGGGCTTCTCGCTGCCCCTCACCCTGTCAGCCGGGTCGTCGGCGAACCTCCACCTCCCCGAGCCCGGGGCCAGCAGGACTACGCCGAGCTCCTCGGTCAGCTTGTCGTTCACGAGGACCTCCTCCTCGATCGGCGACACTAGGACGTCGGCGAGCTTCGGCCCCACCTCCCTGTCCTCGGTCACAGCCCACACGTCGACAGCGTCCCTGACCAGGAAGACCCTCGAAGGGCCGCCCGCCGTCCCGATCTCCACCACGCTGGACGTGAGGGGCGGCGGGTAGAGCGAGAGCAGCCTCGCCAGCCTCACCGGGATCAGCAGCTGGGGGGTCTCGGTCTCGAAGCCCGTGTTCACGAGCGCTGAGACCTCGGCGACCTCCCCCGAGATTCTAGACCTAAGCCTAATTCTCACGGCCATGCTCTCCCACGCGCCTCAGGATGTACACGTGCCCTACCCTTCCTCGCCTGAGCCGGTACACGTGCCCCACTCTCGGTTTCACGCCCATCGGGTTGGTAGCTCCCACAGAGCCTTATAAATCTCAAGGGCTTGGCTCGCGCGCAGGCCGCCTTGGCGCTGGTGGGTGGGGGTTTCGGGCTTTCCGCCCCCTTATGGGCGGAGCTCCAGGGACTTCACCGCCTCCACGAGCTTGACGAGGGCCTCCACCGCGGCGTGGAAGGCCTTCTCGCCCTTATCCCTCGAGGCTGTTGTGGAAACTCCGAAGACCCCGCTTCTCACCCTGTCGTCCGTCCGCTCGGGGTAGTACCCGAGCCCGTCCGTCGGGAGCCTTGCCGGCCGCTCGTCGACCGCTCGGTCCACCCTGACGAGGTGGGGGTGCAGGTGGAGGTTGACCGAGGTCTCCACAGAGGCCGCGTGCCCCAGCTCTTCCTCGCTGAATATGCTGCGCAGCTCTGGCAGGGTCCACCACTGGTACACGACCACGAGCACCCCCTCCCTCCTGGCAGCCATCGCTGCAGATCTCAAAGCGCACAGGTTCCCCCCGTGGCCGTTCACCACCACAACCTTCCTCACGCCGTGGGCGGCCAGCGCCCTGATAATGTCGAGCACGTAGCTCTTCAGGGACTCCTCGCTCACCCAGACCGTCCCGGGGAACTTGGAGTGGTGCTCGCTAACCCCGAAGGGCACCGGCGGCAGAACGGCCACCCCTGTCCTGCGGCTAGCCTCGGCGGCTAGCCTGTAGGCGATCATGTAGTCGGTGCCCAGGGGGTTCTGGGGGCCGTGCTGCTCGACAGAGCCTACAGGCAGCATGACGATGTCGGAGCGGGAGAAGTACTCCTTAGCNTCCTGCCAGCTCATCTCGTCCAGCTTGATCTCGCTCACGAGCTAGGGCGGTGAGCAATCCACTTATATCCTCACTCCTCCAGCTCCTCCCTCGAGGCTTCCAGCGCTGCCGCGAGCACCTGCAGGGCTTCCGCGAAGCTCTCCGCTCTCTGGCCTAGCCCGATCCTCAAGTAGCCCGGGCTGTCGAAGCACTCGCCGGGGTTCACCAGCACGCCCTCCTCGGCGAGCATCCTCCTGCACAGGCTCAGCGTGTTCTGCGCCCACGGAACCCTGGCCCGCGCGCCGGGCTGAGTAGTAAACCTTTCCCTCCTGGTTCGGAAAAGCCTGCAGGCTTGGGTGCCGCTGCGAAGCGCGAGTCAGGGGCTGCTCAGCAGCCCCTTCCTCAGCAGCATCTCGCAAACCCTCTGCGCGAGGCTCCGCGAGCGCACCCTGACCAGCAGGAAGCTGCCCGCGTCCTCGACGCTCACGCCGAGCTTCTCCAGCAGTTCGAGGGCCTCGCGCTTGGCTGCGAGCACGTAGTAGCCCTGCGGGTCCCTCCTCCTCAGCAGGTCCACGCAGGCGTCGCCGCGCAAGCCCCACTCCCCCGCGCTACCAGGAGCCCTCCCCGGGCCGCGGCCTCCTAACTCTTCTCGCCGCCAGGGCTGCTGCCAGCAGCACCAGCAAGCCCGCTGCCAGCTGAAGCTCAGCGGGGATTACGACCTCCACCTTCCCCTCAGCGCGGGCGGGAGCGTAGCAGGGTGGGGAGGCGCTGGCAGACACCTCGAGCGGGCAGGGGAGGAGCTGCACACCCAGCTCAGCGCTGGCCGCCCCGTCAGCCCCCGTCACGAGCTCAAGCCTCTCGGAGCGGTAGCAGGTCCTGACCTCAAGCTGCACCCTGGCTCCCGGGACAGGGGGGCTCGTCCTGACGACGACCACGGGCCTCCTGAGGAGGGCTGCGTCCAGCACGCTGACGCTCAGGTTCAGGGGTCTGAGGTCCACCTGGAGGGCCGACTCCGCGTACGCGGGCATGCTCTCCGGAGCCCAGGTGAAGGCCTCCAGCCTCCACAGCCCGACCTCGTCGAGCTCCACCTCCGCAACCCCTCCCGGTTTCAGCCTGAAGTAGCTCGTTGCGTTGCTGGGGCTCTTCACCCATAGCTCCATGCCCCCGCTCTCGGGGATGGACGGCGCAAGCCTCAGCCTATCGCCGCAGAGGAGCCTGGAGGGCAGGTCGAGGCGCAGCTCCAGCCTGGGCGGGGGCCTCGCCCCCGGGGAGACTCTGGCCGAGTGCCTGAGGGTGAAGTCCAGAGAGCCTGCGTACTCCGCTGCGGTGAGGGCCGCTGTCCTCGTCCTGCCCTCCAGCACCACGCTCTCGCCGAGGCCCCTCACCAGGGCCACGTAGCCCAGCTGCGGGGGCACGAAGCCCAGGAGCCTCGAGGAGGCCTGGGGCTCGACGGGCAGCCAGCCGTAGCCGGGGATGTAGACCTCTGCGTAGGCGTGCATCTCTGTTGGGGGGCCGCCGGCGTCNACTCCTTCCACAACCCTGGCTGGGATGCCNGCGGCCCGGGCGAGGGCGACGAAGAGCCTGGCGAAGTGGATGCAGACACCCCTCCTCGCCCTCAGGGTCCAGGCGGCCCCCAGCTCGTTGGCCCCGGGTAGCCTGCCGAGCTCCTCGTCGTAGACGATGCTCGAGGAGACGTAGTCCAGTATGCGGGCGACCGCCTCCCTGTAGGTGGAGGCCCCCTCGACCAGCTTGCGCGCGAGCGAGCTCACCTCGGGGTCGTCCACCTCGATGCGCGGGCTAGGCTTGAGGAACACCTCCAGGTCCCTGCTGAGCGGGGCGCCGAGCGGGGCGTCCGCGTCCACGTAGGTCAGGCGCTGCAGCGCCAGCAGCCTGACCTTGAGCACGAGCTCCCCCTGGACCTTGAGCCCCCTGAAGGCGGCGTATGCGTTACCCAGCGAGTCCTTGACTACCGACGCGGGGGCCGGGATCGCGAGGGGCCCTGAGACCGGGATGATCCACGGGTCGTTGGGGGAGGGCTAGGAGGAGCTCCTTCACCTCGCCTCGCCCGCTCACCACAACCTCGTACTCCAGCTCGACCAGGTTCTCGAGGTAGAGGCGCGAGGCGTAGNAGAACACCGCCGAGGCTTCAGCGCTCGAGCCCCCCGCGGCAGCAGAGACCCTGATCGTGTAGTAGCCTGTGGGCATCCTCTCCTGCATGGCGATGACGTAGGTGAAGCTCAGCTCCACGTGCCCCTCCAGCTCGACCTCCTCGGTCCTGGAGAGCAGGGAGGGCCCGAGGGGGTGGAGGAGCTCCACCGAGACTCGCAGCTTGTACGCAGCCCTCCCCGGAGGCTTCACCTCCACGCGGACCTGCACCGCGACATCCTCTCCCTGCTGGAACACCCGGTCGGGCTTCCTCTCGAACACGCCGCCGAGCAGCGTGCCCACATCGATGCTCACTATCCTGACGGTGAAGCCCCCCTCGGGGAGCGCGGGCACCAGGCGTGCTAGAGCTAGCGCAAGGAGCAGGAAGACCGCTACTGCCCTGCGCACACCTGTAGAGAAGTCTCCTGGGAAATAGGCTTTTCCCGCCGGACTCTGCTCCGGGAGGCTACGCAACATATATTTCCACGGTCATAGGCGGGTATTGCCGTGGAGTACACGACACTCGGCAAAACCGGCGAGCGTATCTCGAGGATAGGTCTAGGAGCGTGGCAGTTCAGCGAGGCCTGGGGGGTTACCGAGTACGAGAAGGCGAAGGCTGTCGTGGCGAAGGCGCTGGAGCTGGGGATAAACTTCTTCGATACGGCAATGGTCTACGGCTACGGGGCGAGCGAGCGGGCGCTGGGGAGAGCCCTAAGGGAGCTGGGCGTGAGGAGGGACGAGGTGGTGGTCTCCACCAAGATCCCCGGCGACTTCCTGAACCCCATCGACATACCCAGGGCGGTGAGGAAGAGCGTGGAGCTACTGGGCCTCGGCTACATCGACGTGCTCCTGGCCCACTGGCCNCCCGCCTGGCACAACTACCCGACGAGGGTCTACGCGCGGGCGATGGAGCAGCTCGTCAACGTGGGCCTCGTCAGGTACCTGGGCCTGAGCAACTACCCCGTGGAGCTCGTCGAGAGCTTCAGNAGCAGCCTGGCNAAAGCGGACGTGGAGGTCTTCCAGCACCGCTACAACCTCGTGGAGAGGTGGGCCGAGGCCGAGGTGATCCCCTACGCGGAGAAGCACAGGATAACGGTGCAGGCCTGGAGCCCGCTNGCCAAGGGCGCGCTCACCGGCAAGTACACGCCCGACAACCTGCCCAAGTTCGAGGACGTGAGGGCCGGCGACCCGGTCTACCACCCNGAGAACTTCAAGAGGGTTTGGCCGCTGGTGCAGCTCCTCCTCAGCATCGCGGAGAAGTACGGGAAGAAGCCCGTGCAAGTCGCGCTAAACTGGTTAGTTTCCTCCAGCCCCGTCGTCGTCCCGATACCTGGCGCTAAGAGCCCTGAGCAGGTGGAGGACTTCGCCGGGGCGGTGGGGTGGAGGCTGAAGCCCGAGGACTGGACCGCGATCGACGAGGCAAGCAGAGCTGTCACGGTGTACTACTCTGCCTACTACACCGGGCGGCAGTGGTAGGACTCTGCAAGTGGGGAGCTGATGGCCGCTAAGCAGTCCGAGGTACTCCACACTCTGGTCGTGGAGCCCTACGGCCTGAAGGTGGCCGCGCGCCACGGGGAGACGATACTCAGCGCCTTCAGGAGGTCCGGTGTTCCGATTAGGAGCGAGTGCGGTGGGAGAGGCCTCTGCGGGAAGTGCCGGGTAGCACTGTGGGAGGGGGCAGCTGTCACCCTGCCTACCAGGCAGGAGGAGAGACTTCTCGGCAGAGAATTTCTCGCGAGGGGCTACAGGCTGGCCTGCCAAGCCGCCATCCTGGGAGACCTCAAGGTGTACGTGCCACCTGGGAGCAGGAGCGTCCTCCTCCAGGTGGCGAGCAGAGGCTCAGCGCGGGCGGTGAGACTAAGACCCCTGGCGAGCAGGGTTCGCGTCGAGCTCCAGCCCCCCTCTCTCAGGGACGTCTTAGCCGACTGGGAGCGCCTCAAGCAGTCGGTAGAGGCGCGCACAGGGCGCTCGGTGAGGATCGACCCCGAGCTTCTTCTCCGCCTGCCTGCTAGGCTAAGGGAGCTGAAGTGGGGGGTGGACGCTGTCCTGTGGAGGGGCGAGCTGGTGGTCGACGTGGCAGAGCCCAAAGAGGGGGAGGGCTACGGGCTAGCAGTGGACATCGGCACCTCGAAGATCGTGGTGCACCTGGTAGACCTTCACACAGGCAAGACGGTCGCGGAGGCTACGGCGGAGAACCCGCAGGTCTTCGTGGGGGAGGATATCATCGCGCGCATGACTTACGCCCTACGAGAGCGGGAGGGCCTCGCGGAGCTGAAGCGGCTGGTAGTCGACGCGGTGAACAACCTCGCAGCGGCAGTCACCAGCTCCAGGGGTGTAAGCGCGAGCGATGTCCTAGCCGCGGTCCTCGTGGGGAACACTGTGATGCACCACCTAGCCCTCGGGATCGATGTCAGGGGCCTGGCGGCGTCCCCTTTCGTCCCCGCGGTGCAGGGCACCGTGGACGTGCCAGCGAGCCTCATAGGGTTGAGGTACGGCAGGCGGGCGCTCTTCCCCCCGGTCATAGCGGGCTACGTGGGCAGCGATGCTGTTGCGGACCTGGTCGCCACGGGTATGCACGAGGAGCGCGAGCCCGCCATGCTGCTGGATATAGGAACGAACACGGAGGTCATCCTGAGCACCGGAGAGGAGCTCCTTGCGTGCTCAGCCCCCTCGGGTCCTGCCTTCGAGGGCGGGCACCTCAGGTTCGGGATGAAGGCTGCTGTGGGCGCTGTGGACAGGGTGGAGATCNGCGGCGGAGGCNTCCGNTACAGCGTGATAGGCGGTACCAAGCCGCTGGGCCTGTGCGGCTCTGCGTACATAGACTTCGCNGCGGANGCCCTGCGCGCNGGNNTCCTGGACAGCCGCGGCTTCTTCAAGCGCGGCCTCAGTGACGCACGACTCAGAAGAGGTGAGGCCGGGTACGAGTACGTGGTTGTTCCCGCGGACGAGTCCGCTAGCGGTCACGACATAACGGTGTCCGAGAAGGACCTCAGCGAGCTCAGGCTGGCCAAGGCGGCAGTCTACGCGGCCTCCATGGTCCTGCTGGAGGAGGCCGGCCTCGGGCCGGAGGACCTCAGGAGGGTCTACGTTGCGGGGTCCTTCGGCTACGGTCTAAGCGTGGAGAACGCGATTAGAATCGGCCTCCTCCCACCCGTTGACCCCTCGGTGGTTCTCCAGGTGGGAAACACTGCGGTGGAGGGGGCACGGCTTATGCTTGTATCGGAGAATGCGCTCGAGGAGGCCGAGAGAATCGCCACATCCACAAGGTATGTGGAGTTGACAGCAGCCGAGAGCTTTCCAAGGCACTTCAGGAGGGGGCTCAGGTTCCCGTAGCAGCACCCCCAGCCCTTGCTGGAATGCTCATCGTACCTCTCACAACAGGCTTCGTCCAATCCCCCTTGGCGATCCAGGCCAGCATGAGGCTCCCACCTATGATGTTGCTGGCCATGATGGCGAGCCATACGCCCAGCGACCCCATGCCNAGCTGTANTGCGAGGAGGTAGCTACCTGCAACCCGGATGGCCCAGAGCCTAACCATGCCGATGAGCGTGGGGACTANCGTGTGGCCTGAGCCCCTGCCCGCCGAGTTCCCGGCCATGAAGATGGCGAAGAAGGGTAGACCGACCAGTATCGTCTCCAGGAACCTGACGCTCTCCTCCACAACCTCCGGGCTTGAAGCAAATATCCTCACCAGCTGGACGCGGAGCGCGTAGACGAAGACCGCGCCGACAGTCACTGCTGCAGCGATGAATACGGAGGCTTTCAGCGCGACCTCCCGTGCTCTCCTAGGTTTACCGGCTCCCCAGGCTCTGCCCCACCATCGTCGAGATTGCTCCAAGGAGGCCCCAGAGCATCCCGTCCGCGATGTCCAGGACGACGAAGCCTATCGAGTAGGCGGTTGCCACGACGACCCCTAGCAGGTTGACGATCCTCTGCTGCAGCATGAAAGCTAGGCTGTTGGTGGACATCATGACGAAGATGGGCGAGGAGATACTGAGCACGGTCCTTACCCACTCCGCCGTGAAGCTGAAGTTGAGGCTCAACTTCAACCANCTGAACCTCCTCCTGAGGAGCAGGTGGTAGCCGAGCAGGGTGATGACCTTCCCAAGCACGTCCGTGGCCGAGGCGCCCACGACGCCCAGCCTGGGGAAAGGACCTATGCCTAACACGAGGAGTGGATCGAGCACCATGTTAACCGAGAGGGCTACCACATTCACGACCGAAGGGGCTCTTGTCTCCCCGAAGCTGCTCAATAGTGTCGACAGCAGCATAACGGCGGCCATGAGCACGGAGTCCAGGGACATGACGGCGGAGTACAGCATCACGTAGTCGAAGATCTCCGGAGGAGTCACCACGATGTGCTGGAAGATGAGCGGCCTAAGCAGGAAGAAAGCTGTGCCTCAGCAAGACCCCCAAGGTGAAGCCAGCCGTGAAGAACCTCGAAGCCTCCACCCTGACCTCGTCGTAGGCGCGCGCCCCCACGAGCTGTGAGAGGAAGGCGGAGCCCGCTGCGCTCAGGGCATTNACCGCAGCGCTGAAGAGCATGAGAACCGGGAAGACCTGCCGCGGCACCGCGATCGCCTTCTCGTCGTACATGCTCAGCCAGAGGGAGTCTGCGACGCCGTACGCCACGTGGACGAGCTGCACCACCATCGGNGNTAGGCCCAGCCANAGGAGTGTGCGCAGCACTGGGCCGTTGACGATCCTCTCCCTGTAGCTGTCGAGCCTAGCCTGGCCGGGGAGCCTGCTCATCCAATCCCAAGAGACCGAAACCCCGACCACACCAATGAAAACTTTTCACTCAAAACACTCGGGAAAACCTTGCTCACATTTACCCGGCGTTTATGAAAAAATTACCGCAAACCCCTGGAAACAGATAAAATCTGTCCTTAGGTGGTGCCGGAGAGCATGCTAGGAGTTCCCAGGCTGATGTGCACCCAGCACCCCGACTCCACGGTCAGGATCACCGCCCAGATGGAGGTAGAGGAGGCTGTAGCCTCCTTCACCACCTACGGCTGCGACGAGGTGATGGTGGACTACGAGGGGAAGCTGACCCCCTACAGCCAGCCCCGGGACGTGGTGAAGGCAGCGGTGGAGGCAGGACTCCCCCTGGGGGAGAGCCTCGCGGTCACAGTCAGGCTGCCGAACCCCCGGCTGGAGGGCGAGGAGAGGCTG
>Ga0065719_106865_pt1 | contig 11947 bp, 9 predicted proteins | sample GBSCel85sediment_FD_59106 | JGI IMG/M metagenome (GOLD analysis project Ga0065719, IMG submission 59106) | Hot spring sediment microbial communities from Great Boiling Spring, Nevada - Cellulolytic enrichment CS 85C v3 (version 3) | ecosystem: Environmental > Aquatic > Thermal springs > Hot... | reverse complement strand
CAGCTTATAAGCTTCAGAAAAGGAGATCTCAGTGCACCAGTACTAGCAATCATAGTAACAATTGGAATTATAGCAGCAGGCCTACTATTAATGGCATGGTTCTGGTGGTTTGCACCACAAGCAGGAAAAACAGGTACGCTACAGATAGTAGGACAACCAACAGTAATATGCAACATTACTCAGGGTGGTGGAAATAGAAGCAGAGTGATAATAAGCGTGAAAAACATAGGCAGTGATAAGATCACTATAAAGGAGATAGTGCTCGGCAACCTAACATATACACCAACACCATCAGAACGGCTAGAACTAGAACCTGGTGAATCCAAGGGAATTAACATAGTAGGGGATGCGTGCCCTAAAGCGTGGGGATCTGTATCTACTGTTGATGGTGTAGTGGTGACAGATGCTGGTACATATATGACATCATTTACAGTGATTAAAAGAAAAGATTAAAAGAGGATAGTGTTTAGATTAGTGTTTGGTGGTTGGTGGGTTAGATTTTATAATAAGATAAGATTTTTTAGCTCCTCATCTAATTTATAATTGTGGTGGCTATAGATATTAACTCTCTTCTATATAGATTAGTATTAAAGGTTTTGAGAGGTGTGGAGTGTTTGGAAAAAAGGTTTTTGAAGGTCTATGCCGTATATGTTTGTTTAGGTTTGCTGTTTCTAAGTATTGTATTCCCTACATATTTTATTCTGCTGGCTGAAGGCTCTGCATGGACTCTACTCAGCTCTGAAGTGTCTCGGCATGTTGCTCTCTACGATGCTGATCTAGATGGTGAGCCAGAGCTGCTTGCTATAGACAGCAATCTCTATAGTAATTTAACTATTAAGATAGCTACTGATGCTACTCCACTCAAGTTTGACTTTAATTCTACTGGTATGCTGTGTCTAGCTCTATATAGAGCTGTGGATGGTTATCTAGCGGTTACATGTCCCTATGGATACTATATCTACACAGTATCGGTTAACTCTATTTTGAGGGTCTATAGATATGGCCTCTCACTATACAATGCTACACATAGATTTGTCTTACTGGCTGGTAGGCTCTACAGCGTTTCAGTTGATGGTGTGCCGCTAGTTGTTGGTGGTAGACCAGCTGTTATAGGTTCTTACAAAGGGTATATAGTACTCTACTACCTTGACACAGGCTTTGATGAGAGAATAGCGCCTCTAAACATAACCATTGTTGAGGCTCTCTACTACGAAGCTCTAATCTATGGCATTGGCTTAGCAGGCAACACATCTCTTTTCTTTAGATACAACATCACTGGCAGGGAATTCACCTTCAGAGCTCTTGGCATTGATCCACCCCTTCAAGTTGTTGCATCTACTAATAAAATCTATGTGTTGGGTGGGGATCACGTGCTCTACTCTGTAGATAGCAATGGAGGGGTTTCGCGTATTGCTGATGGTGTAACAGCTCTTTTCTACCCAGCTGACTCTGTAGATAGCTTCACGGCTTTAACCATGGATAGAATTCTTAAAGTAAGCAACTCTAGCACTGCTTCTGAGTATCCGCTACCATTTGACAGGGTTTATGCTGTTGATTGGTGGGGGGATGTACTTGCAGCTTCAACTGCCTCGGGTATCTATATAGCAACTACAAAGCCTCTCTACGCCTCTATACAGGCACCTAGAGTTGTATATGCAGGTGAATCAGTTGGGATTAGGGTGAGTGGTGTCTATGACGCTGCTCTAGTTAGGGTTGGTGATAGAATGTGGAGTGGTTTAGGTACAGTAGAACTCTATGAGACTCTTCCACCAGGCAACATAAGTGTTGAGGTTAAGGCCTGTAGAGGTGTGTTCTGCATCGAGAATAGAACAGCAATACTTGTATTGAGAAGGCCATTGAAAATCGCTGTGATTTATCCAAATACAACAAAACCCTACAACACACTAGAGATATTTGTCGAGGCTTTAGATAAAATCACCAACGCTACTACAGCTGTGAGTTGCAGTATTAGAGATCCTGGCAACCATGTGGTGAAGTACTTTACCTCAGGTAAGAGTATCGATGTACAAGCTATTCCAGATATAGACAGCTCTGTTTTTATAGTGTCTTGCGGTGGTGGTATCTATGAAACTGTAGAAACCACTGTGAGGTCGAAGTTTATAGAGCCCTATCTCAAAATAGGGTTTAGATACTATGGAAGTGGGTTGCTAGAGGTCTACGGCTACAACAGGTATACTAATGAGGTTTGGAACGGTGCTGTAGTTGTAAGGTACTTAAACATGACGGTTATCGATGTGGGGAGAGCCCTTATAACTCTACCCCCAGGCGAAACCTCTCTAAAAATCTTTCTAGCTAGAGGCAACACTACATACCATGTCGAAGAGCTTAGGGTTGTGTACTATGAGGATGTGTTTGAGGTTCCAGTTGGAGAACCTGTTATCTTAGCTGATAGAATTAAAGTAGATGTATATACCGTAACTGAGACAGTTACACGCCACTTCCCAGTCTACTACGAAATAAGAACTGTAGACCCACTGGCACTAGTAGCTACAGCAGCCTTCACAGCAGGCTCTCTCTACGCTATACTAATGCTACTTGGAAAACTACCGAAACTATCTCGAGCTAGGAAAGAGGCATAGCGGCTCGGCTTTTATATATATTTATAATATAATATCTGGTGCCGATCCACAGCTATTTTATTTGGGTTCTCCCACCATATAACTGATCCACCCATTTCACCACTTCGCAGAACCAAACCCAGCTATATTATCGCATATATTCAATGGTATTATAAATATTTATAAGCATTGAAAAAGCTATTTAAATTGGAGCTATTCTATAATGATGTGAAAAGCCCATAGCTGTTAAGGTCTCTGTAGCTACATCATCAATCTTTTCCCAATTCATTAAATAGCTTCACCTCATCGATAAAGTATATGGTAGAGCCGTAGACCTAGGCTTGGCTCTAAGAATGCTTGTGTTGTGGATGTTGGGATACCTCTTTATAAAGAGTCTATATAGCTAGCTGTATTATATAGAGCTCTGAAGTGTAGTCTCCACGTACAAAGATTAGATGTTTATCATAGTACTCTAGTCTATCACCATAGCCTTGCGGTGTAAATGGCAATATTATGGGTAGGATTTCTAAGGTTTTGGCAGTGATATCGAATTCGTAGACACCGCCATACTCATGTATAAAGTAGAGGTGGTTTGCACCATCATATGCTAGTCCTACAAGCCTATAGCCAGTAATATTGTATTGGTCTTCAACACTAACAATGTCATCATTAATCTTATACACTACCACTATGGAACGCGATCTACTTGCATCATATAGAGACACATATAGAGAATTAGCATTAGTAGCTGTAGAAATGTAGTTTGTAGCAATACCCTCAGCTATGGGATGCAGGAATATGTTTCCAGCAACCATGTTGTAGAGGCATAGAGCATCGCTACCTATACCAGGTATAACGACAAGCACATCTCCAACAACCTCTAACCTAGCACCAATACCAGATGCTCTACATTGATCTATAACCAAATCCCACACATTTTCTTTAAAATTGTAGCGAAATACACCACTAGCATTCAACAGATATATGTAGCCAGAGCCAACAGCTATATCGGCATCTCCGTTGAATACTGTACCGCTATAAATTTTGTATTTGGGTACAGGGCTTTCAACACCACCCGAAATATTGTAGACCAAGATTTCACTAGAGCCACCAACGCCGATTAACAGCCCTGTGAATTCCTCACTATACTCATAAACATTAACCTCATAGACCTCGCCACCCACAATATAGTCAAATGTCTTGTTAGCTACTAAGACGTTCTGCTCATCATATATTTCAATAGACCCGCTTGGCACTATGAAGTAGTTCCAGACATTAAGGCTAACAGTATCGCCATCAGAAACAACACTATCAATAACACCACCTGTAGAGTTTTTTAATACAACACGCCAACCACTAGGAACACCAGTAACATTAACAAGCCATGGTCTAGCATTAACAGTAACCACCAAATTATCAAATGATGCTCCAAGTAGTCGCACCGAGTGCTCTGGGTATATACCTAGACCAGCTTGCACAGGGGTTACAACACTATCTGTAGCGGTAAGCCAAAAAGTTCCGTTAAACAGTTTTAAGAGCCCTTCAATAAAGGTGTATGCTGATACAATACTATACTCGACATTGTACTCAAGATCTCTATTAGGTGTATTGTTTAGGTTTTGCCATTCTTCTACATATCTCCTGATCCAATACCCGCGGTGTGGCTCTCCAGGGTGGAAATATATGCCAAGGGTATAGAGAGCACTAGTGTTTTGAACTAGAACCATATCTACGTATCCTCTACTATTTTTATTATAAGCTGTGATTTTTGAAGCTATGTAAACCGTTCCGCTACTTGGTAAACTCTTATCTACCACCACTATACATTCACCTCCATAACTATTAGGCTGTTGTGAACTTTCTATGTAAATGTATTTGTTAGTGGAATCGTAGAGCCAATTACAGGTTAGCTTTTTTAATCTCCCTGGTGTGAAGGGATATGTATCGAAAGTATCATTATAGAGTATGTTTCCTTGGATGTGAGGGTCTTTGTCTATAGATGCGGTTCTGTATGAAATTGTAACTGTGTCTAGCACTGTTATAGTTCCATTACCGGCTACAACACCTATATCTACTAGTTTAGCTCTGAGTATTGGCTGGGGGGCTGTAATTGAGGGGCATTTCAATAGTTGGAATGTGAATAACGTGTTGCCTATGTCGAAGAATACTAGTCCGTGGTATGTCTTGCCCACTGTGAAATAGCCTTGTGGAAATGTTATTTTAGCTATTCCTATTTGCCCTACCCCAAGTCTATAGCTAAACCCCTCTAACCCCGCATCTATATCGGATGAATCTCCACAGGTTAAACCTTCTTCAGTAGGTATGCAAATTATTTTACCATTATCGCTATAGATTTCAATTCTCTGTAAAACTACTGGTAAACCTCTCTCATGCTTAAGAGTGATGTTGAGATGCACATTGCTATCAGTGTAGCATGCCTCTGCATATGTTGAGAGCATAGGTGTCTTCAAAATCTCTGAATAGGTATGTATGAAGAAGTACATCACACTCATAACAGCTGTGGTAAAAGCTATTACTGCTAGTATAGCTAGGTAGGGGTGCTCGATACCCATTATCCACCACACATAAAAAACAGTAAACAGGCTTAGAAACAAGCTTGCTGTAGCGTGGTTTTAACTGGTTTAAACATAGAAGCCACCATCAATAAAATAATTGCAAGAGCTAGTACTATGTAGCTCTGTATCGTTAGATCTGTGAGTATCCCGCTACCCATAGCAATATATATTTCCTCATCTGGTTTTTCAAGCTGTGTCTGTGTAAGGTAATGTAGTATTGAGGGGTCTGCAAGTGAGTAACTGTCGCGATAGACACCAACAATTTCTCTTGGATAATCAACTATACCATCCCCATCGTTATCGGGTTTAACCCAATCAACATAGTAGTTACCTAGATAATTAGTAAACATCCTTCCGTTATAGAAATACGTCACTTTTTCTGGCGTATTAAACACTATTTTATCTACAGGTATTAAATCTGGGTCTATTTTTAAAGAAGCCTTTGACCCGTCACCCATAAAGATATTGAGATATATATATGCATACTCTTTAACAATACTTCTAACTTCAAGCACATTTGAAGAATTGCTAATAACCTTGTTTCCCACAACTACGAGTTTACCTATAGCTGGGGGTGCTTTTGCATTTTCTCTAGAAGGACCTATCTGGATACCGATAACACTTGCCTCTATATTGTTATGTGAGATTTCGAGATATTCTGCCACCTGTGTATCTGGCCCCACCTGAATACCGATTTTACCAGCATGGATAGTGTTATCCTTGATTATTATAACACCTGTTGCTGTTGAGTTTGGCCCTATTTGAACACCTGTTTCACCAGCTAAAACCAGACTCCCCCTTAACTCAAAAGACCTTAACTTAACATCAGGCCCCACTTGCACACTTGTAGCAATAGCCTGTGTAGCATTAACTACAAGGTTTTCTAGCAACACGCTACCGATATCATATCTAACACCCTTTCTACCAGACCAATATATCTGTATAGCTGGGTTTTTCGTAAGCGATTCTATATACATATTTCTAAGCACTATAGTGTCATTCTCACTTGGAGCAAGTTTGAATGACCCACCACTAAGCATTATCTTCACATCACTTGCGCTAGAACCAAGCCCTTGTAGTATAAGCGATTTGTTAGCGATATTCACATCCCCATTCACACTATATACACCAGGCAGTAGACATACAACACTGTCGTTAGGAGCACCAGTAATACCACTGGTAAAGTTTCCAGGTACAAGTTTAAGTGTGCATGTATTGGTCGACTCTGAGTAAACAGTATAAAGAGTATAAAAAGAGCTGAGTAGTAAGAGCAGTAGAGAAGTAGGTATTAAATATGTGGATCCCTTGTACACATAGCCCCCCTAAATCTATTGGTATGTAAAACTGCTTTATATAAACTCTTAGCTTATTAGGTTAATAAATAAAAAAATTCGATATCTTAATATCTTTCAGAAGTCAGTGATGCTGCAGGGAACAAACGGAAGATAGATGCCAATAGTTAAGAACCTGTGGGTGTGGTGTATGTGAATGTAAAAGTCCCCTCATCAAACACTACTAGACCGCTATATGTTTTATTGTAGACTAGATAGTTTTGAGGAAGCTTCACAACTATTAGACCTACGCTTCCAGGCATAAGCGTCTTGCCTCTAAACCCATATAACACAACATCTCTCTTCTCCATGATACCCTCCTCAGTTGTCAGCATCACCACATTAAAATCTATAGGGTCTCCTCTCTCATGTCTTACAGTAACATTGATTACCCAATAACCGTTAGTGAGCCCCACCTCTGCATAGCCTCCCACCACAGGAATTCTATTAACTTCACTAACAATGTAGAGATATAGGTATAGCGAGTTAAACACTATAGTTATAAAGAGTATTGAGGCAAGTATAGCTAGAACCGGGTATTCTAAAGCCATTCTAACAAACCCCATCAGAACTTAACTGGTAGTAGATTAGAGACCTCAATGCCTCCGATGTACAGCAGTAAGAGTAGTAGTGTTGTTCTGAAAGCATATAGCGGCGATCCACCACGCAACTTGCCAACTATTATTGAGGCAAGTACAAGTGATATGAGGATTGCACATGTAAGCACATCGTAGATTACCGGGTTAAAGTTTATGAAGTGCTGTATGTTGAGTATCCAGCCACCTCGACCACCAATACTCTTTAGCATGTTAAAATATGTTGTGAAGAGCGTCCTTACATAGCCCATAAATACACTCACCATAGCTGTTAATCCAAGTAGCATCAACTCCTGTGCCCTTGCTAGTGAATGCAGTTTAGAGTACACGTTTATCAGCTGCTCATATGAGGTGGCGAGGGATTTCAGCATCTCGGGTTTAGCACCCATTAAAAGTGCCTGGAATAGAGACTCGAGAAAAGTTGCGTGGTAGAGGCTTGGAGCATCACGTAGAATCCTCTCCCTCACAGGCTCAACGTAATATCCAAGCAGTAATCTACGTGTAAGTTCCTCAACACCTCTACCATATCTCGGTGCAAGCCTCTCAAGAACCGATACAAAGTTCTCTCCGAGACTAACAGATATTGAAATAACATCTGAAACAAACCTTATCAACTTATCGTAGAGGCTGACCTTCTTTAACCACAACTCGGCGTATATAGTGCAGGGTGTTGTTGTGAGAACCACACCTAGAGCTATTACATGTGTAGCCAAAGCGCTAGAGGTGCCCATAAACATCGATAATGCCTGCATAGCTATGAGAACCACTGGTCCTATAAAGCCTATTACAGAGATGTACACCAATAGACGAGGGGGATTTATCGCAAATGCCGAGGGGTATATACTAGAGACCACGGCATAAATCATGAAGAAGAAGAGCACAGAAACTACAAGTGGTATGAAGAAAGACATTGCGATATTTCCACCATATAGCGGTGTTACAACGGCGAATACTATGGGTGTGAAGAGAAGTGCGAAAATCAATACACCATAGATTATTGTGAACTTCTCTGTTAAGCCGCTAAGCCTAGCTTCTAGCTGTGTATATATATGTCCAAAAGCTCTCTCAACAACATCTCTAAGATAACCTGTAGATATGCTAACACTAAGTATTCGCTTAAATATGTCTCTCACCACTCTTGATGGATGATTCTCAGAGATGATGCCCATGGCTGTGAGAAGCGATGCGTTAAGCACCGATGCCATTCTACGTGCATTTCTCACTTCTTCGGACCATGCCCTCAAAGCCCTGCTTCTCTCAATAGCATTGAGTATATCGTAGAGTGTGAGGTGTGTTGAGCTTAAGACTCTAAAGAATAGTAGTAGAAATGGCAGCTCTACTTCACATGATGTCTTTCTACTAGAGGCTGTAAAAGATATGTAGAGGCTTGGAAAAACCAGAACCACTCCAAAGAGAACCGCAAGAATCACTGTGATTACGAATAGTGTTAGTGGTATGTAGCCGTGAATAAAACCTATAGTAGTGCCAAGCGTTATGAGCAGCGATGTTAAAAAGCCAAGTACCTGTGTACTAGTAACATACATTGCAGTGAATCTCTCTGAAAGCATTCTACCAGCATCTAGAAACCTGCTAGTGGAGATCTTATCAGCCATGGTCTTTAAAGCTACATAGAGATAGCTGTAGTAATATGTTGAACCAGCTAGAATAACTACCACTATATAGAGGTGTAGCAATGGTATACCTAGCATTCTGCCAACTACACCAAGCGTAAAAGACACTATTGCTAACAAGCCTAGTAGTAGCCAGGCGTAGTACTTAATAGAAACCAACCTCGTGGAGTTTTCTATATAGAATCTCAGATAATTCACATACATCAGGTGTTGCTAGCGAGGGGTCTTTACCCTTAGCTTCTCTGTAGACCTCAGCCACAATTTTCTTCATACACTCATACTCACTCTCAAGATCCTCTAGTGAAACACCATGGGCAAGACNAACTCTCTTAAAGAATGAGAAGCTCTTAACAGGGCTCTCTATACTGGAACTTCTAGATATCTCGTCTTTTACAGGGTCGTAGATATAGAGCGGTGTTAGCTTCTCCTCGTCATATATGTATATCTCAGCCCTTCTCTCTAAACTAGCTTCTCTTCTAAATGGAATCATCTTCACAAAGATGTTGAGCATTCTAAGTGCCTGTGGGTTAACTGATACTGGGGGTGTTGTAAGTCTTAGCAATGCTGATTCCGGTGAATCTGCATGGAATGTTGTGACAGCTCCGTGGCCTAATAGTATTGCTTGTGCCCAATCCCTAGCCTCCTCACCCCTAACCTCACCAACCACAACATAGTCTACTGAAAGCCTTACAGCAATCCTCAGTAAGCTAAAGACTGTTACAGGGTTTTCAAAAGACTCTCTAGTAGTAGCTCTTGTCCAGTATGGTGTACAGAGTCTTATCTCGGGAGCATCCTCAATTGTTATGACCTTTGATTTCGGGGGTATAAGATTTAACACTGCTGTAGCTAGTGTTGTTTTACCGCTCATCATCTCTCCCACAATCATGATAGGTATCTTGTATTTCACTATGAGCCATAGAAAAGCCACCTCCTCAAGCGAAAGAGTCTTTATATCTACAAGCTTCAAAATACTCCATGGCTTCTTAGGCTGCTTCCTAATATCAACTGTTAAGCCACGTCTCAAAGTAACATCTGAGTAATAGACAACAGAAACCCTTGTCTCATACCGTGGCTCAATAAAGCTTGCTAGCGGCGTTGCTTCAGAAACCACTTTACCAGCTAGTGTTGAGAGTCTTAGAACAAGCTCTTTCAGCTCCTCCTCTGACAACACTATCCTGGCATCTAGCTCTCCATGCCTCCTATGTGTTACTCTAATAGGTTTTCCTGAAATCACATGTATATCTATAATGTTGTCGTCTAGCATCAGAGGCTCGATTAAACCATAGCCAAAAAACTGTCTTTCAAGAATATGCTTTACTGTTAAATCCGCCTTCTCAATAATTTTTGAAACATCACGCTCACCACGGGAAACAACACTGCGTAGAAGTTCTTGGATATCCTCCTCCAAGTCGCTGAAATTGCGTTGGGTAAGTACCTTATCATATATTATATAATCTTTGCTCGGCGTTATGCAGACGCTGTAAAGCTTTTCAACATCATATTCATCTATACACATAACTTCTCTTGGCGGTAGTAGAAACCTTACCATGGGCTTGAGTTCAAGCGGCATTTAAACACCGTAGCTACAGTTCTCTACTCAAAGCTGTGGTAATAATGCTTAAAAGCTTAAATTATAGATAAACCCGCTCTTTAGAGTGGGGATTGGTTTTAACACAGCTAAAATCTTCTAAGTATAGGATACATTATGAGGAATAGCACTAGTCCACTCATAAACGATGCCACTAGTTTAAGTAGCGTGGCTTCATACCATAAACTATAGTACTCGTAGCCTGTTTGCAGTAGTAGAAGCAGTGGTGGTAGTAGAAACAGTGGTGAGAATGCTTCATAGAGTCTCCAAGAATAGAGCTTGCCTAAAGTTTTAGGCAAAATTCTTCTAGCTACTAGCGAAGCTGCGAGGAATGATAGTAGTACTGCTAGTAGTGGTAGCATTGATGGTATAGCTCCATGAATATAAATTAATAGCAGTGTGGGGGCTAGGAGTAAAAAGCCCGGTGAAAACTCTACTAGTATTGAAACCTTGAATTTCACTATACACCACCATAACATATAAACAGCTCTGTTTTGCATAGATTCTCTAAGCCATCTATATCACTAAGTACTAGCTTTAGTAGATATCTCAATTCACTTGGCTGTAGAGCTGGTGTATTAGAGACCACCACAAGTCTAGCACCGCCTTTAGTAAAAGCCTCTACAACCTCTTCCAATCTCGGCAATTTACATGTAAGTAAAACTATTACCTTATCTCTAAAATTAGAGGCTTCAATTATTTGTGGAGGTGCTGCTACATAAATACTATTTGGCAGTATACCCTTGACAACATAGAGTGTTTTCACAGGGTGCAGTAATGGGTAGTAGAAGTATATTTTTTCAGATGTTCCTAAACCCACCCTACCTTTAGGAGATGTGAAGTAGTGTGTAGCTATAACTATTACCTCGGCCTCTGTCTCACCTAGATGTATATAGTCTCTAAACTCTAATCTATTATAGTAACACTTATCTAGAACACCAGCAGCATAGCCATAGACGTCAAAAACCTCTACGCTACATCCCCTTCTCCAATTATAGAGCTGAAGAGAAGCATAGTCTACAACAGCTATACAGAGATATAGCAGAAGTGGGGTGAGAGCCAAAACAAATTTTACACGCATATATACACCCATAAACATAAATTAGTTAGAGAATAGGTTAAAATATCTTTATCTATTAAATCCTCCAAGCCTATAACTAGCTGTTCATCTCTCATCTAGAGTTCTAGCCATTTACTTTAAATGGCCTAATTCCTTAACTATTCTATGAAGGTGTTTTTATCTCCCTCATATTTTCTAGTATCTTGTCTAGCTCTGCTTCATAGATCCCTATAGCAAAGTCTGATACCCCAAGATCCTTAGCTTCATTAAGAAGAAAAGCTAGCTTGTCTTCTGTAGAGCTATAGATATAAATCTAAACAACATCTAAGGATGATTTAACATCTCTATAAAACCTTTCAATGGTTTGCTTTATATAACCAACAAAATCATTTGGTATAACACCAATAGTAAAAATAAATATCGAAGTCATTGCTTCACCATACTTTAAAACAATATACCACATAATTAGTTTATTTCATCTAGATAAAACAATAATGTTGTTTAATTCTGTTGATATTTAATATAGCTATTTAAACTAAAGAATTATATGGTATTAGTACCACGGTGGGAATATGGTAGGACCATT
>Ga0065719_100731_pt1 | contig 11950 bp, 11 predicted proteins | sample GBSCel85sediment_FD_59106 | JGI IMG/M metagenome (GOLD analysis project Ga0065719, IMG submission 59106) | Hot spring sediment microbial communities from Great Boiling Spring, Nevada - Cellulolytic enrichment CS 85C v3 (version 3) | ecosystem: Environmental > Aquatic > Thermal springs > Hot... | reverse complement strand
TGCTTCAAAGCCTTCTCTCTATCACTGAAAACTATCCTTAGCTCCGGTGTAAATAAAAGCTCTACCCTCCTAACCACAGCTTCTAACCCAGTAACAGACTACAACGCCTTGCTATAGTCCTTGAAATGCCAAGTTAGTGGTAACGGCACAGCTTTTCTAGATATACTTCTCTGCAAACCTAAAGATCTCTACCTTACTACAAAACTCTACCTCTATACCAGCTACAAACTCAAGACAATGCAGCTGTAGTAGTAGGGGTGCTGATAGCTATAGTCTACAATGCTAGCCATAGATTCTGTACATTGGTGGGTTGTTTAGATACATAATGCCTAGTGCAAGTATATAGCTAGTGTTTGTAGACAGGTATTTGACTACACCTAGCCTATTCTTAATAGCTATAGCTATTCCATAGAGAAGTGCTTTTCCTCTAAATGTTGAAAGCTCAATTTCTAGAAATATCTTTCTAACGATTTCGACTAACTTCCTAGACCTGACCTCTCTACCCCAGATCCTCAGGGCGAGAATGAGGGCCCTTTGTTCAGGTTTAAGAAATCTCCAAATACCGGTCCTAAGAGCTTTTCTATAGAAATTCTCTACAACAGATCTAGAAATCTTAACAGGAATAAGAAGTTTCATAAGCACCTTCTTCGCGTAGTTAACAAGAGGAGCACTTCTTTCAATAGTTTTCTCAAATACACTAATNATAAAGCTCATACGAATTCTCCACAACCTCTACCTAATGACACTGCTATAAAAATTTAGCTGGTAGTGGATATCCAAGCCAAGTTTAAGCAGGATTCGCAATATAGAGTAGTAGAGTTCTTTAGAAAAACATTTGCTTTAAGATGTTTTAGAAGTAATGCTGTTAAGCCATAACAAGCTTCTGAAAAAGGTTTGGAATCTTTTGCTCAAATAATTAAAGTAGTTGCTGCTAAAGAAGATGGAAGGCTTTGAGTCATGACGAGCTATAGAGATTTATAGATGAATTAGCTGAGAAACCTCAAGATATTGAGCTAAGAAGTTTGTGAAGAACTCTTAACGGTCTTCACCGGAATTTCTGCAAGGCTAAATACCTTCAAAAGATGTTATTTGCGTTGTAGAGAATGTAAAAATTTGTTGAGAGACCGGGGAAACAGCTATAGGAATATCGAGAAGTAGAGCCTGTCCTCACTTCTTGCATAGACGTGCTTTCAGCTCTTTAATAGAAAACCTTAATGACGGTTCTGCAGCAGAGGTTTAAAGAATAATTTAAGTTTTTGAGAAGTGAGTTCAGCGATTTGTAGAGCTTTTGCAGAGTGTTGAGTGTGAAAGTCTATGGTTAAAAAGATTAGGCTACTGTTTGCTAGAGGTTTAGAGATAGAGTTTTGTGACAGAGGTAAAGCTGTTGAGCAGGTTGAAGAGTTGGCTAGGAAGGGTACTAGGTTCCCATTAGTTGTGTTTGGTCCTGAAGGCTGTGGAAAAAGTGCTTGGCTTAAACAAGCTATTGAAATTCTTAGAGATTATGGTTTCGAAGCCCTATACACAGATCTCCTAAATAGAGAATATATAGTTCACACAGGTGTCAAAGATGTTATTGAGAAGCTATCTGAAGCTGTAGCTGATGTAATAGGCTGTACACCGATTAAGTTAGCCAATCTCATAGTGCTTTTAGTTAAGCAGCTCATAGGCAAGTGGAGAAAAAAGAGGATAGCTTTGCTACTAGACGAGGTATTTCAAGCTATTGGTCTAGATAAAGCAGAAGTCTACGTTAAGATGCTTCTAAACATTATTGAATACCCTCCGGAAAGCTACGAAAACATAGTCGTAATAATTACTACAAGCGAGGGCTTGACGAGGAGTAGGATTGGTAGACATCTATGGGCTGAGATAACACCTATGTGGAATATGAGTAGGAGAGGTTTTGAGGAACTCTACGAGAAAATCCCAAAGCCAAAACCAGATTTTGACGAAGTTTGGATGTGTACAGGTGGAAACCCTAGAGCTCTTTCACTATTATACCAAATGAATTGGGATGTAGAGAGCTTAGTAAATAGGTTCGTGAAAGAGAAAGAGTTGACCTCGGATTTCATCTCCAAGTGGAGGAGATGGCTAGAACTAGCAGTTGAAGATCCTGACACTCTTTGGAATCCCGATACACCGAAAACTCTTGTAGAAGAACTTATCGCTAGAAACTTCATAGTGTACAATATGTATGAAAGAGATCAAAAGCTTTGGATAGACGAACCACCTCCACACAAAGCCCTAGAAATAGGTGTAGGTAGGTATGTAGCATGGCAAACACCACTGCATCGAGAAGCCGTGAGAAAAGCTCTTGGAGAACTATGAAGCTGAATTTAAAACTTATAAAGTCTAAGCGTTAAGTGATGATGATGAACACAGATTTGCACTTGNCCTCTTCTAAAGCTTACGAATTTGTTACAACTGTTCCCCGTTTAGAACCTTAACGCTTAAGTTTATGTTTATTATTGTGTGAATACCCCCAACCTAGTTTTAGCCAATACTAGAGCTATTCCTTAGCTCCAGCTTCCCCACACTTTAATTAGCTAATGTTACCATACACCACTATTGAGAAGGCCCTAAATGTATCACAGTAATGTATGGAATTGCACAAAAATGCAGAAGACGGGGACAGGAGATTTTAATATATCTTAAGTCATTGCTGTTATGTGCTATAATGAAATTTCATAGCGACTACCATTAAAAAGTGTCTTTATGAAATGCTTAATGTTAAGGTGTCGAGCATCTGTAAACAATGTTTCAAGTTTATTTAACTATGTTCTATAGCTTGTTACACAAAAAATAATTGTAGTTTCTCTAAACTCTTCTCTAACGTTTATCACTACAAACATTACTTTACTATTCTCGAATAGCTTTTTCACGCTTTTCTCTACTTCTGCTAAGCTAGTTGTTTTCTCTGTCTCAACTTCGATAAATATTATTTTCTCTACTTCTCTTCTTGAGGAGTGCCCTTTGAAAACTATGTAGTCTATAGGTGATTTGATGTGGCGTAGATCCTTTGGCTCTATACCGTAATTAGCGAACGCTATTAGTTGAACTACCTCTTTGACTACTCTATCAAGAATAGTAGCTAGATCTCTCTGTATAGCGTCTTCTCTAATCCTCTTCTCATTTTCCTGAATCCACTGCTGAAGCCTAGCCTCATACTCTCTTTCCCAATACTCTCTTCAAGAGATTTCCTAAGATTTTCAATCTCCCTATACTTCCACTCCTCGAACAACTTCTCAGCTTCAGCAATACCTCCAGACTTAGCGTAGTAGTAGACAGCAACGATGATAATCATTAGTGTGAATATAAGTACAAGAAACTTGATCACTATAACCACCTTGAACGCTATATTAACCCTAAAGTACCAATATAAAACAAGATACATGATGTAGATCACACTACAACGCAGTGTTTGTTAAACCCGTTGAGAACTCTAAGGCTGAGAAAGTTATGTAAGATAGAACTCTACATAGATCTGCCTTAAATCGATATAGTTATGGATTTTATTGCAAAGTTTTCGGCTTCAGGTGTGTATTCGTTCACTATCTACATCTTTCGAGAGCTTTTTTAACAGCTTCTCTGTATAGAGGTATTTGCCACGCTGCATATCTACCAATGCCGAGTTCGGGGTCTTTCTCTGGAGGCGGTTCGTCTATCCACAGCTCTGGATCTCTAGAGGTTACTGGGTACATGACGAGGTTTTTAGCTATAAGCTCTTCCCTAAGCTCTTTAGGGAACTCAGCTATAGCAATAATATCTATATCGTCAACCAGCAGCTCCAGCCACTTCCTCCACCTATCAATGAAATCCCCTACAAGACCTTTAACATCAATAAACTTCTTAACAAAGATATCAGTACTCCAGTTAAACTGGTATAGACTTCGAAGGGTACCCGGGTTCCCACCTGTAAACATCCAAACCTCGTCAAAGCCTGGCTTAGGCTTCGGGATCTTCTCGTAGAGCTCTTCAAAGCCTTTTCTAGCCATGTTCCACATGGGTACTAGGTCTCCCCACCTATGTTTACCAATTTCATACCTAGACAGGCCTTCGCTTGTAGCTACAATAGCGACTACGCTTTCATAGCTCTCTGGAGGGTACTCAATAACGTTTAACAGTCCTTTAACAAGTAGTGCAGCTTCCCTCGGCGTTGTGTACTGAAACACATCGTCAATTACTATAGCTAGCCTTTTCCTCTTCTGCTTAAGAACTTCGAAAGCAAAATCAATTGCTAGCCAAACAAGTTTAGCTATTTCGTGTTCTGAAACAGCCTGTTTAACAACTTCCAAAGCTTTCTGCTTGAAACTCTCGATGCCTACCTCAACTTCAAACAGCCTCATCACGGGATTGAAGTACACAACGCTATACCCTTCCTCCTTGAGGATCTCAACGCTTTGAAGAAGCCATGTAGTTTTACCACAGCCCTCAGGACCATAAACAACAACTGGGTACAGAGTACCTTTTTTAGCAAACTGGTAAACCTGTTTAATAGCCCTATCCCTATTACAAAACTCAATCTCTAAACCCTTAGCAAACTGCAGCCTAACCCTTCTAACCATGGGTTACAGCCTGTACAGACNATGCCGAAGACATCTAATAAATCATTGCATACTACACAAAAACAAAGCTACGAATATTGATAACACCTCTACACCTTATTTATGAGAAGACTTCTCAAGACCTTCTCTGCTAAGTTTACCATAGCTTCTACATCTCCATACCACTCTTTTACAGCTTCGCTACTGAGCCTAGCTTCGTGAAAACCTTCCACATAGAGGTAGTAGGCTGAGGCCCACCACCTACGAAAATCTTCTATACCAAGCTTCTTAGCAATACCTCTAACAGCATTATCAAGTAGTGTCGTTCTCCACCTCCCAGATTCACTAGCTATACTAGCTTCAGGTAGTTCAAGAGCTATGGCAAGAGCTTTAACAATCTCCTCAGCAGCTTTATAGAGTTTCTCGGATGCCTGGACAGGATCTCTATCGATAAGTCCCCTACCTTTAGCAAGAAACTTTTTAGCAAGCTCAATGTGCTTAGCAACCTCACAGCTATATCTATGAGAAACAGCTTCTACACCCATATCAAGCCACGCCTTTGTATTTATCTAGTGTAGAATTGTTAATAAGTATTGCTAAATATCTCGATTACGCTGGAGAAAGCCATCTTCAGGTTGCTGCCTAGCTATTGGTGTTATTTCGTGGAGAGTCTTGATGTAGAGTTAAAGGTAGCGGTTTTCCGTAGGTATTTTATTCAAGGTCTTTTATATTCGTAGCCAAGCTCTTTAAAGTAAGTTTCCTAAGCTAAGAAGTCTTCTCACAGCTCTCAGGCTCAAAAACAGCAACTAGATTTGGTGCCCCCTTCTCGCTTCACTCAGTAGCTTACTGAATAGCCCCTATCTCTATTGGTAAACTCAACTCCTAGACCAGCAAAGCAAAGTTTAACTCCTTTATGCTAGGCATACCCATGCTATGTACAGAGCTCTTTTCCTAACCGTAGACTCTGTACATCGGCGGGTTGTTGAGGTACATAATGCCTGTGCAAGGAGGTACCTGAGGTTCTTAGCAGCGCTCTTCAGCACATCTACACCGTTTTTAATGGCTATGGCTATTCCGCAGAGCAGTGCCTTTCTTCTGGGGGTAGAGAGCTTTATCTCTAGAGATACCTCTTTTAACTATCGTAGCTAGCCTCCTAGACCTCGCCTCTCCCCCAGGGTCCTTAGGGCTAGGAGAGGGACTTTCTGCTCAGCCTTCAAAGACCTCCAAGCACCTGTCCTAAGGGCTTTTCTAAGGAACTCCTCGACAACAGCTCTAGAGAGTACTGCTACTAGAGCTCTTTGAGGACAAGCTTCACAGCTTCTCTATGCAACGGTGTTTGCCAAGCAACGTGCCTACCAACACCAACTTCAAGATCTCTTTCTGGAGGTGGCTCGTCTATCCAGAAGTACGGATCCCTGTCGTGAAGAAAGTAGACTATCAGGTTTCTAGAGATAAGCTCGTTTACAAGTTCTTCAGGTACGTCAGGGCTCCAAAGGCTGTCAGGATCTTCAACAGCAAGCTCAAGCCACTTTCTCCACTTTCTAACAAAGCTTGGAGCAAGATTCTTGTCTGCCACAAACTCTGAAACAGCTCTATTTGAAGCCCAAGTACTTTGATAGAGCTTTAAAAGTGCATAGGGGTTGCCGCCAGTAAGCTTCCAAATATCATCAAAATTAGGCTTGGGTTCAGGTATCTTCTCGTATAGCTCTTCAAAGCCTCTCCTGGGCATGTTCCACATGGGCTTTAGCAAAGCCCACCTATGCCTACCGATTCTCCACCTAGACAACTCCTCACTCGTGGCAATAACTGCTATAATCTTTTCATACTCAGCTGGCGGATACTCAATTAAATTCAAAAGCATCTTAACATAGACCTCAGCCTTATCCAAACCAATGGCTTGAAAAACCTCGTCTATTAGTAAAGCAATTTTCTTCTTTCTCCACCTCCTCAAAAGCTCCTTTGCTAGCACTACAACTATGTCAGCAAGTTTTATTGGTGTAAAGCCTGTTGCACTAGCTACAATTTCTGAAATCTTCTCAATAACCTCTCTGACATCAGTATGCGTAACGTACTCTCTGTGAGTAACATCAACATATATAACCTCAAAGCCGTGTTCCTTCAAGACTTCAGCTGCTTGCCTAAGCCATGCACTTTTTCCACAGCCCTCAGGACCAAAAACAACAACAGGCTGTGCAAGTACTCCCTTAACCCACTCTTCAACGCGTCTCAACGCTTTCTCTCTATCAACAAACTCTATTGTGAGGTCAGCAAATCGAAGCCTTACTCTAGTACCCATAGCAAAGAGCCCCACAGCCCACACATACCCTAGCTAAAATCCGCTGTACTTAGGGAAAATAATAGTGTTTGTGTTGCCTAACCACAGTAGCAATGAGCTTTTTCTAAAGCTTAATCGACTAGGAGACAGGCCTTAGAAGGAGGTAGCCTAGCTCAGTGAAGGCTATTTGCATATGGCTTGCAAGCATACCCTAGCTACAAGCACAACAGCTTTAAGAAAAACCACTGCGCCTGCTAATACAGCAGGCAGCTATGTACTTTAAGTCTTCTGTTAACAAATCAAGAGCTTTAATGCAACTTCAACGATATTAACTTCAAAACTAAATCCATAAAAAGATCTTGTACTACAAACTCCCATACCTTGGCTAGGGCTATTTACAGCAGTTTTCTTTGTTACTATCAAGAAGCTTAGGTGCTTAGCTCAATGCTTTTCAAGTGGTTGTGGAGAGGCTAAGGCTTGGCTAGAATATGCGTAGAGAAGGGAATGCGCTAAGAGAGTTTTGTAGTGTACTAGAAAAAGCTGTTTAGCTATTGAAAATAGTTCAAGTGGTGTTTGGGTTTAGGATTAGTGGTATATTGGTGAAATCTTGTGCACAGTTTAAAGCTGTGCTCAGTAAGGTGAAAGCAAGTTTGTTAAACTTTTAACATTTTTTATTAGCCTATAGCTTTAGAGGGGCGAGCTGTGTCTTTAGCTGAAAAGCTTCTTGAAGAGCTTAGAAGTGATGAGAAGATTAGAAGAGAGATTGGGAGAGAGCTAGCAGCTATACTAGCTGAAGAAGTTGTTAAGGATAGGAATGTTAGGCTAGTAATGCTTAGAGGCCTAGCTAAAGAAGTTGCAACTAGAGATGATGTAACTGCTTTAAGAAGTGATTTAGAGGCATTGAGAAAGGAGTTCAGGACAGAGATTGAGGCTTTGAGGAGAGAGGCTGCTACTAAGAGTGACTTGGAGGTTTTGAGGAGAGAGCTTAGGGAGGAGGTTGGTAGGCTTGAGTCTAGGGTTGGTTCTCTTGAGCAGAGAGTAGGTGTTTTGGAGCAGAGAGTTGTTAGGTTAGAAGGTTCTATAAGTTTCTTCATAAAGCTATTCATAGCATCCAACTTACCACTATTAGTAAGCGTAATAGCAGCACTAGTAACACTACTACTCAAAACACCATATCGCTAAGGCATTGGTTGATGTGCTTTACATGGTGTCTATAGCTATGAGCTTATAAGCTTTTGTAGATAGACTATTTGTGATGGACATTGAGATGGGCGGCTATGTCACGGTCTCTGTTAAGGTTAGGAGGAATGTTGTTGAGAGGGCTAGGGCTTTGGGTATAGATATTTCAGAGCTTGTTAGGAGGGTTCTCGAGGAGGAGGTTAGCAGGAGGGAGCTGGAGCTAATTAGGAAGAGGTTGGATGAGTTAAGGGATGCTCTAAGCGCTTTAGATGTTGATAGGGTTGTTAAGCACATTAGGGAGGATAGGAAGGGTAGATGAAGAGGCACCTCTTCGACGCATCATCATTTGTAAAGGCTTTGAAGCTTAGCAAACCCGAGCTCCTCATAAAGAGCCATATTCAGTGGTTAACACTCTACGAAATTATGAACGCTTTGTGGAAAGAGACGTGCCTAGCTAAAGCAATACCTGTAGACAAGGCTCTCCAGCTCATGGATATTGTTACACAGATTGCTAAGCACATGAAGATTCTAGACATCTCAGGCTTAGAGGTAGAGACTCTGGATACAGCTATTAAGCTTGGGCTAACAGCTTACGACGCATCATACATAGCTTTAGCAAAGAAGCACAACCTAGTCCTCGTTACTGAGGATGCGGAGCTGAAGATCAAAGCACAACAACTTGTAAAAACCCTATCAATAGGTGAAACATCCTCACACCAAGACAATAACACAAGTTAGCAATAGCTACACTCTTCATCAGCCTAGCATTCTACTTTGCACAATCAGCTAGAGCATTCCTCCTAGCTAGGACTATAGGTGTTAAAAAGCTGATGACAATTATTAGTTTAACTACTCCTCTACTAATAATTGTGGCACCTATTGTCAGTAGCCACATCATATCTATTCTACGCACTCAGGCGCTCTTCATGCTATTACATGTAGCTCTCGCAGGCTCGGCAATGTTCTTAACCCTCTCCCAAGAGCTAAGCTGATTACAGGTGAGCCTTTTGCTATGAAGAGGCTGTTGCTAAACCTTGTGCATGTACTTAACTTTGCTGCTGCGTCTTTGTCTCTAGAACCGATAGCACGTGTGGTATTGCTCTTTTAATTCCATTTAAACCTCCCCACGCCCTGGCTATGCCTAGGAACCATAGNACTAGCCCTGCTATCCCTAGCAAGCTATTGACTATTCCTAGCCCTATGTAGCTAAGCCCCTGCCCTACTAGAAGTAGTATTAGTGCTATTCTGAGAAACTTTGTGGCATCCTCTAGCTTCAAGAGTTCGGGAGCTGTAGAGGAGGGCTGCTCGCCTAGCCCCACGACCTCTGCTGTGAAGCTATCTTTAACATCCCTAAAAATGCCAACAAGGTAAATGCTTATCACATTACCCACAAGAGATGATAGTGCTGAGAACAGCGATAGCAACTCTACATGAGGTGATAGCTCTGCTAACAGCTCTACCAATACCTCTGGTTTTGAAGTGCTCTCTCCAGCCCTTAAAGCCCTGTTCACAATATCATTGATAGTACCCATAGCTATTGACATTGCGTAAATAGAGACTGGCATTATAATGATTGCGAGAAGCATTAACACAAGTGCAACAGTTTTATACGACCTAAAGGTGCCTTGCCACACAGCAAGCTTTTTACTAGCATCATAGTACAGAACAGTTGCTGTAAACCCCATAGCCGACAAGAGGCCTACAAACACAAGTAGAGGAGATATGTCAATATGTTTAGCAATAATGATTTGCACTACTACGATGGTGACAACCGCTATAGCGCCTATAATGCTAGTAATGAGCACCAGGATCTCAAGCAATAGATACTGCTTAAGCCTTGAAGCGGCCTTGTCAATGAGCTCCAAAACCTCCTTAGTTAAAGCCATGTCAACCACAGCAACTTTTCCTTAGCTGAAGGTTTAAATTCTTTACTGCTAGGAATCTGAGTCAAGCTTTGATATCTCATACTACTTCAACCTCTTCAAAATTTCCTTAAGATTATGTTAATAGTCGCCATAGCCATAGTGTAGAGATGTTCTGAGATGCTGCACAGCTTGCTAAATTGCTAATCAGAAGAGAAGGGTGGCAGATACTAGAGAAACCCTTAGAAACTTTTGTAGTGTCCTCACTTCACTAATACAATACTAGCCCTCCTCTCAATAGCATACAACACCTATTTCAAAATTCGCTAAAAAAGCTACGTTGTTATCCACACTCCTTAAGCACTTTTTTAACGGCTTCCCTATGGAGAGGAGTCTGCCACGCCACGTACTTACCAACACCAATCTCAAGATCCTTCTCAGGTGGTGGTTCGTCTACCCAGCTGTCAGGTTCTCTCTCTGGAATAGTGTCAACTACTAGGTTTAATTCAACGAGTTTCATCATGAATAACATTCTCTCCCTTGCGAACAGCGTGTCTGGGTCTTCAACAGCTTCAAAAAGCCACTTCTTCTCAACATCGCTTAGAGAAGCTGTGAAGGCTTTAAGCTTCCTAGACTCTATAACCCATCTAACAACTTTACTTGCATCCCACTCAACTCGGTAAAGCTGTTCAAGCATATGGGGGTTGCCACCTGCACTCCTCCAAGCATCCTCAAANGGAGGTTTTGGGCTTGGCAACTCCTCATACAGCTCTGCAAAACCTCTTCTACTCATGTTCCACATAGGCATTATGTCAGCCCATCTGTGCCTACCAATTCTCTCTCTAGTAACACCTTCACTTGTGGTAACAATTGCAATGATTTTCTCATAATCTGCTGGCGGATACTCAATTAGGTTTAGAAGCTCCTTAACATACGTCTCTGCTTTATCAAGTCCAATGGCTTGAAACACGTCATCAACAAGAACAGCCACTCTTCTCTTTCTCCATTTACATAAAAGCTCTTTAACAAGATCTATAGCAAGAGTAGCTAACTTTAGCTGCACAATACCAGTAACCTCAGCAGTTGCCTCACTTAACTTCTTAGCAACATCACTAGCACTAGTGTGGGCTATGAAGTCTCTGTGCAGTGGGTCAATGTATATAACGTCAAAGCCTATATCCTTAAGAATTTGAGTAACTTGCTTAAGCCAAGCACTCTTGCCGCAGCCCTCAGGACCAAAGACCACTATTGGCTGTATAAGAACCCTCTGAACCCACTCAATAACCTGCCTCAAGGCTCTCTCCCTATCAACAAAATTGATAATTAAATCTGCAAAGCGAAGCCTTATTCTCTCAATGGACATGCTGAGAGCACCACAATTAGAGTCTCTTTAAAATTACTCCTCACCTGTAAGTACTAATAATAAACTTTTTATGCTAGTATCAACATCAATAACCAAGAAAGTAGCTCTACTCATGAGGAGCTATAGAGGTGCTGAGGCAACTCTTCACCAACTACCATGATATCTGCCTGACCTCCTCCCCACCCTAAAGAGCGATGCTTTCAGTTGTAATTTACACAGAGGCTTCACTTAATAGCAGTGCTAATGTAGTGAGCTTATTAAGAGAGGCCTTTGAGTAGGTTCACGAGGTTTCTCTCCAGCGGTAAAGAGGGCGGTGATGACCCTACTTATTCCCCCTCGTAACATGCTTTACTCTTCCTGTAAATACTACACCAAGGCTTGTGCGTGGCTGTGCCCATAGCTAAAGACTTCGCTCCTTATAGTGAGGGAGAGGGCACTCAATTGGTATTGGTGTGCTGAAGCGTGTTCGAGAAGGCCACAAGGTGTTTACCACTTGAATACAGAGTTTTAAACAGCTTATTGCTAGCTACTCACCCCTGGGGGAGGACTGTTGAGAAAGCTCATGCTTGTGATCCCCATAGCCAGTGTTGCGATACCCCTGCTATGCATAGCAATAGCAGTAGCACTCTCCCCCTGGTTCAACATTGTAAGCAATGCTTTGAGCGACCTTGGGCACGCAACGAGGAGTAGTGCTGCTCCAGTATTTAACTTTGGGCTGAGCTTAGGAGGA
>Ga0065719_116328_pt1 | contig 11972 bp, 11 predicted proteins | sample GBSCel85sediment_FD_59106 | JGI IMG/M metagenome (GOLD analysis project Ga0065719, IMG submission 59106) | Hot spring sediment microbial communities from Great Boiling Spring, Nevada - Cellulolytic enrichment CS 85C v3 (version 3) | ecosystem: Environmental > Aquatic > Thermal springs > Hot... | reverse complement strand
CCCTTTCTCCTTTTTCCCAAATTCTTAATCTTTTTGTAATTTCTTCTAACTCCATTTTTTCAAACCTTCATACATTTGATTAAACATCTCAGTAAAATCGGGTAAGCATCTTTTACATTCTTCAAACAAAATTCCCCTTTTCATTTGCTCTCTCAAACTTTCCATTTCTTTTCCAAACCAAAATTTTTTTAGATCTTTAATTTTATTAAAACGTTTGTGTAAAGAAGCTAAGGTACAACATACAGAAGGTTTTTGACTTGCATCGATAAAAAGCATATACCATGGAGCAAAACAGAATTTAGGTGGTTTGTGTTCCCATAAACCATGTTTTTTTACAACTTCCAAATTAGTTTTTATACCCAATTTTTTTGCTGTTTTTATTCCTTCATTCAAAAATTTGTTAACTTTCTTACTTTCTGTTTTTTTAACCCAAAATTCTTTGTTTGTTTCCCATTCAAATAAAACTGAAAAATTAATGTTTGTTATCCCAATTTCATTTGAAAATTCGAGAAAACCGGGAATGTCCTCCAAATTTTTTTGAGTTATTGTGAAATTTAATCTCAAATGAGGTTTTTCTGTTCTTTTTATCTTTTTTATTTTCTGAACGAGCTTTATATTTTGAAAACATTTTTGAAATACGCCCTTACCTCTAATATAATCGTTAACACTTGGTGTTGAACCATCTAATGAAAAATTCAACTCGTCCCATTGAAATTCAACAATTTTTTCTGCAGTTCTTTTTTGAATTAAAGTTCCATTAGTTGTTAATAAACCCTTCATTTTTAACCTTTTAACCTCATTCATCAATTTAAGTATATCTTTTCTCAAAAAGGGTTCACCACCACCTGTTAAATCAATTGTTTTTACATCAATTTCTTTTGCTTGCCTTATCATTTTAATTAAAAAGTTAAAAGGAGGACTCGCAAATTTCATATTTTTTCTCAATCTCCAACAAGTTTTACAGTTTAAATTACAATGATCGGTAGGAGAAAGCATTAAAATTTGTGGACCTCTTTCTTTACTATATTTTATCCACTCAAAAATTTCTTCCATCTCTAACACCAAAAAATACTTTCATAAATTCTAATAAATCAAATCGTTGATAACAGAGCATCATACAGGGCATTTTGCAGTTTTTGATTTTGATCCTTGTAAGTTTGTATTTTTTGTGTTTCCAAAGTTCTGTTACATTTTTCCTTTTAACATTCAAGTTTGGTCCATAATTGCAAATGCTTATATAACCGTAAGGGTCAATGTTCAAATTGTAATAACCTGCCATACAATGCCCTAGATTAAATTTTTCTTTAAGTTCAAAATATTTTGGGATTGATTTGAGATAGTAAATGGAATTGTAGATGAAGTTTGGATCTTTTAGTTTCAAAATGATTAATTTTTTTATTATTCTTTTTAATTCTTCTAGATCTTTTCCTTTAATCCATAAAGCTGAGTCATAATTGAAATTTTGAAAAGTGTTGTCTAAAACTACAGATTGTAAAAACCATTGATCAACCCCAATTCTTTTCGCTAACCAATACAAATCGATCAGTTCTCTAAAATTGTAAGACATCACAACGGTTGTGAAATCGATTTTTAAAGGATATCTTTTCTTCAACTTTAAAAGAATTTTTGCTGCATTTAACACTTGCTTGAAATTTCCTTTTCCTCTTATGAAATCATGGGTTTTTGGTGTTGCTCCATCCAAAGATAATGCAATTCTTTTCATTCCAGCTTTAACCAATTCTTTACAAGTTTTTTCATTTAACAAACTACAATTTGTAACCAAATTGGTGATAAAACCTAACTTGTTTGCATATCTTATCAATTCTAATGTGTCTTTGTATCTTAAGAGAGCTTCTCCCCCAACAAAAGAAACGTACTTTGTATTCCAATTTTCTTTAATCTCTTTCAAAATTCTTTTCATCTCTTTTACACTGATTTCCTTTTCTTTCTTTCTCAACTTCCATATATTGCACATTTTACATCTCAAATTACATCTATTTGTCATCTGAAAGTTTACTTCTTTAGGATAAACTAAAGGATAACTTAAAAAGTAAGAAAAGTAATACTTTAAATAAAGTTTTGCTTGATCCAATCTTTTTTTCAAATCCATCCTCTCACTTCCAACCATGCCTCCAACAACTCTTTAAAGTTCAATTTTTCATAACACAACATTAAACATGGTCGTTTGCAGTTTTTGATTTTGATCCTTGTAAGTTTGTATTTTTTGTGTTTCCAAAGTTCTGTTAGGTTTGAAAAATTTTTCACATTCAAATTTGGACCCAAGCCACAAACATTAATGTTCCCATAAGGATCAATGTTTAAATAACTGTATCCTACCATACATTTTCCTACTTTAAACTTTTCTTTAAATTTAAAATACTTTGGTAAGTTAAGCAAGTATCTACGCGTATTTCGAATCTTTCCAGTTTTCTTTTTAAGCAGAACCAATTTTTTAACTATTTTTTCAAGTAAAGGTAAATCTTCCTCCTTTATCCATAAAGGAGTTTCATAAAACTTCTTTATTTCATCTAGATTTAAGCTAAAAGTATTGTCTGGAACCACAGCTTGATAATTTATGTAATCAAATCCGATTTTTTGCATTAAATTAAAAATATCGATCAGTTCTCTAAAATTGTAAGACATCACAACGGTTGTGAACTCTAATTCAACATCACTTTGATATCTTTTCTTCAACTTTAAAAGAATTTTTGCTGCATTTAACACTTGCTTGAAATTTCCTTTTCCTCTTATGAAATCATGGGTTTTTGGTGTTGCTCCATCCAAGGAAAGAGAAATTTTTGAAATCCCACTTTTTATCAATTTTTCACAAAGTTTTTTATTTAAATAATAAGCATTGGTTATCAAATCTATTCTCATATGTGGTTTTTTAGAAGCATATTTAATCAATTCGATTACATCGTTTGCCCTTACCAAAGTTTCTCCTCCTGCTAAAGAAATATGATCTATACCCCACCCATATATTTCATCCACTATTTTTTTTAATTCTTCCAAGGTTAATTCATTTTTCACTAGAGGTTTTTTCTTCCAGACACCGCACATTATACATTTTAAAGGACATCTTTGAGTTATATCAAAATTTACTCTCCACGGTTTTATGAAAGGGTAATTTAAATGATAAGAAAGCCAATTACAAGCATAATCTTTTAAAAAATTGAAGAAATTTTTGTATAAACTTTTCATGCACCTCACTATCTCAATTTTATTCTTGGAAAGCATAACATTAAACAAGGTCTTTTACAATTCATTATTTTCCATCTTGTTTTAGTAAAATGCAAACTATACCAAATTGTTTTTAACGAATATTTTCTAACGTTTAAAGAAGGTCCTTTTCCACAAACATCCACTTCACCATTGGGTTTTATGTACATGTAGGTATAACCTGCCATGCACAACCCTTCCTTAAATTCCATTTTCTTTTCAAAATAAATTGGCATCATTTCCAACATGAAAAATGGTGTTCCAATCAATCCCTTACTTTTTTTTATTTTAATAAGTTCTTTACAAATTCTTCTCAATTTTGGAAGATTTTTGGCTTTAATCCAAAATTCATCTTTTTCATAATCTTTGATCGACATATAAGATGTATCAAGGTTGTATGGATTAAAAGATACTTCATACAATTGTAATTCTTCAACCATTTTTACTATGTCTAAAAGTTCATCCAAATTCTTATCACATACAACAGTAGTTAAAGAAAGTTTTAAATTGGAATTAAATTTTTCTTTAGCTTTTTTTACTCTTTTTATCGCCTTCATCACTTTTTTAAAAACACCTTTACCTCTAATATAATCGTTAGTTTGGGGTGTTGCTCCATCCAAAGAAAATTGTAAATAGTCTAAACCTGAAGCTACCAATTCTTCAGCAGTTTTTTTGTTCACCAAAATTCCATTTGAAGTAACATGAGTTGTTAACCCTAAACTTTTTGCATGTTTAATACACTCTACTAAAACATCTTTTTTAAGTAAAGGTTCTCCACCAGCAAAACTGATATTTATGTTCTTATCCCAATTTGAAATTTGCCCTATAAGATTTTTCAATTCTTTTAAACTCAAACCACTAGTTTCTTTTAAGCCAAACTTCCATGTCTCACAAATTTTACATCTTAAATTGCATTTGTGGGTTAACCCAAAATTTATGAAAAAAGGTTTAGTTAAAGGTAAAAATGTGAAATAAGAAAAAGTTAACTTTAAGATTTCCTTTCTATTTAACTCTTGCATCTTCCCACTTTTTTAAATCTAATAACCCTATCCCTCTCCCAATCTTCAAATATTTCAAAATTTTTTGGGTTGGATTTTTTTCTAGCAATACTTCAACTACTTCTTCAAAAATTTTTCTTTTTAATAAAAAATAAAAGTTTTTTTCATCCATTTTTTCAACCATTTCCTTTAAAGCTTTCTCATCTCTAAAAGCTAAAACATCACTATATCCTTGCCAAAAAGCTCTTTTCAAAAAATATTCAAGATTTAATTTTTTAGTTAGAACTTTATGCCAAACTATAGCTTTTGGCTCATAAATTAACTTATACCCTTTCTTCAAAATTCTATCTTGCAATTCAATTTCTTCATTATATAATTCTATTTCTCCTTTTTTACCTATCATTTCATCAAACAAACCTACTTTATCAAAAATTTCTTTTTTAATCGCTAAATTAGAACCCCATAAAAGTGGTTCCTTCAATTCAATTTTTTCGTTTCCCAAATTTGTTCCACCTAAAAACCTTTTAAATAAACCTTCATCAATCTCTTTTAAATCTTCATTAACTTTTCCTTCAAACAACAATTCTATCTTTCCTCCTACACAACCTACTCTTTCCTCAAAATTTTTAATCAAAAATTCTAACCACCTCTCATCGGCTATTGCATCATCATCTATAAAACAAATTATTTCCCCTTCTGCATGCTTAATTCCTAAATTCCTTTGATGAGAAACGCCTGCGAATTCTGAAAGAACAAATTTTGTTCCAAATTTATCGCTTATTTTTTTAACATTTGGATTAGGGGTTACCACAACAACTTCAAAATCTTTAAAAGTTTGCTTTTTTAAAGATTCTAAACAGTCTTTTAAATTGTCACACGTTAAAGTACAAACTATTATTGAAACTTTCATAACGAAAAAATTTGAGTTTTTAGTTTTTTAATTTCTTCCTCTTTTTCTTCTAATTTTTTACCAAACTCTATAATCGTATTTTCCAGCTCTTCTTCCAATTTTTTAATTTCATTTAATTTAGATTTTTCCATTTCCATGATTTTATTTTCCAGCTCTTCTTTCAATTTCTCTCGCTCTTCTTTCAATTTCTCTTTCTCTTTTAAAAGCCGGATTATTTCTTTCCTAAACCTCTTCTTTTCAACACGTTCCCTCGTTTTAAACTCTTTAATTAGGCGTTGTCGCTCTTCTTCCTTCCTTTCTTTTTCAATTTTTAATCTTTTGATTTCACTTTCTAGAAATTCCTTAATTCGATTCATCTCGTTTTCTTTATATTGGAGTTCACATTTAAGATTTTTAAGTTGCATTAGCAATGAAAGATTTTCTTTTTTGAGCTCTTCCAATTTTGCTTTTAAGTATTCAACTACGCTAACATTTAAAAAGAATTGAGAAAAAGGTTGCAGATTTTCCATTTCCTGGCTCTTTTCTTGTTGAAAAACGATAAGAAGGTTAGAGTTATCAATCTTTAAGATTCCTGCACTTTCCTTCATCTTTTTCAATTTTTCAAATTCATCTAAATTAGAAGATCTTAAGTTTGCTCCACTCAAAAAGTTTTCAACCAATTTTTCCATTTTTTCAATATAATCCTCTAAAGAGAATAGAATAAAAACTCTTTTACTTCTTTTTATAATGTTATCTAGCTTTTTAGGATCAAAAGTGTCTAAATTTTCTATTAAAACGTTCTCATATTTTTTTGATAAATCAAATTCGGTTGGTTTAACAACATCAACTCCTTCTATTTTTTCATTTCCTACAAGAACTAAATTTTCATTTCCTAACTTTTCAATAATCTTTTTTAATAATTCTTTCAACTTTCCACCTCTAAAATTTTCCTTCCTAATTTTGTTTTGATTAGAATATCATAAAAATGTTTTTGTGCAAGCTCTTTTGCTAGTAATTTTTTAATCTTTGTCTTTAACTCTGAAAACTTTCCTTTTTCTATTATTTTACCTTTTTGGAAAATAGTTACATCATCTTCTTCCTTTATCTTATCCAGATCATAAAAAATGAAGATTGTTCCACCATTTTTGAAAAAATTGATTAAATTTTCTTTTTCTCCAACAACCAATGTCAAATTGAAGAAAGGTGTAAAGGAAGGGAGAGTATATATTTTTGTTAAATGTGTTTCTTTTCCACTTTCAACCAGGATTTTAAAAGGTTTGGAAGTTAAAAATTGTGAATTTGAAATTATCCATAAATCGTATTGTCCTTCATCTAATGGAAGTTCTTTTATTTCAATTAAAACTTCTTTTTCTTCTTTCAAAATTTTTTTAAAAAGTTTACAATGAGTGGGACCTTCAAAGATTATTTCTAAATTATTTTTTAATTTATCAGATTGAATTTCCAATTTACATGGATAACCTTTTTTCATTAAGAATGGTAATTTTGTAGAAGTTTTGAATCTTACCTTTGTTTCATCCTCAACTTTTTCATTCCAACGTTTCATTCCTTCACTTGCAACCATTGACTCATATTTTCTACAAATTTCATTGGAATCACCATAAGCTATGATTTTACCCTCATCCAATATCAACGCTTTATCACAAAACTTTTTTATATCGCTTGTTGAATGAGAAACTATTAAAATCGTCTTTCCTTCTTTCTTCAATTCTTTTATCTTTTCTAAACATTTGTTTTGAAATGCAGCATCTCCAACAGATAAAGCTTCATCTATCAACAAAATATCCCCATCTACATGAAATGCTATTGAAAATGCAAGTCTCATAACCATTCCATCAGAAAAATTTTTAAGTTTCACGTTCATCATATTCTCCAATTCAGAAAACTTTACAATCTCATCATATTTTTCTTCAATCTGTTTTTTTGTTAATCCTAGCACTGAAGCATAAAGGAAAACATTTTCTCTTGCTGTCAATTCTCTTTGAAAACCAAAACCTAAAGAAAGAATTGGTGCAAGTTTACCTCTAACTATGACTTCTCCTTTCTCTGGCTGTAAAATTCCAGCGATAACTTTTAACAAAGTTGTCTTTCCAGAACCATTTTTTCCCAAAATACCTAAACATTCACCATATCGAACTTTCAAATTTATATTCTTTAAAACTTGAATCTTTACACTTTCACTTTTTTTGCTCAAGTTAACAAATTTTTCTTTCAGAGTCATCGGATTTTCTTTGTTCATCTCGAATTCTTTCCAAACATTTTTTAACTCAATTGCATACATCATAACACCTCTAAACTTTTTTTAACTTTTTTCCCAAAATATTTGTAACCTGATAAAAATAAAACTGTTGAAATTGCTCCAAAGATAAGAATTTCGTTAAAGGGAGAAAGAGAAAAATATTCAGCAAGAGATGGGGAAAAGAGAAAAGACCATTGATAGAGATAAATTAATTTAACTAAAGGATTTGCCACGTAAATTTCTCTAAAATCTGTTGGAATATGCTGAATTCTGTAAACGATTGGAGTCAAAAACATAAAAGCTTCAGAAACTATTTGAAAAATGTAATTTATATCTCTAAATTTTGGATAGTTCACAGCAAGAAATAAAGCTAAACCTGTATTAAAAAGGAAATGGAGTAAGATTATGAAAGGTAAGAATAGTATAGAATAAGAAACTCCAAAAAAGACAAAAACAAAGATTAAAACTATTGAAATTTCTATAAGAAAGGAAATGAGAGTGGAAACACCTTTGGAAATGAACACTATTTTAGGGTCTAACCTTGATTTCCTTAAAATATCAGAAAAATCTACAAGAGAAGTTATCATCGATGAAACTCCATTTCTAAAAAATCTATAAGGAATTAGACCACAGATAAAAAAAAGTAACCATTCAGTAAAACTTACTTTTAAAATTGCAGGAAACACTAAAGAATAAATTACAATCAGTAACATAGGTTCTAACAGAGACCAAATCACTCCAAGATAAGAACCTACATACTTCATTTTAATATCTGTAATAGCAAGTCTCCAAATTATGTCTTTCATTTTCCAAACATTTTTCAATATTTGAAACATAATAAGAAATATGAAAATTAAGTTTAAGATATTTTTAACCGTTTTAATGTTTTCAACTTTTTTCGTTAATTGGTATGGATGGAATGAAGAGTCAAATTTCGCTTTAACTAGAGCACTAGTTGAAGAAAACAGGTTTGAAATAGATTCTTTTGCAAATTTGACAGGAGATAGAAGTTTCATAAATTCCCATTATTATTCAGATAAGCCTCCTGGTTTAGCATTTCTTTCTTCTTTTCCTTATTTTTTTCTTAAATTTTTTGATAACGGTTTCGAACCAAAGGGATTTATATCGCAAAATTATGGAAACGCTACGATAATAACAGAAATTGATAGAGGTCCGTTCATCTTCACTTCAATGTTTTTACTAACTTTGCTTTCAGTTTCTATCTTTACTGGTTTAACAACTCTTCTAATTTTTTACTTAGCCAAAAAAATTGTAAAAAAACATGCTTTATTTCTTTCTTTAAGTTACTTTTTTGCAACCATAGCTTTTCATTATGCTTTGCATTTCATGACCCATGCTATCTCAACTTTCTTTTTATTCTTTTCATTTTTTCTCCTTTATTTTTCTAAAAAGTTAAGAAATTTTTTACTTGCTGGTATTTTTTTGGGTATTTCCTTACTCTTTGAAAACTTGATTTTAGTTTTATTACCTCTCTTTCTTGTTTATTCATTTTTTAAACTTAAAAAAAGATATTGGAGTTATTTTTTGATAGGTCTTTCAATTGGAGTTATTCCATTTTTTCTTTACCATCTTTCAATAACTAATAAGCCTTTTTACTTAGTTTCTAGCTTCCTCGACAAACAAATTTTTAAGCATGCGTATGAAGTGCAATCTTTTGATTTCATCAAAATTTTCCATTTAGAGAAACCATTCCCAGATTTGATGGTAATGTTAAGAATTTTATTTTATCCATATCGTGGTTTATTCTTTTACTCTCCCTTTTTACTTTTTTCAATCCCAGGTTTCATTTTAATGTTTAAAAAACAGAAAAAAGAAGTTTTGCTTATAATCTTTTCTCTTTTATTACTAACTGCAGTTATTTCTATGAGAAGAATTTGGTGGGGGGGCTGTTGTTTTGGTGAACGTTATCTTTTACCCTTAATTCCTTTTCTTTTCTTTCCAATTTCTTATTTTGTTAAAAGGTTTGGAATAAAGTGTTTAATTCCGTTTTTCATCCTTTCCTTTTTTATAAATTTAATAGGTTTACAAAGAGGAGAAGAATATGCTTACGACCTGAATAAAATGGAAGCCTCAGAAATAATTTTAGAATACGAAAGTTCTTTTAAAATCTTGTTTAATCCTTTGAAAGACCATTATTTACCTTTGTTTTTAAAATACGGACCTCGATCTCCCTTTTTTGAACATTTGATCAATGGTAATTTTATCATCGATGTTAGAGTACCCCATATTTCTAAAGGAACTGATTTTCCATTCTCAAAATTTTATATACCTTTTCTTTGTTTACTCCCTCTTGCCGTTTTAACCTTTTTAATTTGGAGAAAAGAAATTAAAATATGGTTAAAAAAACTAAAAATATTTTAAAAGATTATAGAGTCTTAAGTTTTTTAATGTTGATTTTTGTTTTTATTGGAGTTTTAATTTTTCTTACCCCAAAAAAATCTTCTTTGTATGAAATAATAATTAGAAGGGATTACGTAAGTGAAGAATGTTACCAAGTTGATTTTGAAGTTGAAAAACTTACATGCGAAAATAAAGTTATAAAAGCCTGGATTAAAAATGTTGGAAAAATTGGAATGAAAGGAGATTTTTTAGCAATAGTTTATACTCCACACTTGCAAGCTTTACTTGGTGGTGAAGCTGAAAAGACTATTGAGCCTAATGAAACAGCTTTAGTGCTCTTTGATTTTGGAAAAAGTGATATAATAAAAAGAATTGAAATAGTTTTTCAACCTTGTCCTTTTTCAACAAAAGTTTTAGAAAATTTAAACATTAAATGTTAAGGTTTGTTTATTCCAGCTGGTGGATAAATATAAAGTTTTCCTCCTGAATAGATGTAAATGTATTGAGGAAGATTTGATTGTTCTGAACCTACAGTTACAGTTGGTTCAGGACTTGTATATTTTCGTGCATATAATCGATAGGGAAAATTAGCTTCATTAACTATACTCCAAGGAAAGCCAGTGGTAGTATTTATACACATCTGTGAAAGTTGTCCTCCTCCCCATTCTGATTGTGCATAATCTATCCAAACACCTTGGCCTGCTTGAAGATTTCTACAACCTCTTGTACCACTGGATCCACATGTTCCAGATCCATGACCACCATACCAATAAGCTACAACATCATGTTCTCCACAAGAATGCTCACCACCATATCCATCACATGGATAAATAGTTACTTCTGAGGCATCATCACTGTTGGTTCCAAAGCAATACGTAGTAGTTTCATTTGCAATAAATAAGAATCTATATCTTGACCAGTAGTAATCACTATTTGTATTAAAAGGATCCCATGGATCATTAATTGCATTTCTATATCCTGAACCATGAAGTGCTCGATTTGCTATTCTAAGAGAATCAAATTCAGAATGACTATCAGTATAACCACAAAGAGCAGAATCACTACAATCTCTTGTTTCCAAATAGATAGAGTTAACATAAAAAACTTCTCTTGGATTACTCACTGTAGTAGCCTTAGGATTTCCATAGAACACATATATCTGTTTAGTACCTCCTCCAGGAATACTACTTATATTTACCCATATTCTTGTGTCAGCAGAATTACAACCAGACTCAATCCAATAAGAATAACCATTTCCTTCTGAATCACCAAACCTTATATCTCCACAATCTGAACGCATTTTTCCAGCTGAAATTAGATCATTTGTACTCATTCTAACTAATACGGGCCATGCTGTTAGTGTATTAGGATTAGCAGTATTATTAATAGTTATAGGTTTTCTGTATTTAAAACCAAAAATTAGATTGGTATTCCCTTTCAATTCAAGCTGACCTGTACCAGTAATAATTAAATTTTTACTTACACTAATAGTTTCATCTTGAACTGTACACAAAGCATTAATTATCCAATCTCCACCCCAATATTCTCCACAGCCAGTTGTGGTAGATCCAAAAGTTATTCCAACTTGAAATTTAAAAAATATAAAGAGCGGGAAAATTAAAATTGAGAGAAAAAAAAGGAAAAAAATTTTGATATTTTTCATAAATTTCATTTGAACTTTCTAACTTAAAATTTTTAAGCCACTTGAATGACTAATCTGTTGTTTGCTGAGTCCCAATAAATTTGGGATTTAAAATTTGCATCAAAGTAAAGCTTATTTCTTATTAATGCTTCCCCATTCACATCCAATTTCTTAGCCGGAGAAGTTATTCCTATGCCAACGTTGCCATTTTCTTCTACAGTAAATATTTTACTATTTTCATTGACTGCAAAAGCTGCATTAGCATCTATTTCGTGTGAAGTATAGCCAGTTGGGATATTTCCATCTACTATATCAATCAAATTCCAACCATCATAACCTTTGTAGAGTTGATCTATACACACTTGCATCGAAGAGGTACTATGGTCATTATCAACATACAATTCTAAATACATGTAATCATAGGTTTGATTTTCTAAAATTCTTATCTTATCTATTCCTTGGTTGCCGAATCTGTCCGCACCTATTATAGTTAACCTCACTCCATTATCATCACCAAAATTAGCTCCAGCGTAGAATATTACATGACCATGTTGACCTCCAACACTCCATCGTGCAACAAATAATCCGGCTTGGCGTCCTGCATTA
>Ga0065719_100206_pt1 | contig 11979 bp, 9 predicted proteins | sample GBSCel85sediment_FD_59106 | JGI IMG/M metagenome (GOLD analysis project Ga0065719, IMG submission 59106) | Hot spring sediment microbial communities from Great Boiling Spring, Nevada - Cellulolytic enrichment CS 85C v3 (version 3) | ecosystem: Environmental > Aquatic > Thermal springs > Hot... | reverse complement strand
TGGAGTCAATAACTTATGGTTTCGACGGAGCTTTTACTACGTACATTTTTGAGAATGATACCCTTGAACTCTACTTAGAAAGAGCATCGGGAGTAAAATCAGTTGTAACTCAAAGAAAATATTAGAATTTGAACTATAATTTGAAATAATTCCCATTATTCACTCATAATCATGAAAAAATGAGGATTACTTGTGTTTGTACTTTTTGATTCATATCGTTATAATTTCTTTCTGAGGAAGATAGATAAAAAGCAGGAGGAATATGAAGTGCATAAAAAGCTGAATCCAAAATCCATGAAAAGAGAAAACAAAAAGATGGTCCTTAGGTATCTGATAGAGAGCGGACCGCACAGCAGGGTGGAAATCGCCAGAAAAACAGGACTCGCTCAGAGCGCAATATGGAGGATCATTGAAGAACTGGTGAATGAAGGACTGGTAGAAGAAAAGGGAACAGCGACTGGTCGCCGCAGAAAAGCCGTAACTTACGGTCCAACAAGATCTTTCATCACATCCATCATATACAACGTGGAGGTACTTGAGACGCTGGTTGCAGTTGGTTTTCTGGATGGTGCATGGAGAATGATTGAGAGGTTCTCTACTCCAAAGGATTTTGGTGAATTCAAACAAAGAGTCACTTCTTCCTATGAAAACATTCTCAAAAGCCATGTTCTGAACAAAAACATATCGAAAGTGGTGTTTTCTCTTCCAGGTATTGTGAACACGGAAAGTAAGTTTTTGATCCACGCACCGAACCTTGGATGGAGAGATATTGATTTTCAGAAGGAGTTTGGNAATCTNGATTTGGAAGTTCTGGTAGAAAACGATTCCAACCTTTCGCTGTTNGCTGAAGAATTCTTTTCTCAGGATGTAAAGGAAAGTGATGTTGCNTTCTTTCTCTATTTCGGTGAAGGAATCGGTGGAGCGATTTCGGTGAACGGCAAAATCGTCAGGGGAGAAAATTTCGCTGCTGGGGAAATAGGTCATGTTGTCCTCGATGTAGAAAGCGGAAAAGAAGTGGAGGAGTTTCTCTCTATATCAAAACTCATAGAAAAGATAGAGAAATTTGTAGAACTTCAGGGAGAAACGCTGGATGAGAAGTTTCGACACATCAAAAGGTTATGGTTTTCAGGGGAAAAGAAGGTGAAAGAAACAATGGAAGAATTTCTTCAACATGTAGCAGTTGTTTTAAAGAACATCATCTACTTTCTGAATCCTGGTGTGATAGTACTCGGTGGTGTTGTCAACGATCTCTGGGACACGTTTGGTTCTTTTATAAAAAGAGAACTTGAAAAGATAACAGACAGAGAAATTGCCAATGTTCTCATAAGAGATACCATTTTCAAGGAAATTTCACCGTCCCTTGTTGGAGGAAATGTTCTGGCAATAGAAGAGTTTCTGAGACAAATAACTTAACCTTTATCCATATACAAAGGAGGTGTGGGTATGAGAAAGTCACTTGTACTGTTACTGGCTCTTCTGGTTCTTTCCAGTTTGATGGCGCAGGTGTCTCTGCCACGTGAAGACACAGTCTACATCGGAGGAGCCCTCTGGGGTCCTGCAACCACCTGGAATCTCTATGCACCGCAGTCCACATGGGGTACTGATCAGTTCATGTACCTCCCGGCGTTCCAGTACGACCTTGGAAGAGACGCTTGGATTCCTGTCATTGCAGAAAGGTACGAGTTTGTGAACGACAAAACCCTGAGGATCTACATCAGACCTGAAGCAAGATGGAGTGACGGTGTACCCATCACCGCGGAAGACTTTGTCTACGCTCTGGAGCTCACCAAAGAACTCGGAATAGGTCCCGGCGGTGGATGGGATACCTACATCGAGTACGTGAAAGCTGTTGACACAAAAGTGGTTGAATTCAAGGCGAAGGAAGAGAATCTCAACTACTTCCAGTTCCTCTCCTACTCTCTCGGTGCTCAACCGATGCCCAAACACGTCTACGAAAGGATCAGAGCACAGATGAACATAAAAGACTGGATCAACGACAAACCTGAGGAACAGGTTGTTTCTGGTCCTTACAAACTCTACTACTACGACCCGAACATCGTTGTGTACCAGAGAGTTGACGACTGGTGGGGTAAAGACATTTTCGGACTTCCAAGACCCAAGTATCTGGCTCACGTCATTTACAAGGACAACCCGAGTGCCAGTCTCGCGTTCGAAAGAGGCGACATTGACTGGAACGGACTCTTCATTCCGAGTGTCTGGGAACTGTGGGAGAAGAAAGGCCTTCCGGTTGGAACGTGGTACAAAAAGGAACCTTACTTCATTCCCGACGGTGTGGGATTCGTGTACGCAAACAACACCAAACCTGGTTTGAGCGACCCAGCTGTGAGAAAAGCGATCGCTTACGCTATTCCGTACAACGAAATGCTCAAAAAGGCTTACTTCGGTTATGGAAGCCAGGCTCACCCGTCCATGGTGATCGATCTCTTCGAACCGTACAAGCAGTACATCGATTACGACCTTGCAAAGAAAACCTTTGGAACTGAAGATGGAAGAATCCCGTTCGATCTCGATATGGCAAACAAGATCTTGGACGAGGCAGGGTACAAAAAAGGACCTGATGGTGTAAGGGTTGGCCCCGATGGCACGAAACTTGGTCCGTACACGATATCTGTTCCGTACGGCTGGACTGACTGGATGATGATGTGTGAGATGATCGCAAAGAATCTGAGAAGCATAGGTATCGATGTAAGAACTGAATTTCCAGATTACTCTGTATGGGCAGACAGAATGACGAAAGGAACGTTCGACCTCATCATATCCTGGAGTGTTGGTCCGAGCTTCGATCATCCGTTCAACATATACAGGTTTGTGCTCGATAAGAGGCTGTCTGCTCCTGTAGGTGAAGTCACGTGGGCTGGAGACTGGGAAAGGTACGATAATGATGAGGTAGTCGAACTCCTCGACAAAGCAGTTTCTACACTCGATCCTGAGGTGAGAAAACAGGCGTACTTCAGAATCCAGCAGATCATCTACAGAGATATGCCGAGCATACCCGCGTTCTACACGGCTCACTGGTACGAATACTCGACGAAGTACTGGATCAACTGGCCGAGCGAGGACAATCCAGCCTGGTTCAGACCTTCTCCATGGCACGCGGACACCTGGCCGACTCTCTTCATCATCTCCAAGAAGAGCGATCCACAGCCCGTACCGTCCTGGCTTGGAACGGTTGATGAAGGAGGAATCGAGATACCCACCGCGAAGATCTTCGAAGATCTCCAGAAAGCGGCCATGTGATCTTTCCCCGGCCCCACTTCGGGGCCGGGTTTCACAAAAACAGAGTGGGGAGTGAGAATTGAATGGGATCGAAATCGATGTTCAAGTACCTTTTGAGACGTTTCATCTTCCTGCTTGTTACCTACATAGTGGCAACCACTATTGTGTTTATACTTCCAAGAGCGATTCCTGGGAATCCTTTATCTCAAATCCTTTCCAACCTTTCAAGGGTGGCTCAGGCGAATCCAGAGGCTATAAGAGCAGCTGAGAAAACGTTAATGGAAGAATTTGGTCTCGGGAAACCCTGGTACGTTCAGTATTTCGAATTCATCACCAAGGCACTTCGAGGAGATCTTGGAACATCCATTACTTTCTACCCCAGGAAAGTCATTGACCTGATCATTCCAGTTATTCCGTGGACACTGGCACTCCTTCTTCCAGCAACGATAGTCGCCTGGATTCTGGGTAACAGCCTCGGTGCTTTAGCGGCTTACAAAAGAAACACATGGATTGACAAGGGAGTCCTTACAACTTCCCTGATAGTTTCTCAGATCCCATATTACTGGCTTGGAATGATATTCATCTTCCTTTTTGGAGTTAAACTCGGCTGGCTTCCTGTTCAAGGGGCTTATTCTCAGGGAACGATACCGAACCTGAGCTGGTCGTTCTTCGTTGATGTTTTGAAGCACTACATAATGCCCTTTGCATCCATCGTCGTTTCTGCAATGGGTGGATGGGCGATAGGAATGAGGCTCATGGTGATATACGAGCTTGGAAGCGATTATGCGATGTTTTCTGAATACCTTGGTATGAAAGACAAGAGAATTTTCAAGTATGTCTTCAGAAACTCCCTCCTCCCACAGATTACGGGACTCGCTTTGAGCTTAGGAGGGGTTTTAGGAGGAGCCCTCATCACTGAGATCGTGTTCAATTACCCTGGAACGGGATATCTACTCTTCAGGGCTTTGACTACACTCGATTATCCATTGATTCAGGGGATCTTTGTGATTCTTATTGCCTCTATCTATCTCGCTAACTTCATTGTGGATTTCCTTTACGCTTTGATAGATCCAAGAATAAGACTGGGACAGGAGGCATAAAATATGTTTCGAACGATGATAAGACCACTTTTCAAGAACAAAAAGTTCATAATAGGTTTTTCGATTTTTCTCTTCTTTCTCTTCCTGGGAATTTTTGGGCCAGTGTTCTACAAAGTGGATCCTATGGAAATGACCTGGGATTACGAGCAACCTCCTTCCAGCGCGCATCCTCTCGGAACGGACACGTACGGTAGAGACGTCCTTGCACAACTGCTTCATGGAATTCGTTCTTCGCTTTACATCGGTTTTCTGGCTGCAATCATCTCGCTTGTGATAGGTACGATCATAGGAAGTTTCTCCGCCGTGAAAAGGGGTATTGTGGATGATGTATTGATGGGAATAACAAACATCGTCCTTACTACTCCTTCGATACTCATAGCAATTTTGATAGCGAGTTATTTGAAGGTACGAAGTGTTGAAATGGTTGCGGTCATCTTGGGCTTATTCCAGTGGCCTTGGTTTGCGCGAGCGATAAGAGCACAACTCATGAGTGTGATGTCGAGGGAGTACGTGTACCTTTCTGTTATGGCCGGCTATTCCGATCTCAGACTGGTGATAGAAGACCTCATCCCAACGATTGCGACTTACGCCTTCATGTCCTTTGTTCTTTTCATAAACGGAGGAATCATGGGAGAAGCAGGTCTGAGCTTGATAGGGCTCGGTCCCACCCAGGGAATCTCCCTTGGAATCATGCTTCAGTGGGCAGTTCTCATGGAGGCAGTGAGAAGAGGTCTGTGGTGGTGGTTCGTGCCACCAGGACTCGCCATTGTGGCTGTCACTGCTTCTTTGCTGGTCATCAGTACTGCAATGGATGAAGTCTTCAATCCACGCTTGAGGGAGGAGTGAAGAATGAAAGAAATACTTTTGAAAGCAGAAAATGTGAGGGCCTACTATAAACTGGAAAAGGTTTCTGTCAAAGCTGTGGATGGTTTGTCTTTTGAAATACTGGAAGACGAAGTTATAGGGGTTGTCGGTGAATCTGGTTGTGGAAAGACAACTCTCTCGAACGTGATCTTCATGAACATGGTAAAGCCGTTGACACTCGTTGATGGAAAGATATTTCTGAGAGTTAACGGAGAGTTTGTAGAGCTGTCGTCCATGACAAGAGACGAAGTGAAAAGAAAATTCTGGGGAAAAGAGATAACGATAATACCCCAAGCAGCGATGAACGCACTGATGCCCACCATCAGGATGGAAAAGTATGTGAGGCATCTTGCGGAATCGCACGGAATAGACGAAGAGGAACTTTTGGAGAAAGCCAGAAGAAGATTTGAAGAGGTGGGGCTCGATCCACTTTGGATTAAAAGGTATCCTTTTGAGCTCAGTGGTGGAATGAGACAAAGAGCCGTGATAGCGATCGCAACTATATTGAATCCGAGCCTTCTCATAGCTGACGAGCCAACTTCCGCTCTGGATGTTGTGAATCAAAAGGTTCTTTTGAAAGTCCTGATGCAGATGAAACGCCAAGGAATCGTGAAGAGCATAATCTTCATCACCCATGACATAGCGACTGTAAGGCAGATCGCAGACAGAATGATTATCATGTACGCTGGAAAGATAGTTGAGTTCGCACCTGTGGAAAGTCTCCTGGAAAAACCGCTTCATCCTTACACCCAGGGGCTTTTCAATTCGGTTCTCACTCCAGAACCAGAGGTGAAAAAGAGAGGAATCACCTCCATTCCTGGTGCTCCACCCAATCTCATAAATCCTCCATCTGGCTGCAGATTCCATCCTAGATGCCCTCACGCGATGGATGTCTGTAAAGAAAAAGAACCACCACTAACGGAAATAGAACCGGGAAGAAGAGTTGCATGCTGGCTTTACATGGAGGAGAGAGCATGAGCAGGCTCGTCGTGAAGAACCTTACAAAGATCTTTTCACTTGGATTCTTCTCCAAGCGTCGTATAGAGGCGGTGAAGAATGTTTCTTTTGAGGTGAAGGAAAAAGAAATCGTTTCACTCGTTGGAGAAAGCGGTTCCGGAAAAACAACCACCGCAAAGATGATACTGAGGCTCCTTCCCCCTACCTCCGGTGAAATCTACTTTGAAGGTAAAGATATCTGGAAAGATATAAAGGACAGGGAATCTCTGGTTGAATTCAGAAGGAAGGTCCACGCGGTTTTCCAGGATCCTTTTGCGAGTTACAATCCCTTCTATCCAGTCGAGAGAACTCTCTGGCAGGCCATAAGTCTTCTCGAGAACAAGCCTTCAAACAAGAAAGAAGCGCTCGAACTCATAAAGGAGTCGCTTTTCAGAGTGGGGATAGATCCGAAGGATGTACTTGGAAAGTACCCGCACCAGATTTCTGGTGGACAGAAACAAAGAATCATGATAGCAAGATGCTGGATCTTGAGGCCTCTTTTGATCGTAGCGGACGAACCCACATCCATGATAGACGCTTCCTCCAGAGGAGGTATCATAAAACTCCTCGAAGAGCTCAGAGAGGAACAAGGAACGTCCATCATATTCATCACACACGATCTGGGGCTTGCCTATTACGTTTCCGACAACATTTTCGTTATGAAGAACGGTGAAATCGTGGAAAGGGGACACCCAGACAAAGTGGTTCTCGAGCCGACCCACGAATACACCAAGCTCCTCGTCGGTAGCATCCCGAAGCTTTACAGGAAACTGGAGGATCTGTGATGTTTACAAAAGCGGTTCTCTCCATTTTTTCTTGGGCTCTGGTTCTTGAATTGATAGTTCTGTTTTATTACCTGTGGCGCGGCTTGAGGCCAGTGGAGTTCTACCTAAATTTAGGACTCCTCGGACTCACTGTACCTTTCCTTGTGTTTCTTGTCGTCAGAGAAAAGAAAAAGAGGAGGGAAGAAGACGATGGAAAGGATCGATGAAATCCTCTCTCAGTTAACTACAGAGGAAAAGGTGAAGCTCGTTGTGGGGGTCGGTCTTCCAGGACTTTTTGGAAACCCACATTCCAGAGTGGCGGGTGCGGCTGGAGAAACACATCCCATTCCAAGACTTGGAATTCCTGCGTTTGTCCTGGCAGATGGTCCCGCAGGACTCAGAATAAATCCCACAAGGGAAAACGATGAAAACACTTACTACACGACGGCATTTCCCGTTGAAATCATGCTTGCTTCTACCTGGAACAGAGACCTTCTGGAAGAAGTGGGAAAAGCCATGGGAGAAGAAGTTAGGGAATACGGTGTCGATGTGCTTCTTGCACCTGCGATGAACATTCACAGAAACCCTCTTTGTGGAAGGAATTTCGAGTACTACTCAGAAGATCCTGTCCTTTCCGGTGAAATGGCTTCAGCCTTTGTCAAGGGAGTTCAATCTCAAGGGGTGGGAGCCTGCATAAAACACTTTGTCGCGAACAACCAGGAAACGAACAGGATGGTAGTGGACACGATCGTGTCCGAGCGAGCCCTCAGAGAAATATATCTGAAAGGTTTTGAAATTGCCGTCAAGAAAGCAAGACCCTGGACCGTGATGAGCGCTTACAACAAACTGAATGGAAAATACTGTTCACAGAACGAATGGCTTTTGAAGAAGGTTCTCAGGGAAGAATGGGGATTTGACGGTTTCGTGATGAGCGACTGGTACGCGGGAGACAACCCTGTAGAACAGCTCAAGGCCGGAAACGATATGATCATGCCTGGAAAAGCGTATCAGGTGAACACGGAAAGAAGAGATGAAATAGAAGAAATCATGGAGGCGTTGAAGGAGGGAAAGTTGAGTGAGGAGGTTCTCGATGAGTGTGTGAGAAACATTCTCAAAGTTCTTGTGAACGCGCCTTCCTTCAAAGGGTACAGGTACTCAAACAAACCGGATCTCGAATCTCACGCGGAAGTCGCCTACAAAGCAGGTGCGGAGGGTGTTGTCCTTCTTGAGAACAACGGTGTTCTTCCGTTCGATGAAAATACCCATGTCGCCGTCTTTGGCACCGGTCAAATCGAAACAATAAAGGGAGGAACGGGAAGTGGAGACACCCATCCGAGATACACGATCTCTATCCTTGAAGGCATAAAAGAAAGAAACATGAAGTTCGACGAAGAACTCGCTTCCACTTATGAGGAGTACATAAAAAAGATGAGAGAAACAGAGGAATATAAACCCAGAACCGACTCCTGGGGAACGGTCATAAAACCGAAACTTCCAGAGAACTTCCTCCCAGAAAAAGAGATAAAGAAAGCTGCAAAGAAAAACGATGTTGCAGTTGTTGTGATCAGCAGGATCTCCGGTGAGGGATACGACAGAAAGCCGGTGAAAGGTGATTTCTACCTCTCCGATGACGAGCTGGAACTCATAAAAACCGTCTCGAAAGAATTCCACGATCAGGGTAAGAAAGTTGTGGTTCTTCTGAACATCGGAAGTCCCATCAAAGTCGCAAGCTGGAGAGACCTTGTGGATGGAATTCTTCTCGTCTGGCAGGCGGGACAGGAGATGGGAAGAATAGTGGCCGATGTTCTTGTGGGAAAGATTAATCCCTCCGGAAAACTTCCAACGACCTTCCCGAAGGATTACTCGGACGTTCCATCCTGGACGTTCCCAGGAGAGCCAAAGGACAATCCGCAAAGAGTGGTGTACGAGGAAGACATCTACGTTGGATACAGGTACTACGACACCTTTGGTGTGGAACCTGCCTACGAGTTCGGCTACGGCCTCTCTTACACAAAGTTTGAATACAAAGATTTAAAAATCGCTATCGACGGTGAGACACTCAGGGTGTCCTACACGATCACAAACACCGGGAACAGAGCTGGAAAGGAAGTCTCACAGGTTTATATCAAAGCTCCAAAAGGGAAAATAGACAAGCCCTTCCAGGAGCTGAAAGCGTTCCACAAAACAAAACTTTTGAACCCGGGCGAATCCGAAAAGATCTTTCTGGAAATTCCTCTTAGAGATCTTGCGAGTTTCGATGGGAAAGAATGGGTTGTCGAGTCAGGAGAATACGAGGTCAGGGTCGGTGCATCTTCGAGGGATATAAGGTTGAGAGATATTTTTCTGGTTGAGGGAGAGAAGAGATTCAAACCATGAAAAGGGGGTAATATGATGAGCAGGCTGGTTTTCGCTCTGCTTCTCTTTCCTGTTTTCATTCTGGCTCAAAACATCCTTGGCAACGCTTCTTTCGATGAACCAATTCTCATCGCAGGTGTGGATATAGACCCACCCGCAGAGGATGGCTCTATAGACACAGGAGGAAACTGGGTATTCTTCACCAATTCAAACGGTGAGGGAACGGCTCGAGTTGAAAACGGCGTTCTCGTGGTTGAGATAACAAACGGAGGAGATCACACCTGGTCGGTTCAGATCATACAGGCTCCCATACGTGTTGAGAAACTCCACAAGTACAGAGTTTCTTTCCGAGCCAAAGCCTCCTCTCAGAGAAACATCGGGGTGAAGATAGGAGGAACGGCCGGAAGAGGATGGACCGCGTACAACCCCGGTACCGACGAATCCGGCGGCATGGTCTTCGAGCTCGGAACAGATTGGCAGAAGTACGAGTTCGAATTCGTCATGAGACAGGAGACCGATGAAAACGCTCGTTTCGAGTTTCAGCTTGGAAAGTATACCGGCACGGTCTGGATAGACGACGTAGTGATGGAGGACATCGGTGTTCTCGAGGTAAGCGGTGAGGAAAACGAAATCTACACCGAGGAGGATGAAGACAAAGTGGAAGACTGGCAGCTCGTTTGGAGTCAGGAGTTCGATGACGGTGTTATCGATCCGAACATCTGGAACTTCGAGATAGGAAACGGTCATGCAAAAGGTATTCCAGGCTGGGGTAACGGGGAACTCGAGTACTATACAGACGAAAACGCGTTCGTTGAAAACGGCTGTCTTGTGATTGAGGCAAGAAAAGAACAGGTTTCCGATGAGTATGGAACTTACGATTACACCTCAGCCAGGATGACCACAGAAGGTAAATTCGAAATAAAATACGGGAAAATCGAAATAAGGGCAAAACTTCCAAAGGGAAAAGGTATCTGGCCCGCTCTCTGGATGCTCGGAAACAACATAGGAGAGGTCGGATGGCCCACCTGTGGTGAGATCGACATCATGGAGATGCTTGGCCACGACACCAGAACCGTTTATGGAACAGCACACGGTCCGGGATATTCTGGTGGTGCGGGTATAGGTGTTGCCTATCATCTTCCAGAAGGAGTACCGGACTTTTCCGAAGACTTCCACATTTTCTCCATCGAATGGGACGAAGACGAAGTGGAGTGGTACGTGGACGGACAGCTCTACCACGTCCTCAGCAAGGATGAACTGGCCGAACTCGGTCTTGAGTGGGTTTTCGACCATCCGTTCTTCCTCATTCTGAACGTTGCCGTGGGAGGCTACTGGCCAGGTTATCCCGACGAAACCACCCAATTCCCGCAGAGAATGTACATCGACTACATCAGAGTCTATAAAGATATGAATCCGGAAACAATCACCGGGGAAGTGGATGACTGCGAATATGAACAAGCACAGCAGCAGGCAGGTCCCGAGGTGACCTATGAACAGATAAATAACGGCACTTTCGACGAACCTATTGTGAACGATCAGGCCAACAACCCGGACGAATGGTTCATTTGGCAGGCGGGAGATTACGGGATCAGCGGTGCCAGGGTCTCCGATTACGGTGTCAGGGATGGCTACGCTTATATCACGATAGCCGATCCTGGAACTGACACGTGGCATATTCAGTTCAACCAGTGGATAGGTCTTTACAGAGGAAAAACCTACACCATTTCTTTCAAAGCAAAAGCGGATACACCAAGACCTATAAATGTGAAAATTCTGCAGAATCACGATCCCTGGACCAACTATTTTGCTCAAACGGTGAATCTCACAGCGGACTGGCAGACGTTCACGTTCACCTACACGCATCCAGACGATGCGGATGAGGTCGTTCAGATCAGTTTCGAACTCGGAGAAGGAACGGCAACTACGATTTATTTCGATGATGTCACGGTGAGCCCTCAATGAGACACATCCCCGGTGCTTTGCGCCGGGGGTATTTCAGAAACATAAAAGGAGAGATGCGAGATGAACATAAGATTCAGAATCATATTCATAATGGTTGTGGTTCTTGTTTCTTTTGTTCTCAGTGCTTATCTGGTTCAGAGAAGTACCTCGTCTCTTCTCATCAGCAACGCAAAAGATTACATGGAGAAGTCGGTGTCTTCTCTTTCAAAATACATCTCCCAGAAGCTGAACGAGGTTCAAAGAAATCTGAAAACCCTCCTTGGTAGCTCTCTCATAGGAGGGTACACGATTGCTTCGAACCTTCAGTCTGTTCTTCAGGGGGCTACGGATACAGTCTCCGTTGGTATTGTTGTCGATGAGATGAGCGAATCCGCTTATTTGGTTTTACCAGAAAAAATAGAAGAGAAGAACTATTCAGAGTACGAAAAGTACCTCAGCCTTATGAAGGAAAAAAACAAAACTTCGCTTGTCCTTGCCGAATCCATCGATGGAAAGCCTGTTTTGCTTTTCGTGGAGGGAGTTACAACGTTCGGTTCAGAACCATCTGGACTGATAGCATTAGGTATATCCCTCTCTGAGAACACCGATCTCTGGAAAGCGGTTGTAGAAGAAGGGAAAGCGAGCAAGAGCGGCTACGGGCTTCTTGTCACAAGCGACGGAAAGGTACTGATCCACAAAGACATGGGGAACTTCATGAAAGA
>Ga0065719_106867_pt1 | contig 11986 bp, 12 predicted proteins | sample GBSCel85sediment_FD_59106 | JGI IMG/M metagenome (GOLD analysis project Ga0065719, IMG submission 59106) | Hot spring sediment microbial communities from Great Boiling Spring, Nevada - Cellulolytic enrichment CS 85C v3 (version 3) | ecosystem: Environmental > Aquatic > Thermal springs > Hot... | reverse complement strand
TACTTTTTTCTCCCCTCTTTGGTTGTACTAAATTTTCTTTCTCTTGTATAAGTGTAATTAACCTTGTCAGGTTGACACCAACAATAAAGTCAGCATGTTGTCTTGCAAGTGCGGCATAATAGAGAGAGTCAAACTCTCTCGAAGGACGCATACCATTTTCAAGCGCAGAAAGAATAACCTCCTTTGTTAATGCTTTTGAGGACCAAAACCTGTAAACACGACCCCAATCCTTCCATTTAGCATATTGAAGAATAAGTCTTATAATTAACTCACCCTCTTTCCCAACATCACCAAAATTGAAAATAACGTCACTCTGCCTTATAACAGAAACAAGCTCTTTGAGAAGCTTCTCCATACCCCTACGGGGAGAATATCGAAACTTCTCAGGAAACACAGGTAACTCTTCAAGTCGCCACTTCGTACTAACAACATCATCTGCTATATCAACAAGATGTCCTTGTGCATAGGCAACAGTGTAGGGACCTACTTCAAAAAAACAGTCTTTTTTTTTTGCCTTTCCAAATTTTGACTCAAGAGCCTTAACAATCTGAAGAGCTACAAGTGGTTTTTCACACAACAACAGTATCCTTCCTGTTCTAGCTTTATTATTCAAGTGTCTCTCCTTTTCTAACACAGTTTTACTTAACCTGGAAAAAATAAATCAAGATTATGCAAACTACAACGTAGGAAAAACAGAACAAGTACTCTTTTACTGAACCTGTTCGAAAAAACTTGAATCTCACTGTTTTTCTACTAGGGTTGATAAAAGGAACGCCTCCTGTAAGCGTATCTTCTAAACAATGCATAAATGCCCCAAAGCTAAACCAAGCAAAGAAGGTTAACATTCCAGCCACTACATTTTCGCTACTATGAGTGTTAAGGACGTCTGCCGTGAAGATTAACTTTTCATATCCTTGAACAAGGAAGTTTTTTATAGTAAAATATGAGAGGTAGCTATAAGTTTGAGTCTGAGAAGCAAGCATTAAAAAGGAGAGGGTAAGAAATAACCACATTGCAAGTACGTGGCTGTAGGTTCGGTGTTTAAGGTTAGCAAGTAAGTCCAGAACGTCAGGGAAGATACTTCCTGGTAAACTAATAACAGCAAAAATAGGGTTGCCTGTTAGTAAAAGTGTGGTAAAGAAAGTCATAGTTTTGTGAGATTGCCATTTCATCCTCTACCATTCCTCCTTTTATGTGCTTTTTTTTTAAAATTTTTAAAAAAGAAGAAAAACATGTTAAACGATGACCTTCCCTTGTTTACCTTTCAAATTACCCATTCCACCCTTTTACTGTTATCTACATAACATGAAACAAACTTTATTACTAAAATACAACCAAAGGAGGAGGAGGGGGGTATGAGTCAGAACAAGCTTATTAACAAAAACGGCAACACGAGAGTACTTTACGATCACGTGTATTATCAAGTTTTGAAAGAGCTAGAGCAGATATTTGGTAATTCTTTATGTGAAACGGAGCTTAGAAAGAAATACCCTGGGCTAAATTTCGTCATATCAGAGTCACTTTGGAGTTGTATAAAAGCAGCCTTAGCTCTCGTGCATCACGGTAAGGAAGCTTGCTTTCAACAGGCTCTTGATTATAACCCACGGTGGATCCTTGAGCCTGAGGAACTTGCAAGAGAACTCTCAGTATGTGTCATAGAAGCATTAGCTAAGTATAAAACGTGTAAAATAGATAACGTGGAAGAAATGGCAAACCCTTTGAACCTTGAGAACAACACAAAGAAATTCATAGTGTTTCTTGCAAAGAGTTTTAAATCGGTACTAATCACAAACAACCAAGGCGTTAAAGAAGTTATGCGTTACGTAACATACTCAGATCAAACACTGCAGGCTATGAGTGAACGGGAGTTTCACGCAAAAAAGAAGAAAATTAAACACAAAATAGTAGAAGTAGTCTCAAAAAGAGTATGTATTTACTTTAGTGAGGTAAATAATTTATACAAGAGCAACTTAAAAAAGCAAGGAAATAGAGAGTTAACTGATAATGAAATTGTGGAAAGTATGATAGACAAATTCACTTATCATTGCTTTACTGGAGGGTACGTAGCTTATCTTTCTGATCCTGAGATTTACACGATGTTGAAGGAAGAAATAGAAAGTAAAGAAATTTAAGTGGAAAAGGAGGGGGGGGGGAGGAAAGCCCCCCTTTTTTTCCTTCCTAGATTAAAAGGCTAAAACATCACTCCAAGTTTGAAACCAAACACGTCTCTATCAGACTCAGGCTGTTTAACATAGTCGTTAATAACTGGGGAGTACTTCCACGAAGAAGCGTTAAAGTTGTCATGGGCATAAAAACCAGAGAACTCCAACGTAACTCCCTTCTTGAAAACACTTTTTACTCCTACTCCTGCTTCTACACCGTAACTCCATGCCTCGTTAGGTTTAACAGTAACGTCAAAAAGCTCAACTTCGTTTTTTACGTCAAAATTATATCTCGCGTAAACGTCTCCAAAAAGGTAGTAACTTCCTAAGTTATAAACAGGTCTTACTCCTACTCCAGTATACCAAACTTTCCATTTCTCAGCATAACCTAAAGAAAACAATGTATTTTCAAGATGTCTTTTCCAATACTCATAACCGAGCATCACATAAGGAGTAATCTCAAGACACTTAGAAACTTCAAAACTCTTTCCTACGTCAAGCTCCAAAGACCATCCATCATATTCAGTATTACTTGAGATTGAATTACCACCCCACGTGGCCCCATCATAGTCCACCTCACCACCAAGAATAGTAAATTTCTTAGTAAGAACAAAATCGTGATACTTTACATTTGCCCCTATCTCAACTCCATGTACCCATCCTTCCTCTTCCACATCAACACCCTTCTCGTCCCACTGGTAATAGTAAGGCTTGTACTTCATGAAGAAATCAACACCAACAAGTTTCTGTAAGTCTGTAGTTGATGCTAAAGTATTACCTGCAATAAGAGAACAACAAATTACACCTAAAATAGCACCTTTTTTCATACACACCTCCTTATTGAGATTTTCTCTATATTTATATTTAGCAAATTCACAAAACTTCTACCGTCTTTAGCCTTCTTTATTTTAAATAACTTGAAAAATATAAGACTAACAAGCCTAACAATCTAAAAATTAATAGGACGCACTAAAAACGTCTAAAGATATAAAAAAAAACAAAAAAAAGGAGGTGTTATCATGAAGCAAAAAGGTTCTACTTCAAAAGGTTTCACCTTAGTTGAACTTGCAATTGTTTTAGTCATTATTGGGTTGATCCTTGGAGCAATGCTAAAAGCACAGGAACTCATTAAAAATGCCAAGACTAAGAGACTTTACAGCCAGTATAATGAAGTAGTTGCATCTATTCACACCTACTACGACAAATATGGAGTCTTCCCTGGAGATGACCCAAATGCCGCAAATAGGTGGAACAACACTTCATCAGGAAATGGTAACGGAATAATTGAAAATCTCAGCACAACATGCACTGATGCATCTACAAATGAATCCTGTCTTGCATGGGAACACCTTAGACTCGCAAATATCTTAACCGGAAGTGGTAAAAATGCACCTCGTAACCCCTATGGTGGAGGCGTTGGAATTGGACAAGCTACCGTTCAAGGATTAACCACACATTGGATTGCTTTTGACACAATTCCTGGAGAAGTATGTGAATACATTGATAGGCAGTACGACGACGGTGTAGCTGCTACAGGTACAATAAGAGGGGATGATGACTACACAGCAGATCCTAACACAACCTATACTCTTTACATAAGATTATAATCTGCTCTCTAAATAAAAAGGGGGAAAAAGCACCTACCTCCCCCTTGCTTTTTTATGTTCCTAACCAAATCCTATTCTCAACTAGAAAATGTCTAAAAAAAAACACGTAAAGGAGAAACAAATGAAAAAGAAAAGANTTGCTTTTACTTTAGTTGAACTTGCTATAATTCTAGTTGTTATAGGGCTTCTTTTAGGANTGNGTGNAAATATCATTGGGATCCTAGTTCAAAGAAACAAACACATAGAAAANGTAAACAGTGTTGANAAAGCAATTGAGGCATTAAAGGGTTATGCTGTCAGGTTTGGATATATACCTAAAGCCCGCCCTATAGAGAACTACACACCCCAACAAGAGGACCCAGTATTTAGTAGTCTAGGAACAAACGGGTTTGACGCACATGGAAAAGCTTTACTTTACGTATCTTCTAGTGAAGTAGCCAACAATTCTACTGACCTCTGTAGTTTAACTCAAACATCCCTCTCTGTTATAGACAAAGGAAGCCTAAAGAATAACATCGCTTTTATAGTAATAAGTGGGAATTTGAACTCTAATATTCAAACACTTGACACCATATATCAACAAGGAAGACCAAATGTGGACGACTTTCCTTATGACTTCTCAAGACCTGAGGAATATGATGACATTGTTAAATACGTATCTCTTTATGAACTACAAAGTCAAAGATGTAAATACACTGTGGAAGACTCAACAACACCCTGTTCACAAATAACTGTTATTCTAAGCAATAACGTCAAATCGTACCGTGTTTCACATACGTCTTGCTCAAGCTCTGGGACACCTATTCTAAGTCAAACTGACTTTATAGAAGTATATAAAGACTTTACCTGTTCTAGTCCCTGTGGGACATTTACATTTCTTGACGCAGCCAACAATGACTTAAACAAAAACTGTAGAGTATTTGTAAATAAACAAGGGCAAAGCTGCTATATATCTGACATATAATTACTTTTTATGACTGCTAATCAAAAGACTTGATAATTCATTAAGCTCCTTAGGTATTTCAAATATCACATTTAGTCCCATCTTCCTTAAATCACTCGCAAAAAAGGGAGAATCATGTGGTTTTTCAGTGTAGAGGAAAGCATTAATTACGTTGTTTACTGTTTTCTGATCTCTCCCATTTAAGACGACTTCTCTAAGAAAAATTTCCATTTGTTTTACCACTTTACGACTTGTTTCACAAATTACGTTATCCTCTAGGGAGAGAAAAAACGTTTTGTTTCTACAAGTCCTATAAACGTCCACAGCTGAAGTATACTTGTCACCATTACCAAACGTGACTTGAGGGTCAATAGGACCAAAGGCAACGTCTTTATATGCATAGATTACATCAGCAGAAAGCGCAATAAGTGTTCCTGCACTCATTGCATAGTAAGGGACAACAACGTCTACTCTCCCTTTCCAATCCTTTAACACCTTTGCTATCTGCATAGCTGCAAGAAGCTCACCACCAGGAGAGTGAAGGATAATAACGAGATTTTTGTCTTGTGGCACGGATCTAAGATCTCTCAGAAATCTATGAGCGTCGTAAACTTCTAGATACTCGTACAACGGAATTCCAAAAATCCCTAAGTTCTTCTTTCTATGAATAAAGTAAAAGATTTTGGCATTATACTTCTTCTCGTATTGAGAGACTATAGTGTTCAACTGATAGTCAACCATAAACTGACTAACAATACTAAAAATTACTCCGGACAGAATGAAGAAGACAAAGACGAAAAAAATAATACTCGACTTCATTTTTTTATGAAAAGCATCCTCTCTTAGAACTTTCACATAGTGGTTGATGAAACTGTAAACAAGTGGTTGCAAGGAACTACACAAGCTCTGACACATACCTTGAGAACTATTACTGTTACTATTACCGTTTACTGACATGCTAGAAGGAAGTGAATTCTCTACAGGTTCGCTGTTTGCTTTCAGCTGAGTTTTACGTATCACAAAATCTAGTATCGTTTGTAGCTTCTTTCTATTTCCTCTACCTTTTACCTCAAATACGAGAACTCCAGCACTTGTGACAGCCTTCAGATGTGCATCAACCTCAAAATTATGTGGTTCTATCCCTGCTTCCCTTTCCAAGCAAAATAGAAACGTTGCTTTTTTCCTTGAAAACTCTGTTACGTAATAAGTAAGCTTTGTGAGATTAATTTTCTCCTCTTCTTCAGGGGATAGTAACTTAACACAAATACCTTTCCTAGAGATCTCCACTACGTTAAACAAAGTAGACGTGTTTACTTCTACAACCTGAAGCATACCATTAATAACTACTCTAAAATCATACTTAGCTTTTGTACGTCCTAGGCAAAACCTCTCAGGAAGAATTTTCTCTAACAGCGAGAAGAAATTATAACTACACTTCCTCCAGGTTTTTATAAGCACGTCTTTTCCCCCCGGTTCCTAAGGAATAAAGTTTTCTGTTGGTTTTCCATAAATGTCTGACATCTCTACTGGAAACGGCTTGTTAACAAAAAACCCTTGAAAGAGGTTAAAAAACGGCAAACTTTTGCATCTCTGAAAATCGTCGTACGTTTCAATACCTTCTACGTACACTTCAAATGAATTACGACTTACAAGCTCACTACATAGATTTATTAAGTGACGTACAATAATAGCTGTTCGTTCTTCCTCTGTTCCTAGGTTATTGTCTTCTACTCTATTCTGAGAAAACAATATGTAATGCATCGCCAAGTTTCTGCTTATTTTTATACCTTTCACAGGAACCTTGATAAGAGATATTATGTTATTTGCCCCCTCTCCGAAATCATCAAGAATCACTGTACAACCATTAGAACATAGAAGTCTTACTGAATCTATAAGGTCATGATATCTATCAAAAAGTATTTTATTCTCTGTTATTTCTATCACAATATTGTGCATTTCCCTTCTACTTACTTGGATAATAGTATCTGAGTAACACACAACAAAGAAAGGAGAAAGATTAAGATGTAACTTAAGGTCTTTCCTTTTCCTCTCCCGGTTAAATATCAACGCTTTCAGAAGAACAGCTTCCTCAAACTGAAGTAACAAGTCTGGTTCCCTGTCAAGAACGAAAAAAAAATCACTAGGGGGCACTATTATGTCACTATCTTTATCCTTTATTCGTGTTAGTATCTCATAAGCTTGCACGTCAAAGTTTTTATTAACGATTGGCTGAACAAAGAAACATATGCTATTTCTCCAATCCCCTATATTTTTATCAAGGAAGCTCTTTTTCTCAAGGTAGTAATTATAAAGGTAGTCAATCTTGTCCACGTCAATGTAAGCTACATTTTTTTCCGGTAATAAAAACTTTCTGTGAAGAAAATCAATTTTTCGGAAAAACTCAACCACACATTTAGGACTCTCATTAAGTATATAAAACTTCATCCCCACAGGTAGGGAGGTAAAATATCTATCCCTGATTACGTCTATCAACTTTGTACGTACACACTCCTTATTAGCAGGACTAAGTCTTAGCAACACAGCGTAGTGATTATTCACCTTGTATAAGTAAGTTTCTTTAACCTCATACAGATCATTTATCCTGTGTCTTATCATATCATAAACCCCATCGTGCCAACTTGGTGCACTTACTAGGATAAGCAAAAAGTCATCTTGCCCGTTTTTGCTCATTTTTCCCCCTTCTTTTTTTTTTTCCTAATTTTTAAACTTGCAAATTTTACTTCTATGAAAAAGCTCCTTACAGTTTCTATTTTTCTTTTAATTAACTTAAAAAAAAAATAAAGAAGAACTAAAAAAAANGNCACAAGAAGTGGTTATAGAAAAAAGCCTGAATACAAAAAACTTTTTAAATAAATTAAAAAACTAAAGAGGAGGTGGACGTATGAAGGCTTTAAAAGATCTTTTACCAACTTTTATCTTGCTTCTTCTAATGGTATGTGAAGCTATGGGTTATACAGGAAGTACCAGCGGGTTTGCAGGAGAAGTGTATGACATAGTGGTTAACAAACTACTTAACGGACCTGTTGGATTTGTTGCTGGAGTAGGCTGCCTGGTTTACGGGACTGCTTCTCTTGTTCTTGGTAGAGTTGTTCCTGCTGTTTTAAGCATCCTTGGCGGTGCTATGTTAATTAAAGCTCCCTCTATTGCTCAAACATTAGGTATGTTATTTTAATCCAGAATTGTTTGAAAAAAAAGAGAAGGAGGAGCTTTACTCTCCTCCTTCAGCCCTTTGTTTGAGTTCTGTTTGTAGTTGTAAAGCCTCAAAGTAACCAACTAACTTTGCTACCTCAGTTGAGGAAAGAGTAAACACGTCAAAAAGAGCTTCCTCTGTTTTTGTGATACCTTCTTCTGTTAAAACCGTTGCTTTGCTTACAACTATCCAAAAGGTGAAATTTCCATCTCGCCCTTGTGTTTTATCAAGGACGTTCTTCAAGATTTCTACAGGAACAAGTAAGGAAATTCCTCCTCTCTTTTCTTCCATTCTAAGGTAAATTCTGTTATCTTCACCTTGAAACAGATAAAAGTGCTTGTCTATAACAAATTTTGGTGGGTAAAAAGGTACTAAATAAAAAATAACAACATTTCTTGTCTCTGGAACAAAGAAGTAAGATACAGGAAGAATTGCTTTTTCAAATTGTGCGTCTTTTTCCATCTCCTAACCCCGCTGTACTAATTTATTGCTTTTCGAATTAATTTAAGAGCCTTATGAAGTTTTCTGACGTTAACAAGCCCTATAACACCAACTAGAATGAAACCGGTAAAAAATGCTAAGTAAAAGAGTGATCCCACAACAACTAACACCTTCTCATCAAAGTACATATTGTAAAAACGTTCTAGGAAGCCTGGTTTCTGTAATGATAAGATTGGTATAAGTAGCATTATAATCCCTATTGAAATAAAAACAAACGTACTTACGTAACACGTAACTATCTCAATAGTCAGCTTTGTCTTGAGATCAGAGTAGGCAAAATCCTTTGCACTTTCCTTGTCAACGTCAATTCCACACTTAGAAAGTTCTTCTAAAAGAAAAGTTAAAGTTGAGGGATCTTTCTTGAGTTTTTCTTTTACTTCATCACTTCTTGCTTCATCCATCTTTCTTCTCTTCTTTTAAGGCCTCTATTATTAATTATTAAAGAGAGTTTCTCTTAAGGGCGTTAGTAACCACACTTCGGAAAGATCAAACATAGATATAAGAAAAAATAAATGCCTACAAGAAAAAAAAAATAAACCAAAAATTAACTCACTAAACCCTTACACATAGTTGTAAGCTATAAGAAGAATGAAAAAAGGCAAAACAGGAGATGATTTAAAAAAAGTAAGAAAAGGGAGGTACTTGTGAATAAGCTAGCCAATAAGATCCAGGTTGAGGTAAAATTAAAAAGGATTACATAAAAAACTCATCAAGATCACACAGGGGAAGACTAAAAAATGAAGTCCCTCTTCAAGGAAGACTTGACTAAAAAAATAATTCAAAATTTATGTGTCTTCTTTTTAGGACTATTATTCTTTTACCTCTTTTTTGAAATAAACTACCTTAAAACGATAAAAGTCATAAACGAAACTGAGAAACTAGAAAAAGTTTATAAAAAAGACAAAAAAAGAGCAACTGTAGAAGCAGTAAAGAAAGTCTATGGTGCAAACAACCTAGTTGTTACCTACTACGACTGCCTAAACCAAAACGACTTGGTAGAGCTCTTAGGGTACTTCCTTAAACGGAAACGTGAATTTGTCCCCGAAAAAGTCAGAGCCCCAAAAAGTGAGCTAGAATCAATCTATATAATCTACGGCAAGGATGTTAGCAACAGATGTGGTCAGGTTGTAGTAAGAATAGACAGGACAATTTATGAAGAATTTCAGACTCATGTAGAAAAGGCAATGAGAAACAAAACACCTTTACCTTACACTCTTGCGTCTCCTTTAAAAAACTATCGCTACAAGCACTTTTTTTTAGGCCTATTTTTAACTTGCTTCTTCTTCCTATTCTTTTCAGAACTTTTGATTTTTATGCCAATTGATGAAATCCGCTCCGCTTTAGAGGAAAAGATCATAAACTGTGAAGTGAGCAAGGATGATGAAACACTAAAATACGAGGTTGCCCTCTCCTTTATTGGAATTTTCACAAAATTCTTGTTTATAGTAAGACTTTTCTTTCTACTTTTAGCTCTTGTGTTATAACTGTCACTATTTTTTACTGGTTTGTTTTCTTATTGTAACAAAGAGCCTTGTGAAGCTTTCTAGCATTGATAAATAATATAACCCCAAGCAGAGCAAGACCACCAACAACCACTATAAGTGAAATAGCAGCTCCAATAAGGAATACCACCCCTCCTCTAGTGGTAGTTACTAACCTATATATAAAGTTTGGGTCTTTTATCACGGAAAAAATTAGTGCAAATGCTACCACAACTGCCGTCATAATGAAAACCACTGAGATTATATAACCTACAACTAACTCACTGATCAGTCTCACTTTGAGATTAAAATTAACAAAGTCCTTTGCCCCTTCTTTATTAATATTGATACCATACCTAGAAAGCTCTTCTGAAATAAGAGCCAAAGTTAAAGGATCTTTTTTAAGTTCTTCTTCTAATATTTTTTTCAACATAGTACCCTTCTCCTCTTGCATCTTTTGGCCTCCTTCTAGGGCTTTCATTAATTATAATAACTTTAAGAAAACGAAAAGTCAACCTGTTTTTTCTTCCTATTATCTTTAAAACTTTTGGGTTTTTGTACTAATTAATGAACCTACTCCACTTTAGAGGAAAGCGTTTGTACAAGATTCTTTGGTAGTGGGGAAGAAGGTCTATGCTTTAACCACTCATCCTCTGGTTGAGGGTTTCTTACAGGGCTTGTAGGTATAAGGACAGTTCCTTTGGGTGGTTCTTTAGCTCCAGGAGAGAACAAATTAGGAGGGGCTTCAGGCTTGTTCCCTATAACACCAAGACCCTTGAACCCTGCAACAACCCCACCAACAAGAGGAACCTTAAGCAGCGTTCTACTACTTTTAAGACTCTCCCTACTTGAGTCTATGTAATCACCTACCTCTTTAAATTTTTTCTGGATCTCATTAGCGGAGGGTTGAGATAAGTCAGGTTGGCCTGCATATTGCCTTACAGAATGCTCTACGGGTCTTGCAGGGCTTTCTACACTACCCTTTCCCAAACCTCTATAAACATCTTTCTCTATACCTTCAAGCCTACCCTGGATACCTTCACCCTTTTCGTAAATTTTAGCCTCCCAACCTTCTAAAAACTTCTCCTTTAAAAACTGATGAGCTTCGTCTCGAACCTTCTGTGGGTTTACCGACATTTCTCTTAGTATTGAAAGAGAAGCTTCTTCTGGTGTTAAACCATACTTTTCTGCACGCCAAAGAGTAAATTCAACCAACAGGCTTTTTTCAACTGTTGCCTTATCTGAATGGAGATACCTCTCGGTCTCTACGTAAGAAGCTAGATATTTTGCTCCTATTTTTTCTAGATAAGACTCAACTTCCCTAAGAGTGTGTGCGTCACTATATTCGTTACCCGTAACTCGCCTAATAGCCTCCAAAGTGGCTTCCCCGTACAGATTTAGTACCTTTTGACGTAGAGATTCATTAACTTGTATGGTCTTCTCACTCCCTACCGCAAAAGAATGGTTATACCCAGCATTAAGGCTGGCTTTTATTACCTTAAGCATTTTACCACCTACGCTTGCATTTACTCCCAAGTGGAAGTCGTGCTGAGTCTTCTCAATCTCTTTTAAGAAGTTTGACAGTTCTTTATCCTTTGACGCCTCTTGTCTAAGCATTGTTTCAAAAATATTTTCTTGAGAACGAAGGACAGAAGATATAAACCTCCTCGTTTTAGCATCCTCAATTTGCTTTTCGTCTATTTTCTCTAAGTCTCTTACAATATCTGTCTTATGAACTGTTTCAAGAGACTTCTTTATCTCCCCTATACTTCCTAAACCAAGAGCAAGCTTTTGTGGATATACTACGTCAACAACACCAGTAAGCTGACCTGTTTCTCTATCATAAAGCCCAGCATACATAAAACTTCCAGCTTTGAAAGAGATATAATAATCACCACTTTCTGTTGTAGTTACCTCAAGTGCTCCTGTATCTAAGTATCTCTCCGTTAATGCTACCTGACTTGCAAAGTCACCCGTTTCAAACACCTGCCTTTCAAAAGGACTAACAAGACTTTTACCACGATCTTTAAGAAAATGCATTCCTACAAGTATTTGATATGCCTTACCTACATTCCCTCCTG
>Ga0065719_100203_pt1 | contig 12015 bp, 11 predicted proteins | sample GBSCel85sediment_FD_59106 | JGI IMG/M metagenome (GOLD analysis project Ga0065719, IMG submission 59106) | Hot spring sediment microbial communities from Great Boiling Spring, Nevada - Cellulolytic enrichment CS 85C v3 (version 3) | ecosystem: Environmental > Aquatic > Thermal springs > Hot... | reverse complement strand
CCTTTTATGCAGGCTGCTAGAGAATATGTGTGAACTTGCTTGTATTTTGGTAAGGCAACATTTTCTTCCCATATATCAAAGGCAGGTACAGAAAAGTAGCGCTTTTTCCAATATTTACAAATTCCGTCAGCCAAAATTTTCGCTAATTCTTTAAATTCTCCAATATCNCTAAATTTTGAATGTTCATGAAGCGACCAAAGCAAGCTTCCTAGTTGGTCTGGTTGAAATTGGACATAAAAAATCCTTGTTTTCAAATAATTTCTGACGAGCTTCTTTTTCTCTCCCTTTAAATCNTTCTCTTCTAAACTCAAATCAAAATCTCCAGCAATTCTTCCATTGGGAAAATATTTATGAGCAAAAATTCCTTCTCTTAAACCTTCAGCATAATCCAAACACCATTTAAAAAACTTCTCGCTTATTTCATACATTCCTAGCAAATCGCATGCATAACAAACAAANCTTGCATCTCTCAGCCAAACGTAACCATACCACTTAACGTTTTTTGGATATATTGGATTGTTAACATCTGCTGCAATTATCGCTCCATTTGGCAAGCTGCAATTTCTGAAAACTTCTTTCGACCTTTCTAAAATTTCTTCAACTCCCATAAATTTTATTAAAATTAGAAAATAACTTCTTCTCCCGGAATTCTTGGGAAAAGCTGAACTTCCTTTATGTGCTTTTTCCCGCACAAAAATCTAAGCAACCTTTCAACACCAATTCCAGCGCCTGCACTTGGCTTTAAGAGCCCCATTTTAGCAACTTCCAAATAATCTTTAAAATTTGAATAATCTCTTCCCTCTCTCCTCAACTCTTTCATCCTTTTGACAATTCTTTCGTACTTGTACTCTCTTTCACCTCCAGATAAAACTTCTCCATAACCTTCTGGCAAAATCAAATCATAGTTTAGAAAATGCCCAGGATTACTTTCATCTTCCTTATCATAAAACTCTCTTTTTATGTCAATAATCCAAAAAGGTTCTTTTTCTTTTGTGCTAAGAGCATCATCGCTTCCAAACTTTTCTAAAACCTCTGAATACTTATAAACTTTGAAAGGCTTTACTGGTACTTCAAGATCTCTTCTCAAAATTTCAAGTTCTGCTTCACATTCCTCTTTAACGGTTTTGATAATGTGAATTACCAAATCTTCTACTAAATTCATCACATCTTTCATTTTAGCATAGGCAATTTCAAAATCCATTTGAGTAAATTCAAAGGCATGCTTTCCAGTCTCATTTTTCTCTTTTTTCTCCAGCCTGACGTTTGGAGAAAATGTAAATATTTTTTCAGCTGCCAATAGAGAAAGCTGCTTGTGAAGAAGCATGCTTTGAGTTATCATCAGTTTTTGGGAATAATATTCGAATGTTGGCGTAAATAAAACGCTTGAGGAAGGATCCGGTGCCAAAGGGTCGGTAAATTTTGATGTTATTACAGGCATTATTTGCAAGAAANCTTTTTTTATCATGAAAGATTGCATTTCCCTAAGCATAACAGTCTGTATTCTAAGTATTGGCTTCATTTCTTTCAAGTGAGCTATTGCTGTTTCTATCATTCCCTTAAATTATCCACTTTTATTGATAAAATTTTTACGAAAAATCGTGAAAAATATTCAATAAAATGCTTAAATTTATATTTAAAAATGAAAATTTTTCATGAGATTGGATGAGAAAGATAAGCAATTGCTCTCAATCTTGCAGGAAAATGGGAGAGCCACTTTAAAGGAACTTTCCAGACTAACGGGAATGAGAGAAACGACAATTTTTGCTAGGATAAAAAGGCTTGAAAGAGAGGGAATAATCAAGGAGTATAGGGCCATACTGGATCCAAAAGCTTTAGGTAAAGGCACAACAGCTTTTATCCTTATAAAATATGACCCATCTTTTGGCTTTACTCAAAGAGAGGTTGCTGAGAAAATTTCCAAATTGCCTGAAATTCAAGAGGTTCATATTATAGCTGGAGATTGGGACATGATAGCAAAAATTAGAGAGAAAGATGTAGAAAGTTTAGGTAGAATAGTGTTGGATAAGATAAGAGAAATTGAAGGAGTTAAAGAAACAGTTTCGTTGATAGTGTTTGAAAGCATCAAAGAAACAACTTTTCTAAGCGTTTAACTCCTTCTGCAAAGAATTTATCCCTTTCTTTCCATATTTTCCAATGAAGTTTGTTGTTACTGGTGGAGCCGGTTTTATAGGGAGTAATCTGGTTGAAAGGTTAGTCAAGGAAGGGCATGAAGTTATCGTTCTCGATAATTTACACACTGGAAGCCTTCATAACTTGAAGAACTTAAAAATCAGTTTTATAAAAGGGGATTCAGGAGAAATAGAAAAAATTGTTGAGCAAATTGACGGAATTTTTCATTTGGGAATTCCTTCATCTTCTCCAATGTATAAGAAAAGAAGAGAGCTGGTTTTCAAGGCTATAGAAGATTGGATAAAAATTTTGGAATTTGTGACAAAGAATAAAGTAAAAGTAGTTTTGGCCTCTACTTCTTCTATCTACAATGGTAATCCAATTCCTTGGAGGGAAGACATGCAAATAATTCCAACAGACTTTTACACTGAAGCAAGATATGCGATGGAAAGAATAGCAAAAGTTTATAACGATCTTTATGGAACAAAAGTTATTGCTTTAAGACTTTTCAGCGTTTATGGGGAGAAAGAAGAGTTTAAAGGGGAATATGCAAATTTAGTAACTCAATTCATCTTAGCTGCTTTAAAAGGAGAGACTATTAAAATTTTTGGAGATGGGACTCAAACGAGAGATTTTATTTATGTTCAAGATGTTGTAGACGCTTTTATTAAAGCAATGAATTCAAATATAGATTTTGATGTTTTTAATGTAGGAAGAGGGAAAAATTACTCTTTGAATGAAGTTGTTGCGATGGTTAGCAGGATTTTGAATGTGGAAGTTAAGGTAAAGTACGTTGAAAATCCCATCAAAAACTATGTTTGGCACACTTTGGCTGATACTACAAAGGCTGAAGAAAAACTTGGATTTAAAGCAAAAGTTGATTTGGAAGAGGGGATAAGAAAAATAATTCCGTATTATAAGAAAGTTGTAGAGAATCTAACAACCCCTTCACTTTAAAATGTTTGTGATAAAGTATATTTTCTCCCATCAAAAAGGATTTAAGACGAGTAGCTAACTTTTAAGACTATGACTTTTGATTTTTCCGATTTAGATAGGATAGAGAAAGAGTATATTGGAGATGGAGATTGGGAAGTAAAGGAAAATGCTAATGAGTCTAGAAGTTATGGAAACTTTTTGAGTTATTTGCTTGACAAGACTTTAAAACAGCCTTCTGTTCTTGAAAAGATTTTCTGTTCAGAAGGAGTTAAAAAGCATGTAGATGGGGAAATACATATCCACAAACTACCTCAATCTCTCCATATCCCTTATTGCATTGGTTGGTCTTATACAAGATTGCTGCAGATTGGCTTGAGAACACCAACTTTAATTTCCTCTCCTCCAAAGCATTTTGATGCTACAGTAAATCAGCTCGTTAATTTTATTTTTTTAGCTGCTCAGGAGTTTTCTGGGGCGATGGCAGTTTCCGCTTTTGATCTNTTAGTAGCNCCTTTTGTTAGAAGCGACAGTCTTAATGATAAACAAATTAANCAATCTTTGCAAAGCATGTTTTTTGAACTCAATTATCCTTCAAGAATGGGTTTTCAAAGTCCCTTTTCCAACATAACAATTTGTTTAGATACATCAAAGGCTTTTAGCGAATTAGATGCTATAGTTGGAGGAAAGAAGATTGGAAAAGTTTCTGATTATTTGGATGAAGCTATTAGAGTTGTTAAACAAATGATTATGCTTTATAACGAAGGGGATTCGAAGCATTCTCTTTTTACCTTTCCCATACCAACCTTAATGATAACAAGAAATTTTGACTGGAATGATAGAAGATGGGATGGTTTAACTTCTCTAATCTTTGAAAATTTAGCGAAAAGAGGAAGCTTTTATTTATTAAATGGTTATGTTACTGATGTAGACGCTTTNTATGCNATGTGCTGCAGGTTGACCATTGANGTCAGCAAACTTCAAATAAACAATCATTTNGTAGCTCCTTTACCANAGCAAAAAATTTTGCCCCAATCTCATGGAATTTGGGTAATCCCTGATGCTACNGGNTCAATCGGAGTTGTAACTATAAATTTGCCTAGGNTTGCGTTTTTGAGTAAAGGTGAGGAAAATAAATTTGAAGAATTGCTAGAAGAAGATTTGANAATTGCTAAAGAGATTTTGATTAAAATGAGAGAAAGATATGAAAGAAGTTTGAAAGCTGGTTTAATGCCAATAACAAAAGTGTATCTTGGTGGTTTTTCAAACCATTACAATACTTTTGGTTTGGTTGGTTTACCAGAAGCTGCTTCAAACTTCTTGAGAAAGTTTGATTTGTGGAAGGATTTGGATGAAAAAGAAATTTTGGAAGCCGTTTCATGGATGAAAAAGGGTTGTTAGTTTTGTTAGAGAAAAAGCTGAGGAATTTGGTAAAAACGATGGAATTCTTTATAATGTGGAAGAAGTTCCGGCAGAAAGCGTAGCTTATAAAATGGCAAGTTCCGATTTAAAGAAATTTAAAGATGCTTTTGAAAGAAGAGAATTTTTCATTCCAACAGAAGATGGGGTCCCATTCTATTCGAATTGTATAATTCCATATTACGCTAAGTTTTCGATAGCTGAAAGAGCGAAGTTAGAAGGTGAAGTACAAAAGGAGTTTACAGGCGGAGTAATGATGCATTTGTTTTTACACGAATCTGTCGATCCTGATGCACTTAAAAAATTAGTTAAAAGAATTGTAGAAAATACCAATGTAGTATACTTTAGCATTACCCCAACAATAAGCACTTGTAGACATTGCGGATGGAATGAAATTGGAATATTTGAAAAATGTCCAAGTTGTGGAAAGAATGCTGAAATATGGAGCAGAATTGTTGGTTATTATAGACCAATAAGCAGTTGGAATATAGGAAAGGTTGCAGAATTTAAGAAAAGAATTCAATATTCGAAGAGAGAAATTATGGAATGAAAGTAAAAATTGCAAGCATTGTAGAGAATAGTTTGGTTGATGTTATCGGAGAACCATCTTTTGTCATCTGGTTTTCAGGTTGTAATTTTAAATGTCCATGGTGCTTCGCTTTACCATTAATTAAGGGAGAAGGCGAATTAGTAGAAATTGAAAAAATAGTTGAGAAAATTAAGAAAAACTCATTTGCTATTGAATTCGTTCAAGCTACTGGAGGAGAACCAACTTTACAAATTGATGGTTTAGAAGAGTTGTTTCTTAACGTTAAGAAAATTGGATTAAAATGTAGTTTAGATACAAACTCTAGCAATCCAGAGGCTGTTAGAAGGCTTGTGAGTAAAAGATTAATAGATCATTATGCTACTGACATAAAAACAAGGCTTAAAGACGAAGATTATTGGAATTTAATTGGAGTTAGAATTGAAGGAATAACGGAAAGAATAAGGAAAAGTTTGGAAATTGCTAGGGACATTAATTTTATTGAGATAAGGACAACTTTTGTTCCTTCTTTATTAAAGGTCGAAGATGTAGAAGAAGCTTGGAAAGATGCAAAGGAAATTGTTGAAGATGCAGTTTTCGTCTTGCAGCAATTCTATCCTTCGAATGATTTGGTTGACAAAAAGTTTTTGAAAGATGAAATAGTAGATCATAAGGATTTGGTTATGATTGCAAGGAAGATTAAAGGGAGAATAAAGCTAAAAAACGTCTATGTTAGAAGTAAGTCTGGAATAGAAAAAATTTGAGTCTTTATAAAAATTCGCTAGAAAGAGAAGGATACGTCACTCCTTTTTCCATACTACTTCTTATAATTTCTTTAACTTCAGTATAAACTTCTCTCAAAACATCTTCAAAATTTCTTCTTCCAACTTCTATGCTATCCATCTCTTCTTCCAACTTCCTTGTTGTCTCTTCGTTTAAATATTTGCTGAAATTTTGTTGAGAAAACTCATAAACTTTTGCTCCCAAGGAAGTTGAGATTAGCATGGACTTCTTTATTTCTCTAACATAATTTCTCTTCTTTAGAACCTCAAGTATTTTTGCATAAGTTGAAGGCCTACCGATTCCTTTCTCTTTCATCATTGAAACTATATCTGAATANGTATAAGGATAGAATTTCCTAACAACTTTTTTGCTAATTTCCAATANTTGGATTTTTCCTTCTTTCAATGTTGAAATNTTCNTCTCTTGCACTTTGAATATTTTCGTGAAACCTTCGTCTAAAACTTTATTTATGAACTCAAATTCCTTCTCTTCTTCACCGGCAACCAATTTAAACTTTATTTTCTCAACTTTCGCAGCTTTCATTTGACTCGCTATAAACCTCTTGAATATTATGTCATAAGCTCTAAAATCTTTCTCAGTTAAAGGAGAGGGAAACCTGAACAATTTTAGTGCAATCAAATTCCTTAATTTTTGAATGTCAATTGCTCTAGTAGGCCTTATGCATTCGTGAGCACCTTCAGCTTCCCACTTTCTCCCTTTAAACAACTCTTCCCCAAAAGTTGATGAGATGTATTCTTTAGCAATGTTTATCCCAACGCTGCTAACTGTAGTGCTGCTCGTTCGATGATAAGTTATCAAACCATTTTCAAAAAGCTTTTGTGCTATTTGCATGGCTTCATTTGCATCTATTTTAAGAGCCGTTGTTAATGCAGAAATTAAAGTATCTGTGGTAAATGGCGGATATGGATTTAGCTCTTCTTCATAAATTTGAAGATTTTTTATCTCAACAAAGCCATCTGCAGCTATTCTTTTATACGTGCCAATTTTTGCTCTAAAGCCAAGCTCTAACCCATTTTCCAACTTCAAAACTATTAGCTCCTCTTTTTCCTTGAGTTTCTTTGTTCTATCAACAATCCATCCTAAAACTGGAGTTTGGACTCTACCAGCTGATAATCTATTGTTTGAGAAAACTTTCCATAAAACTGGGGAAATTCCAAATCCGATCCATCTATCTTCTATCCTTCTAACAATTTGTGCCTTTACCAAATTCAAATCAAAATCTTCTAAATTCTCCAAAACCCTCTGAATTTCCTTTTTCGTAACCTCATGAAATCTAGCTCTTTTTATGTTTCTGTTCATTGGTTTTAAAAGCAAATACAGATCAAAAGCTATTTTTTCTCCTTCACTATCAGGATCAGTTCCTATAATAACTTCATCAACTAAGCTTGCAAGCTTTCTTAACGTCTCTATTCTAGGTTTGGCATCAACAAATTTTGTAGAACCGCAAACACAAACTTCTTCCTCTTCTTCAATTTCCCTTCCGCAAGCTACACATCTTTTTATTGGCTTAAAGTAAGGAATGAAAGTTTCTTTTACTTCGACACCAAACAAGCCTTCTTTCAAACTTAAATCAGTAATATGGCCTTTGCTTGCTGCTATCATTAGCAAAGAATTTGCTCCAAAAACTTCATCAACCTCCAAATCTTGATATTTCTTTTTCGATGGTTTTCCAAAAAACCTTGCTATTGTTTTAACTTTTGTTGGCGACTCAACTATGAAAAGCCTTGTTTTTAGAGCAATCTTAGTTTCTTCTGCTTTAAGCTTACCTTCCATTGCAAGCAAAACTTTTCTCCTATCTTCATCAATTTCTTCAATAACTTTTTTGACATCAATTTCTTCAATGCTTTTCCACTCGACTTCTTCAAANTAACTTACTTCTTTTTTCAAAGAGTTGAAAGCTTTTTCTTCATCAACTATAACAACGCTTAATCCTTTAGTTATTCCACCGACATAAAGCCTGCTTGTCCTTCCGCTAGCTTGAATGTAGGCAATAGCATCCGGAATTAAAAAAGTGTATTCTCCTTCCTTTTCGCTAAAACTTATAGTTGGAGAATCTCTTATCGCCTTTAAAACATTTTCATCTTTTAGGATCTTTCTAAAGAATTCTATTCCACTGGCTGCAACTTTCCTCACGAACTCTAAAAATCCTTCCAAAGTTGTATTCTCCATCAAAGCCTTCCTTACCTTCTCCAAATCTTCGCTTCCTAAAGTCTTTATCTTTATCAAATTGGCAACAAGATGCTCATACTCTTTTCTATATTCCTCTCTTACAGCTTGCTGAATATTGTTCAAAAGCATTAGCCATTTTGTTGGATGGAATTCCTCTGTTCTAATTCTAACAACAAACTTTGGAACTCCAGCAAAAATTGCGTATCTAATTCTTGCAGGCAAATCTATTCCCCTAACTAAAGGACTTCTTGTTGTCACCATTCCTATCAAAGCATCAAGATTCCCACTCTTTAAAATCTTCGAAAGCTTTTTTATCAGGCTTCAGAAAAGCTTTAACTTTTACACCATTATCTACCAAAATTTTCTCCAATTTTTCGGCAAATTCACTTCCTTTATCCATTGGAACGAATATTAAGCAACCACCACCAAATTCTTTAACAATGTTAAGAACGCTTTCCTCAATATTCTTGCTAACAACAAAACAATCAACAATATTTCTACCNAACTCAGGTTTTAAACCAATCGAAAATCCAAATATAGAATTCAAAATTGCAACGCTTTTAGTTCTTTTAGCTTTTTGAGTCGCTCCGCTAACTATTAGCTGAGATTTTATTTCTATACTTTCCTTCAATTTTGAAATTTCTTGAATTGCTTGTTTCAAATCAATTTTCTTCTCGAACAAATCTTCAGCAATCTTTTTAATCTCTTCTGGAAGTTTAACCATCTTCAAAACATATCTTATAGCTTTGCTTCTCCTCAAAAAGCTATCAACATCATCAACAAAAACAGCATCAACTTCTTGACTGTTTATTTCTCCTCTTTTCATCACGCTTAAATGAGTTGTAATTATTATGTCAGCTATGTTCATTTTTCCCAATTCTTCCTTCTTTTCTTTGTTTGAAAGCATTGAATGGTAAGTAGCTATAACAACGTTTATTTTCAATTCTTCAGCAAACNTTTTCATTCTTTCAGAAACTTCACTTACTAACAAGCTTGTTGGNAAAAGAACCAAACACCTTTTTTTAAGAAACCTTGCTGCGTATAAGCATAAAATAATTTGAATTGTTGTTTTTCCAGAACCTGTAGGAGCGATCAATGCAAAACTCTCATTTTCCAAAAACCTTCTAACCCAGAATCTTTGTAAAGCCCACATTCTCGCTTTTACAGCAGACTCAAAAAGTTTATCTATTTCCTCGACTTTTTCATTTCTTTTTTCTATTTCTAGAAGAGGACCCGATTTTAATTTACCGTTTTCATCTGGCAAGCAAACCTCACAAGCCAGACCTTTAGCTAATCTTTCTGAGGTAATGGTATTTCCGCAATTTGGGCAAAGGTTTTTATATACAAGCTTTAATTCCATTTAAACAATTTTATATTGGATATAAATTCTACTTTTCTAGAATCCACCTCAAAACTTTTATTGCCATATTGTATTCATCGATATTTCTTATCTTAAAATCCTCGTCATAAGGGTACCAATGAAATTTCAACTTTTCAAGTTCTTCAAGCTTTTTCTTAATAGTATTTTCGTCTTTCACGATTCAACACCATAAGTTGCAACTAATGAAAACAATCGATAATAAACATTCTTAGAATTTAAATTTTAGTATAGCAAAATTCGAAATTTATATCGAGGCAATAGCTTTTACCAAACCTCTNTCTTTCANCAANTCTCTCAAATCNNTCAAAGCTTCTCTAAGTACTTGCTTTTCATCTTTTAGATGCTCGCAAAAGGCTAAAGCAAATTTCCATTTATACCCTCTTCTTTCAACTTCCTCTTGTAAATAAATGTCTTCAAGCCTTTTCCTCTTCGGAATTTTAATTCTCTTAACAGCTTCTCTTCTTATCAAAGTGTTTGAAGTAAATCCCCTTTGTTTCATTCCAAGCTTAACTTTTATAAAAAGCAGAATCTTTCTCAAAAATCCTATAATGCCTTTTGGCAATCCNAATCCATGAATAGCNCCAACATTATCTTCTCTTCTACTAATCAACGCATAAAACCATTTTTTGTTAACAACAATGTCAGCATCTATAAAGAAAAACCATTCAGTTTTAACTTTTCTAATTAAAATTTCTCTAACTTCTCCAAGGCTTTTATTCGTTTGAAAGATTTCACATCCATACTTCTTAGCAATTTTTATAGTATTNTCAGTGCTATANCCATCAGCGATTATTATCCTGTTAATTGGAATAGTTTCCTTTATAGATTTCAAGCAGGCTTCTAAAGTTTTTCCAGAGTTTAAAGTTGGAATACAAACATCAAACTTTTCCATTAGTTAATTTAGAGGGAAAATATTATATTCTAGTGACATATTTTTCCAAAAATTTTATTATAAACGAAAGCTCTCTCTTGAATTTTGGCATCTTTCTTGCAATGAATTTGAGAATCTTCAAATCTTCATTTTTGTAAAATCTCATTAACAATAAAAGAAGGATGTAAAACATGCCAGCTACTAAAAGTAAGAAAAGACATATTAAAAGTCCAGTAACGAATTTTGATACAAAATAAAGAAAAGCGAATGCGATTAAAGAAGAGGTAAAAATTTTCATAAAATCTTTTTTTGGGATCTCGACATTCAGGAATTTCTTAATGTGAAAATAGCTGACTAAAGATAAAACTAAAATTGAGATAAAGTAAGAAATTGCCATGCCAAAAGCGGAAAACGATTTTGTTAATGGATAGACAAAGGAAAGGAAAACGATTACTGTTAGTAGAACAATATTTCTATTTACCTTTGTCTCTCCTATTGCATATAAGTTTGATAAAAAGACGTTTCCTATGCCATAAATTACAGAAGCNATAGCCAATATGGGAAATAGACTACTTGCTTCTAAGTATTTTTCGCTGGAGAAAATTACTATTACTTGCTTCGAGAAAATTATTAGAAAGAGAGCTATTGGAAGAGAGAAGAAGAATGAGTATCTTGATACAATCTCTATCAGCCTTTTTTGCTGATTTTTCGACTTATGATTTGCTGAGAGGAAAGAAATTATTGGTAAAAGGGCTGAAGCTAAAGTATTAGGAAGCGCAACTATCGGAATTGTCAATATTAAAGCGACGGTATAAATTCCTGTAGCTTTTGTATCTTGAATCATCGATAATAGAGCGAATTGGCCGCTGGAAAAAACGCTCCAAGCAAGGCTTGATATAAAAGCTGGTAAGGCATATTCTACAAAAANTTCTNTTNTGTTTATTTCTGAATGCTTCCCTTTCAGCTCTATCCTAGAAATTCTTAAAAGAAAAATCAGAAAATAGCAAACTATAAAACCTATTATTGGACCAAAATACCTAAATCCAAGAAATATTAAGAGTATTGCAAGTATGTCTTTGATCAAAACTCCAAAAAAGTTCGATGAAAAGTAAAACTTCATTTTTTGATAGGCATAAATTACTGAGCCGGAAAGAGCTGCAAGAGTTAAAGAGAGCATTGCAAAAGGAATTGATATAGTAGCGAGTAAAGGTATTTTTAGTGCAGAAGAAACAGTATTACTAAATCCAACAAAAATAAGTAAAATAAGGAGNTTTGTTAATAATGCAATTTGAAATGANAATTTTATTAGCTGCTTTGATTTGCCTTTTTCCTTCCTTGCTTCATACTCTGGCAAAAGCTTCCAAAGTGCTGTATTTATTCCGAGTAGGGAGATTGTAGATAGGAAGGCGGCAAGGTTGACGCTTGTAGAAACAACTCCATATTCCTCTGGAAGCAGAGTTTTTCCNGCAATGAACCAATAGAAAAAACCCATTAAAGAAACTGAAAGCCAATCTAAGAAAAGGTATGCTGTATTNGACATCAATTTTTTGCCTACAGACATTTCTCTATTTTCTCTCTGTTCTTAAAATANCCATCTTTAAGATGAAATCCAAAATAATTTTTATGAAATCCCAAATTTTAGCATCGCTAATTTCTTTTTTAGCAGCCTACATTTTGATACCATTTTTTATAAGGTATTTCAAGAAGTCTGGAATAGTCACTAAGGATGTTCATAAAAAAGGGAAAGCCTTTTGTTCCCCATTCTCTAGGAATACCATTTTT
>Ga0065719_100202_pt1 | contig 12096 bp, 12 predicted proteins | sample GBSCel85sediment_FD_59106 | JGI IMG/M metagenome (GOLD analysis project Ga0065719, IMG submission 59106) | Hot spring sediment microbial communities from Great Boiling Spring, Nevada - Cellulolytic enrichment CS 85C v3 (version 3) | ecosystem: Environmental > Aquatic > Thermal springs > Hot... | reverse complement strand
AAACTGCAGCGCACTCCCGATTTAAATACCTGCGGATCGCCCTAAAATACTGGGGGGTAAAAATTGGTCAGAATAAAAGGTTACGTGCAGAAGGCGAGCGAAGAGCCTGAGCCGACGAAAGAAGAGGAGATAAAGATAGAGAGGTTCCCTCTAGGAGTTCAGAAACTTGATGAAGGTCTTGAGGGCGGCATCCCTGTTGGCTCGTGGGTTGTTATCTCAGGTGAACCTGGTACTGGTAAAACTGTTCTAACTCAGCACGCTTCCCGTTCTGCTCTAGAGCGGAAGTGGAATGCTGTCATAGTTTCTACTGAAACCAAGAAGTGGGAGTGGTTGGCGCAGGCTCGTTCGCTAGGTCTTCCGCTGGACAAGTACCCGGTAATCAAGTTAGAGGATGTTGTTCAGTACAACAGTAAAGAGGATACAATCGAGTACGCTGTGGATAAGGTGCCAAAGGACTCGGGGGTAATATTCATAGACACATACACGCTTTCAAACGTCGCTAAGATAAAGGGGTTGCAGACAAAAGCGAGGGAAAAAGAGGGCGAGAGAAAGGTTAAGTGGTACTCCTACCTAGACCCCGAGGTCCTCAGCCTAGCTACGGACCTAGCCTTCCGTGTCTTCAGCAAAAACCCTGAGGCAAAGTACATAGATCTCAGGACCCCTGTTCTCTTCATAGTTGACTCGCTATCCGTCTTCTACCTGAGGACGCCAAACCTAGCAGCGAAGATAGCCCTAGACCTAGCGCTAAGGTTTAAGAAGTACAACACCGTAGGTCTACTAATTACGCAGTACGCGTGGACTACCGGAGGTACGTACGGTGCTAGAGTTGAGCACATAGCTGACGGAGTCATACACATGTGGATGGAGAATGTGGAAAGCACTAAGGAAGTTAGGCGCCACTTAATAATAAAGAAGATGAGGATGACACAACACGCCCTCAGAGCGTACAGAGTATATATAGAGAAAGGTAGCGGGATGAGGGTGGAGCCAGAGTAGATGTGAACTAACCTAACAGCGGTGTAGCGTGGCTAAACCCACTTCTTTTTAAGAACTAAAACCTTTTTTACCTAGGGGTTAAGCGTGGATGTTAGCAGAGAACGGGAGCGTAATCCCTGGAGTTGCCCGTACTGCGGTGTGAATTTGGTGCTCGATCAGAGTACTCATGCCTACGTTTGCCCGGTTTGTGGGCTGGTTCTCGACTACGAGATGCTCCCTTCCTATACTCAGCTCCAGCATGTAGCTCCGCTGGTATTGTCGCCAGATCTTGAGGATGAGGTTGTGAGAAGAGCAGTTGACCTCTTCAATAAGAAGGTGGCTAAAGAGGTTAAGAAGCTCGGGGGTGAAATAGCTGATGAAGCTCTGGAGGCTCTCCAGTCCGTAGTTGAGAAGAAGCAGTACACAGTATCCTGGGAAGCTTTAAGAGCTATTAGCGAGGTGAAGCAGAAGTACGAGGCCAGGACTAACATTGACGAGCTGAGGGAGCGGGATGTGTGGAGAAATATTATCGAGTTTATTAAGAGGGAGAACCTCTCCGTAAAGCCAGAAGAGGTCTACGCCCTAGCAGTAAAGTACAAGAGCTTGTGGAGTGGGAGGAAAGCACCAACGATTGCTACGATCTTTACGTGTATATATGTTAAAAGGAAGCTCGGCATCGAGGTGAAGGTTAAGCCCCGCCTGCAGAAGTTAATTAAGCTGTTTGAGAAGATCTTAAGTGAGCGCGAACCACTATGAAGAGGGTAAAGGATCTTCTACCCCCTGAGCTGTGTATAATACCGAACGAAGATAAAGCTGTATTCGAGGGCATGTCAAAGGAGGCGCTTAGCGTAATGTACGTAGGTACTGCGAGGTCTGGCGAAGACTACAAAGATATATACATAATCATTACTACTAGCATGATACCATATGTCCTTTCTGTGAGGAGGATCTGCCCAAGCAAAAAAGGCTGCTGAGGAGGCCCTCGCAACAGAGGTTCCAGCAACTAGCGTAGAATAAACAGCTTGACAACTACCCTGTTTTCGAAGTAGCTAACTGCCTGCTCCTTGACTTCCACCTCTACTCCGAGAAACGCTAGAGCCTCGTTAACGAGGTTCAGAAAGCTGTTGAAGGTCTCTGCATACCTAGTCTTCTCAGAGTTAAGCGCTTTGAGCATGATGTACCCGAGGACATTTCTAGCTAGGTCGTCGCTTGTTAGGTATGAGTGTGCTCTTACCAAGAGAAGATCCTTTACCAGGAGCGCATCGTCCTTTAAACTAGTGCACGGGATTGACGATAGGAACGGGACTAAGTACAACGTATCGGCGAGTATAGCTGGGTTAGCTCTCTTCTTAACCAGCTTGTCTATGCTTGACGATTTTAAGTAGGGTACAACTGTAAAGACTACCCCCTCGTTAAACGACGCGTATGCGCTATTGTACACCAAGTACACGTCCTCTAGGTTCTTGCGGTTCTTTGCAAAAGCAATAAAGTAATCTTTACGGGGGGCAAGCGCTACTTGGGGAAGTTTGTAGAGAAGAGCATTACAAACATCAGCGACCTTTTTGCTGCCACACCTCTCTAGGTATGTAGATACGGTCAGCACGTAGTCACGCCAGAACGGAGCGAAGTTTTGCGCACTACTCTCAAATATGATGAAGTCTGGGTTACCGAGCTTTAGCTTCACGTACCCAGCGAAGTCTTCAGTTAGAGACACATTCAATCCCAATAAGGTTACCAGTTTTTATTTTATTTTTCCTCACTACCTCGAGATCTTAGCAAGCGACCTCTTCTTCGACTCCTCTGCGTATGCTCTAGCCTTTAGTTGCTCGACCTCTTCNTCGAATCTGTAAATGTCAACTAACAGAGGCTCCGGTATGCCGACCTTTTTGCAGATGTTGATCGCGTCCTTCATGAGCTCTACCCTGCTGATCCTGTCTACCTCCCTGTACTTCCTAGCTAACTGTATAGCTTCTTTCGTGATCTCTTTCAGCCCCCTGTCTAGGGTAATGTTAATAGCAGTCTTAGCTACGTCGAGGAGCTCTCTAGGTGTGTAGGCCCAAGTCTCCTCAGCCACAGCATCTAGGGCCTCCGAAATCGACTCCTTAAGGGGGTCGAACCTGAGCCCATAGATCGGTGCAAGCTTTCGGAAGAAGAGAATGAGCATCTGCCTCCTCTCTATGCTTTTGAGTGGTGGGAGTATCGGTAGCTTGAATAGCCCAAAAGTAGCGTCTTGGATAACGTGGTCAGGCAGGTGTTTGGGATCCGATACCGTGAAGATTGCTATGAACCTCCTGCGAGGGCTCCTAAGCCACGTCGAGATTATCGCCCTTATGCGCTCGTACACCATCGCTTCCTCACCACCACGCCTCCTCTCCCCCAGGATCAGCTCCACATCCCTGAACACAGCTACAGTCGGAGCTCGGTCGTTGAGTAGTAGTAGNGTTTGGTTAGCAATCTTCTCCGACTCGCCAAACCACTTAGAACCCATTAACTCGACTCTCACTAGATGTGCTGTGATACCGAGCTCTTTAGCGATAGTGTACGCTAATGTGGTTTTCCCAGAGCCAGGGGGGCCTACGAAGAGCAGGGAAGAGACTAGGGTGTAATCAGTCTTGAGGGGGTTGATGATGTTGACCCTCAGGAACTCTCTGATGGGATCTGGAAGAATGAGCTCGTCGAACTTAATGTCCCGAGCCAGTCTCTCAATGGTGTGGGGGGTTGGTAGTTTTCTCTTTCTGATGTATTCTTCTATCTCCTCACTTTTCTTGGTGAGTAGCTTTCCGAAGCCAACTATAGAGACATACTTAGCTTTCTTAGGGTACGCTTCTCTGATAATTCGAGGAGCTATATCTTTTATGANTACTCCGTAGCGCGCGAGGGGTATATTGTCGTAGAGAACCATGATGTTTGTAGTGAAGAGTATTACGTAGCACGTCTTGTTGAAGAGTGCTTGTGCTAAGATTTTTGTGAGCTCCTTCATATCTGATGAGGAAGCCCCCTCGCTGGACGGTATGAAGTCTGAAACGAAGTAAGCGACAACCGGTATTGTCTGCTCTTCAAGTGCTACGTCCACAGCCTCTGTGAGGTCGACGTTATGCGGATATGATATCACAGGGATGAACGTAAACGACTTGCCGAAGATATTGAAGTGTCTTACGTTTCTTACACGCATGAACAGGTGTGCATAGTCGAATAGATTTTCATAGTTCTCTACTTCGTATACTATCAGGTTGCTGTTGGAACTGAGAACAACCTTAAGGAGCGAGCCGAGTATTAGGTACTCAACTTGATTAACAAAAACGTTAGCTATACTGACTTTCTCTTTCTCCTTCTTCTCCTTAATCATCTTGTATATCTCAGTTATAGCCTGAATCTCATCTGACATTTCTGCTACCCTAAATAACTCTAATTTATAGGTATTTTTACAGTGTCTACTAGTGGTGAACCGCGTGAGAGTGTCATCTGTAGCTACATCAATGCTACTTGTGATGTTCGTGTTCTACTTACTTACTGTAATGTCGGCCGGCGGAATAAACATCGTGACATTACCGTGGATAGCCATCATGACAGCAGCACTAGCGGCAACACTAATCTTCGCCCTCTTCGGGAGGTACATCTTCCCAGTTATTTTTAGAAAGCTCGGCGTGAAAGTACCTATTGGTGACGGTTACATAGACGACAAGTACTACGTAATATCGAACTTTGATACTGAGTCCGGCTTCAGATACGCAGGCTTCTCAGTCATCAAGCTCATACCGACCACCCCCTCTGTAGACCTGAAGGACGAGGATAAGAAGCTCTTGCTGAGAAATGTCGAGTCGCTGATCCTCACCCTACCAAGCGACGTAGAGTTCGGCGTCATGAAGGTCATGGACCCGACCATCAAGAGACTTTTGAAGAAGATAGAGGCTGAGATATCTAAGTACTACTCACGTAAGGCGAGCACGAAGAACCCTGGTGTAGCGAGCAAGTACGATCGAAAGATAGCTGAGCTAGAGAAAGAAAGAGAGAGAATTCTCAAGTCCAATCCCGTCTCAGGCATCATATACGTGAAGGTCTTTGCGAAGGGCAGAGACGAAGAGGAGGTGAAGGAGAGGCTCAGAAGGCTCATTGAGCAAGTCGAGTCAACAGCCCACTCAATACAGTGTATACCGAAGGTCTTGTCGTACTTTGACCTACAGGACTTCGTAGAGGCACAGCTAGTGTCTAGAGCGATAAGATATATCACAAAGTAATCCTAACTTTTTTACTGCTTTGACTTAAATTTGCATAGGGTAGTTAGATGCCTAAGCTATCTTTATCAGGTAAGAAGACTGGAAAAACTCTTGAAGAAGCTATCGAGAGAACACTTAAGAAAGTAAAGGTTGAGACCTACCTAGAGTATGGCGAAATAATCAGAATAGCATCTCCCCTACCACCGAACATAGAGATAATAGATAGGTACCAAGCTGGGTACAATAGGATGGCGTCAGTAACAATATATCAGGATCTGGATAGCGAGATCTACGTTTATCATGTTGAAGAGCCCCCAGTTTCAACGATTGTAGAAAATCTCTACAAGCAGGTTAGGGAGAGGTTGCAGACGATGGAGATGGAGCTACCCGAGAAGCTTGCCGAGCGGGAGCTCGTATATGAAAAGTACATCCAGCTAGCTCTCAAGGAGCTCGGGTACGAGGAAGCGTACACAAAGTTCCCTGAGCTAAGATACTACATCATCAGAGACGTCGTTGGGTGGAGAGTGATCGATGTTCCGATGCGAGATCCTCGTGTTGAAGAGATAGATTACTCGTCCACGTCCGGCGTGTTATCTGTGGTTGTAAAGCATGATAAAGTTATAGCTACTTGGGTGGACACCAACATAACGTTAAATGAGGAGGACCTCACTAAGCTTATTGAGTTCATGGCGTTTAAAACTGGTAAAGCTATTTCAGTAGCACAGCCGATACTGGAGGCTAGAACCCCCGAAGGCTACCGTCTAGCTGCTAACTTAAAGGAAGTTGGGTTGACACCTGCGTTCACTATAAGAAAGTTCCCTGAGATGCCCCTATCGCTAACTAAGCTGATAGCGTATAGGACTATGTCCCCCCTGCTGGCAGCCTACCTGTGGTCGCTCGTAGAGAACCTGAGGTTCATATTAGTGATCGGGGGTATGGCGACTGGGAAGACCACTGTCCTGCAGGCGCTAACATCCGTTATTCCTAGGGACAGGAAGGTCGTTACCATTGAGGACACTCCAGAGCTGAGGCTAGATCACCCTAGGTGGCAAGCGCTCTACAGCAGGAAGTCTACCTACGGTACTGAGCAAGATATAACCCTCTTCGACCTAGCNAGNTANAGCCTTAGAACCAGGGCNCAGTACATCATAATAGGAGAGGTTAGAGATAGGGAGATACAGACTTTAGTGCAAATGGCTGCTTCAGGTCATGGAAGCCTATGCACATTCCACGCTGAAGACCCGGAGACGCTCTTCCTGAGGCTAACGTCTCCCCCGCTAAGCGTTCAGCCATCGTTCATACTAACGATAGGTGCCGTAGTTCTGCAGGTGCGCGCTTGGTCGAGGAAGCACGGCAAGTTCATTCGCAGGACAGGTAAGGTCTGGGAGATTACTGGGATTAAGCCGGTTGTGAAGGAGGGTGAGACACCTGTTCTCTACAAACCTATCTTTATCTGGGATCCTATAGAAGATTATCACTACCCCGACGACATCGACACGCTACTGAAGGAGTCAAAGCATCTCAGAATAATAGGTGAGTCGAACTACGGAGAGGACTACTGGTATGACATGATGTACTGGGAGCTGGAGGAGAAATCAAGGTTCCTACAGCAACTCGTAGAGGAGGGAGTGTTCGACTTCAAGGAAGTTACAGAGAGGATATACCGCAAGTCGCTAGAGCTGAGAAAGGGTAAGAAAGGGTAGGGTCTATGTCCGCGATAAAAAAGCACGCATACAGTCTGCGTGCCACTATACGGCAAGCGGCACTGTTTCTCAGAGCGAAGGTTCCTGAAAAGATAATTATAGTGGGTAGCTACGCAGCTAACGTAATATTAGTAGCCCTTCACTTCCTAGTACTTAGGGGCGTTGGTGAAACGCTACCCGTCGTACAGGTAGTGGACTTCATTGTAGCTATACAGCTCCTTCTGCCCGCCCTCTTCCTAGACCTAGTCCCCCTGCTCCACTACATAGCCATAGTCTCGCTTATACTGGCTGGGTCACTCGGCAAGCTCGTTCCGCTATTTCCAATCTACTACTATACTTTGACACTCGATTTAGTGGTGACAGTAACTAAGCTAGAGCCGGTTCTCACTACATCCCCAACAATAATCAAGATCGCTACAAGGATTAAGAGAGCTACCAAGAAGGCTAGGTTTCCCACAAGTGCTGAGGAGCTCAAGTTCTCGCTAAAGCTGGGTTTAGTACACATAGTATCGATACTAGCTTCCGTAATCATATATGCGTGGAAGCTATATCCGCCAGCAATTCTCGTTGCCACGTATTCCGCTGTAGCGTTCATGTTCTTCTTCTTCAACATAGGTGCTAACCCGCTTGTCACGATACCAAAGGGGAAGTACTCGACGGCACTCCTATTCGTGCTCAAGTACCCCTTCCTCTTCCGGCTGGCCAATAAGTTGAAAATGAGGATCCACCCGCTCACTGAGAAGGCGGGGGTGCTGATATATGAGCTGGAGTACGTCAGCAGGTACATAGCTATACTCATCTGGTATCTAATGGTTCTACCTACTCTCATACTAACTACATATGTTACATTACCAGTTTACGAGTTCGTGATCGCGCTCCCTATCTTCTTAGCTNNGCCAGCGATAATCTACTACATACCTGTTGTCAGTCTAACGTCCAAGGCGAAAGCAAGAAAGCAAGGGGTGGAGAGGGAGTACCCAGTATTCCTAGCGTATGCAACAGCCTTAGTATCGGCAGGCTACACGCTATATTCAGTGTTCAAAGACTTAGCGTTTGGTAAAGGTGCAGAGCTACTTGACAAGTTCACGAAGGAAGCTAAGTTCCTACTAGCTTTAGTAGAGAAGCAGGGGCTAACAGAGCTAAAAGCCCTAGAGAGGTACGCTGCTACGCACCCATCCTCGGAGTTCAGGAACTTCATCTTAGGGTACCTGCACCAGAGGCAGCTCGGCGGTAGAATATCTGTGTACATGGAGCAGAAGCTTATGGAGGCACTAGACGCGCTGAAGAGGCGTATGGAGGCATATGTAAACCAGGTAGTTACGTTAACGGAGATTGCATTAACAGTTCTAGTAATACCAACGCTACCTATGATCATAGGCTTCATCATAGCGCCGGACATCGTCTACGGTATGCTCTTTGCCCAGATGTTCGTGTTTATACCTGCAGTAGGGTTCCTCTTCTACTCTGTAGCATCCGCTATTCAGCTAGAGTTCAAGGATAGGTACAGGTTCACCTACATACCCTCAGTTATAGGTGCTGTTGTCGGGCTAGTAGTGGGAGCTCTAGTAGCTTACCAAAAGCTACTAGCTGGTATAGCGCTCGTCATAGGAGCGGCCGCTATCGGATACTACGCAGAGTTCATCTCGCAGAGAAAGATTTTCGTCGAGATAGAGAAGACCCTGCCACAACTGTTCAGAGACCTGTCGGAGCTCAGGCACATGATGCCGATAGCCGAAGCATTGGGCAGGATGACAAAGATGGGGTACCCGAAGAACGTTGCAAGAATACTTAGGAGGGTTCACGCATTAAGGACGCAGGGCTTTAAGATATCGGAGCAACCGTGGCACAGCCGCTCGTGGTCCTGGAAGTTTACCCAGCTCCTCCTAGGCAAAATAGAGGAGTCTGGAGGTGGTAGCGTTGAGCTGTTCAGGCAGATGATGTTGTTCTTCACAGAGTTCAACAACATCATCGCCTCGGTAAAGGCCAACCTAAGGATCTACGAGTTCGTGATCTACGCTATACCGGCTATCTTCGGAGTAGTCACATACAGTACCCTAGGGATATTCGTTGCAATGGCTCAAGTCTCGGAGGCCACGGGGCTAGAGAACATCGATGTGGCAACTATGTCACAGCTCGGTGCACAGTTCCCGCAACTCATGAGGATATTCAGAGGCTTAGATCCAATCGTATTAACGGTAAATGATGTAATCATATTCGAGATGTCGTTTATACTTGGGCTACTAGGCGGTAAGATCACCTCAGGAACGCTTAAGGATACTAGAGCGCTAGCCATCTCAATGATCATAGCAGCTATGGTATTGATGCTAGCACCGCAGTTCGTAACCAGCATAATTCAATCGGGCATACCTACTGTTGCGGCTTCGCCGTAGTAGCGCTCAACAACTTTATAAGCAGAAAGTTCTGTAGTATTAGTAGGTGTAGTGAGTGAGAATAACAGTTTACAACGAGAAGGGTTTCCCAGTAGAAACAGTAGAGTCAGCTTTAGCCCCACCCTACGATAGGGAAGGGGTCTTCTACGTAGAGTACGAATCGTTTGACATTAGAGTAGTAACGAGAGTGGAGAGGAGGTTTCCGGAAAAGGAGGCGGAGAAAATAGTTGCCGTGAAGCACAACGGGAAGATCATGGTGTTCGACGAGCTACCTGAGAAGCTAGCTGAGAGGCTAGGAGTAGGCAAGGAAGAAGTAATATGTCTACACGAAGCCGCACACACCTAACCATTCATTTTTTAACGTACTTTTTTAAGAGGAAAACACCTTCTTTACCTCGTATCTCAAGCATATCTTATAGTTAGCTGTAGCAACTATAACAGCCAGCGACGCTAGTAGCACCCCTATGAATACGTATGATGGTAGGTAGTAGTAGGACAGTATAATAGATACGGTAAGCACTCCGTACACGCTTAGCAGTACTCTCGCTCTCTTGGCATCGTACTCGACGCACTTACCAGGGTACCCGCAGAGAGCCTCGAACACTATGTTGTCCCTCTCTACAGTGACCCTCTCCGATTCGCTACTCGCGCAGAGCTCCAAGCAGTCCTTAACAGCTTCAACCACTCTCTCCTCGGGCATTAGNTGCTTCAGCTGTGCGATAGTGCCCCCCTTCCTCCTGTTCTCAACCATAGCAACTACCGCGAGCGTAAGCAGTACGAAAATAGGTGTTAAGAAGCCGAACACAGGAGCGCCCGCTAACACTAAAAGTAGCACCAAGATCACTGCTACCCCCATAGCGAGAGGCATAGGCGCTCTATACCTAACGTTGTAGGGCGCTAGCCTCTCCTTCCTCGCTGTAGACACTATTTTAGAGCTGTAGACATGGATCTTTCGCAGATGCGGATGGAACTCTACCTTAAACTTCCTCTGCATACTTACACCTACACATTTTGACCAGGGTTTACATTTTAAAAACAACTGATTGTCTGCACATTATCTTTTGATGAATACTTAAAGTATATTCCTAAGCATACGTGTTAGGATGAACGCTGAAGGGAGCACCGTACGGATCCTCTCAACTACTGCATTTAGTAATTTGAATAGCTGTAAGGTTCTCTCCGCATCTATTTCTAGAGGCCGTAGGGCCTCTANGTTCTTCGCATTGTCCACGTAGATACTGTTCACACCATAGTAGTGGTACACATCNTTATACAAGGTGTAAGACTTGACTTCAACCTTAGTGTTAGTGTCCCTGTCGATGCACGTAGCGTAGGACAGGTACCCGTCAGCAAAGTAGACACTAAGTGGGGAGTGCCCGTAGTTCTTCTTAAGATTTCTATAGAACGGTGTAGCGTACTGCAAGCTTTTATCAACAGCGTCTGAGATGTGTGTGCCAGTAGCTTTCTCAATAGTGGAACTAAGTGGAGAGCCTCTGTTCATAATGAGCACCAGCGACGCCCCGAAGGATGGAGGCTTAATCGTGTAGAGGTAGTCTCCAAACGCCAACGCTATCGTATCGCCCTTCTCTACGACTTCTACGGTCCCCTGCTTAGTGTAGAGCAACTTCAAGCCAACCACTAGAATAGTATCGCTGTAAGGCATATCAAGGTGTAGCACGGGCCACAGAAAGGCTCCTGTAACGCGGTGAAGCGTCTTCTCATCTCCAGCTCTCATCTCCCTATCCTCCCTTAAGACCAGCTCCTTCATGCGGCACTCATGCTCTAGTAAGAAGAGCACGACCCTCTCTAAGTTGGTTAGCTTCTTCGATGCCTGCTTAGCTACATCTACTACCTCTGCCCAGTAACTGCTTTGTACCTGTGTCCTCTTCAGATCCAAAGCTCTTCCCGTAAATACCTGTGCTGTAAGTTTAAATGGTGTATGTGCTCAAACGGTTTGGTCTCCATACAGATGCTTTCTTGTACACGGCTTTAGAGCTCTCTGCGGAGCGTACAGCACATTTTTAAATGTTTGAATTATTTGTTTTATACGGTGTGCAACATGCCTAGGGAAGGTTATGTGGTTGTCTCGTTAACTGTTGAAGCGAAAGAAAAGCTCGTAAAGCTTAAGAAGCTAATTAACGCATCGAGCTTAAGTGATGCTATAATTAAGGTTTATGAATTACAGAAGGGTTTGATTGAGCTAATGAGTAAAGTAGATGATAGAGTTAAGAAGATGTATGAAAAAGATATCGATCAAAGGACTTCTCTACTTTGTTAGCCCGCTTTCAAGTATTTCGTTGACTACTGTGCTTACCGACTGCTCTGATACTTTGAGCTTCCTGCATATCTCCTTGAATACTGTGCTGGACGGGTTGCTGTTGAGCATGACCTCGTCCAGGGCTATCTTCAGCACTGCGGCGGCTACGGTCTTAGCCCTCCTGCCGCTCAGTGCGCCCTGAACCCTCGCCGCCAGCTCCCTGGCCCTCTTATAGACTACGGACGGTATCAGAACCCTATACTTAGCTATTAGCTCATCCAGAACAGCTATCGGGTCGCTGCCGCTGTTGGGGTATATGTACGAGGCGTAGCGCGCCACGTCCTTCAAGTGCTTCCTGAACTCCGGGTCGCCCCTCCTGCGCGAGAGGTAGCAGGGCTCGGCGGTGTCTAGGCAGGGCATGGTGGCTATCCTGTCGGCTGTGGCGCCATCACCCCTCTTCCTAGCCACCACGTAGTAGGTAGCCAGGATGAACTTGTCCTTGAGCGGGTAGAAGGGCTTTCCGCAGAGCTCGGGCCTATTCCTCAGCGCCCTGGCCT
>Ga0065719_100363_pt1 | contig 12097 bp, 8 predicted proteins | sample GBSCel85sediment_FD_59106 | JGI IMG/M metagenome (GOLD analysis project Ga0065719, IMG submission 59106) | Hot spring sediment microbial communities from Great Boiling Spring, Nevada - Cellulolytic enrichment CS 85C v3 (version 3) | ecosystem: Environmental > Aquatic > Thermal springs > Hot... | reverse complement strand
GCTAACCCAGAGGTGAGGGTTAGTACGACGAATCCAGAGATACACTTCAACGAAAACGTTGTTGCAACGTTTAACCTCTTAGAAGCTATGAGAAGGAAAGGTGCTAAGGAACTGGTGTTTGCATCTTCAAGCTCAGTCTACGGAGAGCCAGAGGAGATACCTGTAGACGAGAATGCTCCTATAAGGCCTGTCTCAGTCTACGGAGCGAGTAAAGCAGCCTGCGAAGCGCTGATACATGCATACTCAAGGCTCTACGGAATAAAGGCAATTGTACTTCGCTACGCAAACGTTGTAGGCCCTAGGCTTAGACACGGAGTTGTATGGGACTTCATAAATAAGCTACTCAAGAACCCCACGGAACTCGAAATCCTTGGAGATGGAAAGCAGATTAGAAGCTATATATACATAAACGACGCCGTGGAAGCGACGATGGTAGCATGGAGGAAAACCGATATGAACTACGAGGTCTATAATATTGCATCAGAAGACTGGATAACAGTAGATGAAGTAGCAGATGAAGTAATAAAAGCTATGGAGTTACACAACGTGAAAAAGGTATACAGACCAGTACTCCATGGCATAGGCTGGCCGGGCGATGTAAAGAGATTAGCTCTTAGAATAGATAAACTCAAGGCTCTAGGATTCAAACCTAGGCTAAACAGCAGAAACGCTGTGTACAGAACAGCAACAGAATTAAAGAAAGAGATAAGCCTAAAGTGACATCTTTAAGGCTACAGTTAAGAGGTATGCTCATAGTTGCTATCACGGTCAAGACATGAAGTAAACCCCGGAAACATAAAGCTTTCAACATATTCATAGCAGAAGCGCTAACAATAGGAACACCAGCAATAGTATCAAAGGAAATAGCTGAGAGCCTAGAAGCAGAAACAGAGCAATGGGGCAAAGGACTAGTGTTAGCAGTAAAAGCCTATGTAAAAACATGGAACGAAGTAACGCGGTTGTACATAGAGAAGGTATACAGATACAACTTGTGAGAATAGCTCTGTTCAGGAAAGAGTACATTTATGCATCTCAACATCGTCATTATAGAGCTGCAGGCCTTAAAGAAGTAGGAGAAGGAAAGTAAGGGATTCATAGAGGAGATCAGGAAACTTAACTGGAAGATGTAGTTGAAGCGATAGTTGGCTTAAAATCTTAATCTTAAGTTCCTTAAATCCTAGAGCTTATGAGCAGAGCTAGAATATTAGTTGTTTCGGAGAGATGCTGGCCCGACGGAGGTGGCGGAGAATTAGCAACTCATTTAGTAATTGATATGTTAAGGAAAGAATTTGATATAATTGTTCTTACAGGTTCGAAAAACCCCTCAAAGCTATTCAACGTGGAGTACATCTATGAACCGTTACTCTCTAGGTGGGAGAAGCCTGCATTATGGCTCAATATTACAAAACTAATTAAGACAGATAGCTTTCTGAGGATGCTACGTGAAAGTGATGTGGTGTACGTACCTAGGTTTGCCTTTCCTATAATACCATACGCTAAGAAAATTGGTAAAAAGGTTATAGTTCATCTACATGACTATATATTATTATCTTATACGGCCACTATACTAGCACCATACGAGATGCATAAGCATAGAATTGTGCAAGATGACATAATGTTAGAATGTATGAAGGGTATGAGACACTGCATAGGGGTTGACCTGCTGTGGTGGTTACCGAGGTTGGCAAGGAGATGGGTATCTCAAGCAGATAAGGTGATATGTGTATCAAAGAGACATGCGGAGATAGTTTCAGATTTTGTACCCGAGCTACGGGACAAGATAGAGGTTGTTTATAATCCGGTACCGTCAGAAATACTCAGCTATGAACTTAAGAAAGAACTGGATGATACACCAACATTCCTTTACGTCGGGGGAGACAGCTATGTAAAAGGATTCCATATACTATTACATGCATTAAAAGAGCTAGGGAGACAAGGCATTAAAGCAAAATTCATATTTACGAATAACTATAACTCTCGAAACCTTGAGACATTGAAACACTTAAACGATAAATATAAAAATCTAAGGATTCAGGTAATGGGTAGAGTGAAATACGAGGAATTGCTCGAAATACATAAGAAAGCATGGGCCCTGATATTCCCATCAATATGGGAGGAGACGTTTGGCTATGCCATTGTTGAAGCCATGTTACTAGGCACTATTCCTATAGCTTCAAGAGTTGGAGGTATACCTGAACTAGTTAGAGGAACGCCCGTTGAATTAATGTTGTTTACACCTCATAATCCAATAGAATTAAGTAAATCAATAAAAAGTTTAACTGAATTTTCACCAAAATACGTTAATGCTTTAGGAATGAAAATAAAGATTAGTTTACTTCAGAGACTCGATCAGAATAGTGTATACAGAAAATTAATACAAATATTTGGGGATTAATAGTGGATTTGAATGTACTAATATTGTCACATGAATTTCCGCCTTATGTATTTGGAGGTTTGGGTACTTACGTGTACGACATTTCTAGAGCCTTGATCGAAAACAATGTAAACGTATTCGTATTAACAGCTTCATACTCGAAATGTAAGGAGAGTAAAGAGGTTTGGAAAGAAGATATAGTTAAAAAAGTGCCAGTGCTGAGAATACAGTTGGAAAACTATCCATTTAAAGACTTAAGGTTTGGCTTAGCTGTAAGGCGTATATTAACAAAAATTATGAAAGAATACAAAATTGATGTAGTACACACGAATCCGTTCTACCTAGGAGGATTTATTCGTGAAGTGAAGCGATACGCTAGAGTTGTAATAAGTATGCATGGGTCGCATTACGCGTCCCTTAAACATATTAGCTCAGCATTCAGCAACTTACGAAGATTCATATTAACATTACTAGATTATACTTTACTTATACCACACTCTATTGCACCTATCACTGAAAATATTCTAGTAAAAGAACTAATGTACAGCGATGCAATTATTTCACCCTCCATACATACAAAAAGTGAAATTAGTGTCTCATACAGTGTCGATGAAAGCAAGATAGTTGTAATACGTCCGATAATAAACGTAACGCCTGATATTGCTACTGTACAGACATACCCTAAGGGTGTAGTAGATAAAATGGATATCCCTGTATTTATCTACGCTGGGAGACTAACTGTCATTAAAGGGCTTATAGAATTTCTAAATGCTTTGAACGAAATAAATGGCTATGTTCACGTTTACATTTTCGGAGACGGACCTCTTAAATATGTAGTAAAAGCTCATGAAAAGAAAGTAAAAGGACTTTATTATATGGGCAAGGTTAGCCCAAGAGCCTGGCATAGCTTCGTTTTAAATCTTAAAAGAGCGTTCTTTGTATATCCAAGTTTTTGGGAGGCCGCCCCTCGGGCCTTACTGGAAGCCTATGCGTTAGGATTGCCCGCCTTAATCCCGAACCTTGAATGGGCTTACGAATATAGTATTATGGGGCAAGCGCTTCTTACAGACATATTTAATAAGGAGGATTTTAAAAAAGTATTGGAAGAGGCTATCAATATAATGAATTCGTCAAGGGAGTACAGAAAGATGTCGCAGAGAGCTAAGGAATACATTCGCATATTCCATAATAAAGAGCGCATAGTAAGAGAATTAATAAAGGCCTATAATGGTTCATAAGGTTGAAAATGTGACGCATTCTCATTTGATGAAGAGGGTAGATGTCCTTATAGTATGTACGTATTTTGGAAAAATAAATGCAGCATATCGAAGATTGAATTATTTCATCAGATATTTAGAAAAGAGGGGATTAAAGGTTTCTTGTGCAGGCTTTCTAGAATTTCACAGCTCTGGTATTGTGAAACCGCCTAATGAATGTTATGTATCAGGTCTTTTTATCTCGACGCGTTACAAGCTTATAACATTGCTAAACATTATGTTCTCTCTACCTTTAATACTCCTTATTGTAATTTTACGTCCAAAAGTCGTGATTTTAAGTATTCCGGATGAAAGCCCTGCGATAGCAACTTATTTGGGATGCCTGCTTGCTCGTTCAAAGCTTATTATAGATGTTCGAGATTGGATAGAAGAGAGCGTAGAAAAAGATGTAGCTCATAGTCATAGACGTATCCTCTTAAATCTAATGGACTATGTTTTAAGGAGAATAAACTACAGCATTTACAGGAAAGCGGAGGCTATCACAGCTGTAACGAGAACCCTTGTTCATATGTTGACTAAAGTGATGCGTAAACCTATCCATTTCATTCCTAATGGTGCTGATCTAGAGGTCTTCATACCTATAGATAAAAAAAGAGCTAGAGAAATGCTTGGATTAAATCAGGGTTCCTTCTTATTTGCATACATAGGGTTTTTGTCTAGCTACGGTTACTACGACATTCTACCTATACTAATCGCTATTCAAGAGATCAGAAAGAAATACGATGTCGACATTAGACTTGTAGTAGCAGGGCGTGTTTATGATAAAGGCGTTAAGAAAATTATTGAAAGGTTTAAAGATGTAGTTCAATATATGGAAATCCTCGATGAAAGAGGCCTTATACTATTACTCTCAGCGTCCGATGCCGGTACTATTCCAAGAATCAGAGATCCCACATACAATTATGCCGTTCCAGTGAAATTCTACGAGTATATTGCTATGGGTTTACCTGTTATTGTAACGGCAAACAAAGAAAGTGAGTTAGCAGAAATTGTAGAAGGGAATAAACTAGGTCTTGTATGTAATCCAGGGGATTACATATGTCTCGAAAAAGCCATTACTATGATCGTAACTAATAAGGAACTATTAAATGAGCTTAAAAGAAGTGTACTTAATTTTAGAAAACACGTTGATAGAAGTGTTGGAGCTGAGAGATTATTTAAGCTCATAATCAAATTACTTTCTAGCTGATCAAACATGTTATTTGAAGGTAGGAAGATTCTCGTTGTTCTAACTATATTTTCTACCCTTTCTATCTACCTTGTATCTTTAACTTGGAGATCTAGCCCATTTATAGATGTATGGCCTCTCGAAGGTATCCTTTGGGATACCGTTGTAATTATCATCACGATTACTTTGCTTTCATACATACTTTTCCGTAGTAGTGGTAGCACCTTTACTTCTCCAATTATTGCTTTACTCATTCAAGCCTTCTTAGTAGTCATAATACCTATTTTAAAGCATCCAAATTCATTAAACTTAATAGGTCCTTGGGATAGTGTTGCACATTACTCATTTGCAAAATGGATAATTATAAATGGTCACGTCGATACAGTTGGAAATGTGTTCTATTATGACCAATATGGCTATCACCCTGGAAACGGTATTATACCAGCGACTCTGAGCTTGATATCCTCGATCAACCTTGGATGGAGTATGAATGCTGTGCTTATAGCGATATACTCAGCGTATATGTTACTTCTTTTAACAGCACTAAAAACTGTGGAACACCATGTGAACAAAAATGTTAATGTCGCTGAAGGGCTATGGTTGGTGGCCATCTTTATGCTAGCAGTAAACTTGCTTGTTTACTATGGCGGCGTAGAGCTTGGCTATATCTACGCAGCAGGCATCCTTTATATCCTTGTGAAGTGGTTGAATAGCAGTAAAGTAGCACTTATTAGAGCAATATTGACAGCGCTTTTAATATTTATGGGCCTAATCCTCATCCACCTATCTACAGCCGTCATAGTAGTTGCCTACATATTAATCACCATAACGGCTTTGCTTATCACGAGCTTTCTTGGCGGAATACCTAAATTTAGAAGAATCTCTCGGGGCTTACTTCTTCTAGCAGTTTTAATAGTATCTACTTTTATAGTGTACGAGATTTACGTCGATGTAATCCTATTTAGTGGAACTCTTCGGGGAGCATTACATAGAATATACTCCCTATACATAAGGGAATTAGAAGTTGCTTCCAAGGCTGTGGAAGTGATGAATGTGACTCTTGTAGAGCTACTTCAGTATCTGATTAGCTACTATGCGAAGAATATCATTGTTCTTGGACTGATCTTCATCCACACGATCGCGTTGCTGTTGAAATGGCGATTCCTTACACCTAGCGAGAAAACAGTTGCTCTACTCCTGTTCGCATCTTATCCAACTTGGTTAATTGGCTGGGCCGGGGTAGGTTCGTTTCTTTCCGGGAGTAGGGCTTCGAGCGTGATATGCTTTCTACTGGCATTAAGCATTGCCTTAACCCACAAAAAGCTCTACGGATACCTGATCAAGAAGGGTTCTTTGGCTATTCCGTTAGTGCTTATAACCCTAGGTTTTGTAGCAAACTTTGGCCTGCCGTTTATGCCTACCATAAAGGACGGTGAAGACCTATTCACATACCCAACCTTTTCTCAGGGAGGGTTCAGCGACTACGTACTTCACTCAGTAGCATACATATCTTCATACTCTACCCCTACCTCTCCGCGATTCTTGTGCCTACACCCATATACAACCTTTGGTCTCTGCGACTTGATGTGGCACACTCCAAGAATACCCAGACACGGTGGTATAACACCCAAAATAACCTCGCCTGAAGCAATCATAGAGATTATCGAAAAATATCTAGGTAAGAACGTTATAGTCCCCCAACTTACAAGAGACCGTATTATTTCTGGTCCTCCAATAGGCTATTACAGCTTATACAGAAAACCATTTCAGTTCCTCCTAGAAAATGGAAAGGCTTTGATCTACAATAATGGCATGTACATTTTGTTTATAGCTTAAACTCTTATGATGTTTAAATAATATCCACTAGGTTGCATGCTCATGTCTATACTGATTGTATCGATAGTGCTGGGTCACCTATTAAGTGAGAGCGTCTCGCCATGGAATGATGCATTTAAAGTAACCTATACATGGCATGGTCTTGAGGATAATCACTTCTAGAGAGGTAGGTAATTATGAGACATTTACGTAATGGGATAGTACTAAGTTCTCTCCTAAGTATTGCATTTCGAGTATGCAGTACTATTCCGCTCTTACGAGACCTTCCAATACCCTTCATAGACCATAAAGGTCTGAAGTACTTTGCCAAGATCCAGGATTACTGGAGGTTTACCAAGCCATTCGAACCTTTAACTAGCGAGTTTCTTGCAAGGAATGCTGAAGAGAACGATATTTTTCTCGATATAGGAGCACACATAGGTATACATGCTATTAGGCTCGCTCAAAAGGTTTCGAAGGTTATAGCGCTAGAGCCCGAGCCTGAGAACTATAGCTTTCNCTACAAAAACATTCTTATAAATAACTTAAGCAATAAGGTCATTGTATTACCTATTGCAGCTTCAGATAAAGATAGTTATGCATATCTATGTGTGAAATCATCTTCAGGTGCTCACACCCTTGAAGATTTAAGTAATTGTGTGAAAANCATAAAGATCACTACTTTGAGAGTAGATACGCTATTCAGAATTCTTAATATTAAGAATATTGATATAGTTAAAATTGATGTAGAAGGTCACGAAAACAATGTCGTTAGAGGTATGAATAAGTTGCTAAGCTATAATCCTCCAAGAGTTTTAGTTATAGAAACTAAAAGAAGCAATTCAAGTTTACGTGAATTTCTCGCTGAATTAGGTTATAAGGTTGTGGTACTTGACTGCTGGGATTCCACGTGTAATTACGGTTTTTACATGGTGAAATGAACTTGAAAGCAACAGACTTGGAAGACCTAAGGTTTTCTTGTTTTAAAGAGCTAAACATTAGTGATCGAGTTAGAGTCTTGGTTTATCTAACGAAGTTCTCTCCATACAAATCTGATGGCAACTGTACCCTGTTCATACCAAAGAATAGCATATTTCCTGAAAACTTAGATGTCAAGGGTCTTATTGAGAGGGGCATACCTTTCATTCAAATCTGCAGGGACTTTATCGAAGCTTACGCAGGTATTTTTAGACCAGAAAGAATCTTCCACTCTACGTTTTCTTCCTCCCAACGAAGTGAGCAAAGCGTCGTAATTTCTGATGATGCATTCTACATTTTGGAACTATTGGGAGAACCCATCGCTATAGACNAGGAGGCTTTGGCTAGTTTTCTCGAGTTTGGCAGAGTACTTGGTGGGAGAACTCTGATAAGAGGTATAGACCTGCTGAATGCTGGACTTATCCTCAGGGTAGACGAAGATGGTGTAGTGCTCAAACCAGGGTTCCACTATGGAGGGAAACAGGTAGCGCTGAGATCCCGCGAGGAGCTCGAAGAGGAGTTCATTAGGATAGCATTCGAGGTTTTCAAAGAATATGTCGAAGCTATTAAGAGAGAAAACGCGCTCGTCGTAGTTCCGTTATCAGCAGGTGTGGACTCGCGCTTCGTGTTATCGATGATCCACACCCTTGGGTACAGAAACGTCATGACGGTAACGTACGGGCTAAAAGACGCGGAATATCCTGTTGCCAGGAAAATAGCTGAAACACTAGGCTACGAAAACGTATTCGTAGAGTACACGTGGATCCTATGGAGAAGGTATTTAAAGAGTATGTTGAACTACATGGTGTGGGCGTCACAGCTATATCTCACTCCCAACATCCAAGAATTTATTTCGACCGGCGAGATCGCGCGCACTATTTGTAGCGAAGCGAGTAGGCAGTGTAGCAACGCCGTGTTTGTGACAGGTGATATTTCTGATGTTATTGCAGGTAAAATACCTCCTCCATCGTGGCTGTTAAAAACCTCAAGTATAGAGGACTTCGTAAACTTTGTCTTGGAAACTCATTCGCTCTTTGAACCATGGGGAGAATACGGAGACTCTCTTGTAAAAAGAACCTTGCTTTGCTCTATCAAGGAGATCAAGGAATACCTTATGAGGAGCAAGGAACGGATAGATTTTGTCAGAATGTATGAAATTTTCCATTGGAGAGAGATCCCCTTCAAATACATATCCTCCGTGAGGCTATCCCACATCTACTATGGATTTAAATTCGTTGCACCACTATGGGATGGGAGAATAATTCAATTCCTCTCCTCCATACCATGGAGATTTAAGTATAAAACCAATTTCTATAAGTACACCTTACGCAAGCATTTATTTAAACCCTTAGGCATAGCTCTTGAAGACCCCACTAAAAGAGCCTCCCCTGTAAAAAGAATGCTTAGTTTTGTGAGACCTTTCGTTCCAGAAACCCTCGCGAAATTCTATGCCTCCTTTATAAGCAGAGGGTCGGGAAGCACGGGAACTTCGAGAAACCCGTGCGGATTCGATGTATTCTTTCCACGTATATTTACGTTAACATATCTATCCAATAAGAACCTTCTTAATAGCGAATGCGAAATGTTAACGACTATAAACAGCTATCTAAAGAGAGCTCCTCGCGACGTAATAGCTTTTAACTCCCTTACATGTTCTCTTTTAATATCTAAGAAACTCTGTACGAGAAAGGTGGTATTAAATTGACGTCACTTAGAAGAGCTCTGAGTTTGCTTGATTTGTTTTCTATAGCTTTTGGTGCTATTATCGGGTGGGGAGTCTTTACTTTAACTGCTGATTGGTTCGAGATGAGTGGTCCTTGGGGTACTTTTATAGCAGCCTATGTAGGGATGTCAATGATCTTACCTATAGCAATATGCTATTCTATGCTTATTCCATATATACCTGAAGCCGGTGGTGAGTATAAATGGACTTATAAAACGTTTGGAAGTATTCATGGTTTTATTGCTGGTTGGTGGTTATACGTGTCATATGTCTCTATAGTCTTACTCAATGCAACAGCTTTCCCCGTGTGGTTAAGGATCTTAGAGCCTCGTCTTGTTGAGTGGGGTTATTTATATACTATAGGGAGGTATAAGGTCTACATCGGTTACATCGTATTGTCAGCAATAATACTCACAACATACTTCTTGATTAACTACATTGGCGTTAAGGAGATGGGAAAAGCTCAAACTATTATGTCGATGATACTTGTTATTGGTGGATTCTCATATATTATCTTGTGTCTATCTAGAGGAAATGTAGCTAATACTTGGAATCCTACACCATGGTCTCTTAAAGATAGTGCGCTAGGAAGTATTGTTGCGTGGCTTGCAATAGCTCCTTGGGCTTATGTAGGCTTTGACACTGTGCCTCAGGCTATTGAAGAGGCGAAAGTTAATCCGCGAAAGGCCTTCTTAGCAATATTTGCGGCGTTATTTGTGGGAGCATCGTTTTATGCGTTCATCACTCTCTCAACAGCAACTGTAAAACCATGGTCTCAATTCTTAGGCACTTGGTTAGCAACAGCTACAGCTGCCAAAGAAGTAGCAGGTGATGTAGGCGTAGCAATAGTATTGTCCTCGGCTTTAATGGGCATATTAACAGGGATAAACGGGTTTATGTATGCGGCATCTAGACTTCTTTACGCAATGAGTAGGGATGGATTGCTACCTAAGACGCTGTCCGATGTGCATAGAAGATTTAGAACCCCTCATAAAGCCTTACTCTTTACATTCGCAGCGTCATTAGTGGGTCCGTTATTTGGAAGGGAGGCTCTATTATGGTTTGTTGATATAGCCTCCTTCGGTACAGCTCTTGCATATTTATACGTAGGTCTCTCAACATATAAGCAAACTGGGAATTTAACACTAAATAATAGCAAACGGGAATACTACGTAAGAATAACAGCTATTCTTTCTAGCATAATATCTCTTATATTCATAGCTCTTCTATCGTATCAACTTTGGTTAAACTACCGACTCACCCCATTCATTATAATCATAACATACACGTTCTTGGGGTTGTTACTATGTAAACTAAGGAGGCAATAAGGGGGCAAGAGAGCGCTAGGGGGTTAAATTCGTGAAGAAGGTATGCGTGATTGGATTAGGTTATGTTGGTCTTCCATCTGCTGTTGTTTTTGCTAGTAGGGGTTTTAGTGTTGTTGGTGTTGATGTTGATGAGAGTAAGGTTGAGGTTGTGAATAGTGGTAGATGTTATCTCAGGGAGCCTGGTTTAGATGTTCTTCTGCGTGAGGCTGTTTCTAGGGGGTTTCTTAGAGCTACTACTGACGCTGTCGGAGCTGTTAGAGAGTCTGATGCCGTGATTATTGCTGTTCCTACTCCTGTTAAAGAGGGTGTTGCTGACCTGTCTTATCTTAAACAGGCCCTGTTAGCTGTTCGTGAGGGTTTGCATAGGGGGTTGCTAGTAGTTATTGAGTCTACTATTCCACCGGGTACTACGGTTAACTTCGTGAAGCCTTTACTCGAGGAGTCTGGGCTTAGGGTTGAGGAGGACTTCTACTTGGCTCACGTACCGGAGAGGATTGCTCCTGGTAAAGCTATTCATGAGCTACTACATGAACCCCGCGTTGTAGGTGGTGTTGGTCCTAGGTCTACTGAGAAGGCTCTCGAGCTCTACAGCAGGGTTAACTCTAAGCTCTACCCTACTGATGCCACCACGGCTGAGTTTGTTAAGCTCGCTGAGAACACTTATAGGGATTTAAACATAGCGTTCGCTAACCTACTTGCCTTGATGGCTGAGAAGCTGGGGGTAGACGTATACGAGGCGATTAGACTCGCCAATACTCATCCACGTGTAAACATACACATGCCTGGGGCGGGCGTTGGTGGCCCATGCTTAACGAAGGACCCGTACATGCTTGCCTCGCTGTACAGGGAGTTCTGGGGTACTCAGCTAATTGAGCTGGCTAGAAAGATAAATGAGTACATGCCGAGGCACACAGTAGAGATTGTTGAGAGAGCGCTCAGAGATGTCGGTCTAGGCATTAGAGATGCTAAGATAGCTGTACTGGGGGCTGCGTATAAGGGTGGTGTAGACGATACTAGAGAGAGTCCAGCTAAGTATATAGTGAGAGAGCTTCTCGAAAAGGGTGCCAGGGTAGTTGTCTACGACCCCTACACAAGCGAAAGCTTCGGCGCCGAGAGAGCAGATTCACTTGAGGATACCGTTAGAGATGCAGACGTAGTGATGATAGTCACCGACCACCCCGAGTTCAAGTCCTTAGACCTCGAGAGCGTCGCTAAGCTCGTGAGGCACAGAGTAATCGTTGATGGTAGAAGAGTTGTAGAGCCTCATCAAGCAGTTAAACACGGATTTAAATACTATGGTATAGGGTATGGGAAGGTGTTTAAGCTGTGAGTATAGTAGTAGTTGTTGGTACTAGACCTGAGATCATTAAGATGGCTCCTGTTGTAAAAGAGCTTGAGAGAAGAGGTGCAGAGTTCATCTTTATTCATACAGGG
>Ga0065719_100279_pt1 | contig 12106 bp, 10 predicted proteins | sample GBSCel85sediment_FD_59106 | JGI IMG/M metagenome (GOLD analysis project Ga0065719, IMG submission 59106) | Hot spring sediment microbial communities from Great Boiling Spring, Nevada - Cellulolytic enrichment CS 85C v3 (version 3) | ecosystem: Environmental > Aquatic > Thermal springs > Hot... | reverse complement strand
AATGGCAGCGGTGGTGCGAAGATGATCGTAAAGGGAAACATCGGGAACGTCGTAATAAAACGCGGAGGGAACACACCAGCAATAGCGCAAAAGTAGGTCCAAAAGGCACAAAAGGTACGCCTCCAGGTTGGGATGCGTCTCATGGAGGACCTTGAGCTTTTCCACCTGGCTACAGAACTCCTGCCAAAGCCGGGAATAGTTTGCTCGCCACTCGCTTTCGGCATAGGGGATTTCTTGGGGAAACAGGTGGGCCTCCTCCAAGGTCAGGGGTTCCAGGGGTAACCACGTCTTTGGGGGCTCGCCATGTGGCCGAACCAAAGAAGCGAAAGGGGAGACCATTTGAGGGGGAAAGCGGCCGTGTTCCTCCTCGGTTTGTTCCCGTTCGCCTGCGGAGAGCCGGTCCGCGACCCGCAGTACGAGCACAGGAAAAACCTCGTGACCTAAGCCTTCGGGGTCACCGTGGTGCCAGGCCACAGGTGCCGAGGCTGCCTGCCAGGCCTTGGGAATGTAGGTGTTGACGAATTTTTCCCCAATCGAGGCATGGTCCCTTTTTCCCATGACCATTTCCCCAGCCCGCTGGCCAAATTTGCCGATGTCGTGCAAAAGTCCCGCTAACGCGATCCTTCCAAGCTCCTCGTTCATTCACCTCCTCCTTTTTCCGAGCGTACCTTTTCGCCCCCGGGCCCGCATCGGCCGAATGACCTATGCGCGCAGAATGGGGGCGAAGAGGCTGGCCACGGTGGCGCGGTCGATCGGGACCTTTTCGCCCAATTCAGACCGCAGTTTGCGGTAGACGGATGCCAGCTGGTGTCCCACGGTGCGGGGGCTCTTGCCCAGCTTTTGGGCGAGCTCGACGTTGGAGCCACCGTGCAAAACCAGGGCCTGAACCACGCGGCGCTCAGCGAGCGTAAGCCTCTGGTGGAAAAATTCTTCCCAGCGACGCCGCTCCGCTCTCCGGATCAGGGCACGTTGCACCTCTGCTGCCGTCCAGGGATCCCGGTACTGGCTAATCGCGGTGAGGAAAAGCGGGAGCTCGGTCCATATGGGAACAGGAAGCTCGATGAGCCTGACCCGGGGGTCCAAGGTAGGAACCGCCATGCCTAAGGCCTCCACATCGGGCGGAGAGTAAAGGTACCAGAGCTTGTCCTCCGGTCCAAAGAGGAACTGCGCGGTGAGGAAGGAGGCTAAGGCGAGGGGCTTTCTTCCCCCCGACACGCAGAAGTGTAGGCGGAATCCCTGCGCTTTGAGGCGGAAAATCCCCTCCCGCAGGGCCCCGTAAGCGCGCCGCAGGGCTTCTTCCGAGTCTAAATCGTCCAGGGGAAGACCCACAAGTTCCAGCGAAGTGCCAGGGGCAAAGGTTGCCCATGCTTCCCGTACTGCGCGCACGGCGCTCTTGATTTCCGGCAGCGGGGAACGCGTGTGGAACACGAGGACCCGGTGAATGGCCCTTTCCCTTTGGCGGAGGAGCTGGTACGCGAGAAAGACCACTTGGGGCTCTGTGCCAAGTGTGGCAATGAGCGCCGATCCGCTAGGCACAAGGGGATGATAGTGAAGGAGCAGGAGCGAGGGCAAATCGGAGAGCCAACGGAAGGTGCTTTTTCCGCGCCAAGGACTTTTGGTAAGGAACGGAGTAACACAGCCTCTCCTCGCAGGATTCCCAAGGGTTGCGGGATCCCAAGCAGGGTCGCATAATGATCTGGCCGGCTATGGCAGAGAACGTGGTCATTGTGGAGTCGCCAACGAAGGCCAGAACCATCGCCTCCTACCTCGGCCGGGGGTTTTTGGTCCTATCCTCCCGCGGGCACGTGCGGGATCTGCCCGAAGACGAACTGGGCGTGGATATCAAAAACGGCTTTGCCCCCAAATGGGTCATCCGCGACCGCCGCGTGGTGGCCGAACTCCGGGAAAAAACAAAAAGCGCAAAAATGATCTTCCTTGCCACCGATCCGGACCGGGAAGGAGAAGCCATTGCCTTCGACCTCATGGAAATCCTGGGGAACGGCCACCGCTTCGCCCGCATCCTCCTCCACGAGATCACCCCGCAGGCCGTGCGGGAGGCCCTGCAAAACCCCGGCCAAATCGACCTCAAAAAGGTGGAAGCCCAAAGAGCCCGCAGAATCCTGGATCGCCTCGTGGGGTACCAGGTGAGCCCCCTTTTGGCGCGGGTTTTAGCCGGACGCCAATTCGAAAGCCTCTCCGCCGGAAGGGTCCAGTCCGTGGCCCTCCGGTTCATCTGCGACCGGGAACTGGAGATCCAGGATTTCGTTCCCAGGCCCTACTGGGAGCTGAGCCTCCGCTTCCCCACAGATCCGCCGTTCCTCGCGAAGTTCCCGGAAAAAGTGGAAAAGCCTGAGGAGCTCGAGAGAATCCGGAAGATCCTGGAGAAAGCGGAGGCGGTGGTGGAGAAGGTGGAGGAGGAGAAAGTATTGCGGCGTCCCTCCCCGCCCCTTATCACCTCCACCCTCCAGCAAGCGGCGGGAACGGAGTTCGGTTTTTCGCCCCGCCGGACGATGCAGATTGCCCAAGAGCTCTACGAAGGCGTGCCCATTGAGGGGAAGCCGGTGGGCCTCATCACCTACATGCGCACGGATTCCGTGCGGGTGGCGGATTCCGCCATCGCTCAAGCGCGGGAATTCATCAAAAAGGCTTTCGGGAAGGAGTTTTTGAGCGAAAAACCGTGGCGGTTTAAGAACAAAACTCGGGCCCAGGATGCTCATGAGGCCATCCGGCCCACGGACGTTTTCCGCACGCCGGAGTCGGTGGCGCCCTACCTCCGGCCGGACCAGCTCAAGCTCTACGATCTTATTTGGCGCCGGTTTTTGGCCACCCAGATGGCTGAAGGAATCTGGATCCGCCGCAAGGTCACGGTGCGCCTCGGTGAGCTTCGGTTCCAAGCCTCCACCTCGTGGATGGAATTCCCCGGGATCGGAAAGGTTTTGGCCCTGGAGAAGCTTCCGGATGAGGGAGTGCCCCTTCCGCCCCTCTCCCCCGGCCAGCCTCTTCCCAGGCCGGAAATCCTCCTCGAGGAGAAGAAAACTGAGCCGCCCAAGCGCTATACGGAAGCGGGGCTCGTTAAAAAACTGGAGCAGGAAGGGATCGGAAGGCCCTCCACGTATGCCCAAATCGTCTCGGTGATCCAGGAGCGGGGCTACGTGCGCCGGGAAAACGGAAGCCTTCGGCCTACACTTCTAGGCTTCATCGTTACGGATTTCCTGCGCCGCTATTTCCCCGAGACTGTGCAGGAAGATTTCACCGCCCAGATGGAGGCGGATTTGGACCGTATCCAGGAAGGGGAGCTTTCCCGCGAAGCAGTGCTTCGTTCGTTCTACTCATGGTTTTCCCCGAAACTCCAGACGGTGGAAGAGCTCCTTTCCCAGCGAAGAAAGCCGTTCCAGGTGCTCACGGATGTTCCCTGTCCCAAATGCGGGGCCCCCATGGAGGTGCGGTTTTGGGGCGGCGAGCTTTACCTCGCTTGCTCCCGGTACCCGGAGTGCAAAAGCACCCGGGATCTTCCGCGGGATTTTTCCTTCCGCTATCGGGAGGGCCGGGTGGAGCTCGCGGAGGGATTGAAGCGGGCAGAAGAGGTACCGGAACGGCTTTGCCCAACTTGTAAGGTGCCCATGGAGGTGAGGCATGGCCGCTACGGCCGATATCTCCGCTGCCCCAAATGCGGGGCTACCGCCCCCATTCCCACCGGGGTGAAATGCCCGGCCTGTGGAGTTGGGGAGCTTGTGGAGCGCACCGGGAAAAACGGAATTTTCTATGCCTGTTCGCGGTACCCGGAGTGCCGGTTTCGGCTCGCGGGCCGGCCGGTAGGACCCTGCCCCAACTGTGAAAAAGGGGTCCTCTTTGAGGACCCCCGTCGTGGACTTCGCTGTTCCAATCCGGATTGCCCTGGGCCTTAGTCCTCGCCCAGGATCTGCCGGAATTTCTCGAGCTTCTGAAGGACCTCGGAGCCGCGCAGCTTCTCCAGCGCTTCCTTTTGGATCTGGCGGACGCGCTCCCGGGAAATCCCGAAGATCTCGCCCACCTCGTCCAGGGTCTTGGGAGGATTGCCATCAAGACCATAGCGGAGCTCCAGAACCCGGCGCTCCCTGGGGGTGAGCCGCTCTTTTAAGGCTTTGCGGATCTCCTGGATGAGGAGTTCTCGGAACGTCTCGCGGGTGGGGGAAACCGCGTCCTCGTCCTCGATGAAGTCGCCGAGGACCGCGCCCTCCTCGTCGTAGCCAATGGGGGTGTCCAAGGAAGCGGTGTACTGCGCGGTGCGCTTGGCCTTAACGATGTTGTCCACGGTGGTATCGAGCTCCTCCGCAAGCTCCTCCAAGGTGGGGCCGGAGCCGTGCTCTTTGATGTGCTCCCGCTCAGCCTCGTGGATCTTGCGGATGAGCTCGTTGATGTGGGTGGGAACGCGGATGGTGCGGGAGCGATTGGTGATGGCCCGCAGAATCGCCTGGCGGATCCACCAGGTGGCATAAGTGGAGAACTTGTAGCCCTTGCGCCAATCGAACTTCTCCACGGCCTTCATGAGGCCGAGATTTCCCTCCTGGATGAGGTCCAGGAAGGGGAGGCCGCAGCCCCGGTACTTCTTGGCGATGGAGACAACCAAGCGGAGGTTCGCCTCGGCCAGTTTCTTTTTGGCCTCCTCGTCGCCGGCCTCAATCCGCTTGGCGAGCTCCACCTCCTCGTCCTTGGTGAGGAGAGGGACGCGGGCAATCTCATCGAAGTAGGTCCGGATCGGGTTTTCTACGGACCTCCTGCCCTCCTCCTCATCCTCTAACCACAAAAGCTCCTCGTCCACGAGGTCGTGCTCCTCGTGGTTCACCTCAAACTCATTGCGCACAGTCTCCATAAGTCCTCCTGGCTACCGCAAGGCAAAAAGAAGAAGGGGTTAAGCCATCGCGGCGCGTTGCAGCCTTTAATATACACCGATTTCGGGTCCCTGTGAAGGGGGTGGAGAGGGGACATTTTTCCCATAGGTTGCGCGGGCCAAAGGATCGGCCATAATTGTGCAAAGCATGATGTGCAAACTTGGGCCGGCCCTGATCTGCAGGATCAGGGTTTTATTTGTGTGAGAGAAGGGAAAAGAAGGGGGTAGGATGCATCGGATCTTGAAAAAGAAGTTTTTGGGGCCGAATCTTGTGGAGCTAGAGGTAGAGGCTCCCCTGGTGGCGACAAAAGCCCAACCCGGGCAATTTGTCATCGTGAGGCTCCACGAAAAAGGCGAAAGGATCCCTCTTACCCTCGCGGACTGGGACCCGGAAAAAGGGACAATTGTCCTGGTAGCCCAGATGGTGGGGAAAACCACGTACCAGTTAGGGATGGAGTACCGCGAGGGCGACGCTATCCGGGACGTAGTGGGCCCCTTGGGGAATCCTTCGGAAATCAAGCACTATGGCACGGTAGCCTGCGTGGGCGGCGGCGTGGGCATTGCCCCAATTTTCCCCATCGCGCGTGCCCTCAAAGAGGCAGGCAACACGGTCATCGGCATTGTGGGGGCAAGAACAAAAGACCTTCTTTTCTGGTTGGACCGGATGGAGAAAGTCTGCCATGAATTGCATGTAACCACGGACGACGGAAGTTTTGGACGGAAGGGCGTGGTAACCGAACCCCTGAAGGAGGTCCTCCAAAGCCGAAAGGTAGACCATATTTGGGCCATTGGTCCAGCCATTATGATGAAGTTTGCCACCCTCACTGCTCAGGAATTCGGGGTACCTATCACTGTCTCTCTCAACTCCATCATGGTGGACGGAACGGGCATGTGTGGGGGCTGCCGAGTAGAGGTCCAAAATGAAAGTCGCTTCGCTTGCGTGGATGGGCCGGAATTCGATGGCACCAAGGTGAANTGGGACCTCCTTCTGGCCCGTCTCAACACCTACAAGGAAGAGGAAAAATGCGCNCTGGAGAAGTACCTCGCGGTAAAGGAGGCACAGCGATGATCCGGCCAACCCAAGTGCCCATGCGGGAGCAGGATCCAAAAGTACGGATCCGCAATTTCGAGGAAGTACCCTTTGGTTATACCCCAGAAGAAGCTGTCTCCGAAGCCGAGCGGTGTCTCCAGTGCAAGCGGGCTCCGTGTATCCAAGGATGCCCAGTAAACATTAACATCCCCAAATTCATTCGGGAGATCCGGGAGGGCGATTTTCGCGCGGCTATCCGAACTATTAAGGAAACGAATAACCTGCCCGCGATTTGTGGTCGTGTCTGCCCTCAAGAAACCCAGTGCCAGGCCGTATGCACACTGGGCAAAAAATACGAACCTGTAGCCATTGGCCGCTTAGAGCGCTTCGTGGCTGATTGGGAATACGAACACGGAGTGGAACTCCCGGAAGTTGGCAAGCCCACGGGATTCCGTGTGGCCGTGGTGGGAAGCGGGCCAGCAGGCCTCACCTGCGCCGCTGACCTTCGGCGCTTCGGACACGCGGTGACCATTTTCGAGGCCCTCCATGAGCCAGGCGGGGTCCTCATGTATGGCATCCCCGAGTTCCGTCTTCCCAAAAGGATCGTGCGTGCAGAGATTGAAAACCTCCTCAAAATGGGGGTGGAGCTTAAGCTCAACGTGGTGGTGGGGAGGACCGTGACCATTGACGAACTCTTCGCTCGAGGTTACCACGCGGTGTTTGTGGGAAGCGGAGCAGGCCTTCCTAAATTCCTGGGCATCCCTGGAGAGAACCTGATCGGAATTTACTCCGCCAACGAGTTCCTCACCCGGGTGAACCTGATGCGGGCCTACCTTTTCCCGGAGTACGATACGCCGGTCAAGGTGGGCAAGGTCGTGGCCGTGGTTGGCGGGGGGAACGTGGCCATGGATGCGGCTCGCACCGCTCTGCGCTTGGGCGCTGAGCGCGTCATCGTCCTCTATCGCCGCACCGAAGCGGAAATGCCCGCAAGGCGAGAAGAAATTCACCACGCCAAAGAAGAAGGAGTGGAATTCGAGTTTCTCGTTAACCCTGTGCGCTTTTTGGATTCAGGCGGGAAGGTTTCGGGAGTGGAGTGCATCCGTATGGAGCTTGGGGAGCCCGATGAAAGTGGGAGAAGGCGGCCCATCCCTATTCCCAACTCTAACTTTGTCATCCCTGTGGATACGGTGATCGTGGCTATTGGCAACGATCCCCATCCCCTAGTTCCCCGCACCACGCCAGGGTTGGCCACTACGAAGCACGGCACGATCGTGGCCGATGAAGAAGGCCGTACAAGCCGGGAGGGCGTTTTCGCAGGCGGAGACATCGTGACCGGTGCGGCCACGGTTATTTCCGCCATGGGCGCGGGAAAACGCGCCGCTTTCGCCATTCATCGGTATCTTCTCAGCCGTTATGGAGAAAAAGTGGCGAAGTGCTGAAACTTGCGTACCATTAAAAGTCCCAAAAAGGAGGAGGGATGTCGGTACAAGTGACGCTTAACCCTTTTGAAATTGCCCAACGGCAGTTGGATGAGGCGGCAAAAATCCTGGGCCTGGACCGGGGAATGCACGAGCTTCTGCGCTGGCCCATGCGGGAGTTCCACGTGCGTATCCCCGTCCGCATGGACGATGGCTCGGTCCGGGTATTCGAGGGCTTCCGGGTTCAGTACAACTGGGCGAGGGGGCCTTGCAAGGGCGGGATCCGCTTCCACCCCGAGGAGACCTTCGACACTGTGCGGGCCTTGGCCGCCTGGATGACGTGGAAGACGGCGGTGATGGACCTCCCCTTGGGCGGCGGGAAAGGCGGCGTGGTCTGCAACCCCAAGGAGATGAGCGAGCGGGAGCTCGAGCAGCTTTCCCGCGGATACATTCGGGCCATTGGCCACTACATCGGCCCGGATATCGATGTCCCTGCGCCCGACGTGTACACCAACCCCCAGATCATGGCCTGGATGATGGACGAGTACGAAAGGCTCGTGGGGCGGAGCGCGCCGGGCGTGATTACAGGGAAACCCTTGCCCCTTGGGGGCTCTGCGGGAAGGGGCGATGCCACCGCCCGGGGCGGCATGTACTGCATCCGCGAGGCCTGTAAAGTCCTGGGAATCGATCCGAAGGGCGCGACCTGTGCCATCCAAGGCTACGGAAACGCAGGACAGTTCGCGCACAAACTGGGTGAGGAGCTCCTTGGGCTTAAAGTCGTGGCCGTCTCCGACTCCAAGGGCGGGATCTATAACCCCAACGGCCTTTCCGCCCAGGAAGTCATCGCCTTCAAGGAGAAAACCGGCACGGTGGTAGGCTTCCCCGGAGCGAAGAGCATCACCAACGCGGAGCTTCTGGAGCTTCCCGTGGACATCCTCATCCCCGCGGCCCTGGAGAACCAAATTACCGCAAGCAACGCTGATCGGATCAAGGCCAAGATCGTGGCGGAGCTCGCCAACGGTCCCACGACGCCTGAGGCCGACGAAATCCTCTTCAAGAAGGGCATCTATGTCATCCCCGACTTCCTCTGCAACGCCGGCGGGGTCACCGTTTCCTACTTCGAGCAGGTGCAGAACGCCATGATGTACTACTGGACAGCGGAAGAGGTCTACCAGAAGCTTGACCAGAAAATGACCGCAGCCTTCCACGCCGTGCACAAGATGGCCAAGGAGTACAACGTGCATAACCGCCTTGGCGCCTACCTTGTGGCCGTGCAGCGGGTGGCAGAGGCCGTCAAACTCCGGGGCTGGGCGTAAGCTACAAGTCCAAAAACGAGTCCAAAAGGGGTGTCTAAAACGGGCACCCCTTTTTATTTTCGGTTCAAAAAATGAGCTAGAACCTCCTGCGCCTCCGTCAGGGTCTGGACTTCCTGGAAGATCGCTCCTGGCGGGAAGAACGGGCGCATCCAATCCGAAGGCCGGAGCAGGATGATAAGGGCCACGCGGGCAGCGTGGGCCGCCAAAAGATCCAGATGGGAGTCGCCCACCACCGCTGCTTCCTCGGGAGGAATGCCGAGGCGGCGGAGCGACCCCAAAAATGCCTCTGGATCGGGCTTCAAAGCCCCGTCTTCCCGCGTCCAAACGAGGTCAAAGGGCAGAGGATGAAGCCTCAGCACCCCTTCCGCACTTTCCCGGGAGTTATTGGTCACAAGAACGCGGAGGACTCCGCGGCTCCTTAAGAACTCCAAAAGCTCCAAAGCGCCAGGTTTTAGGTGGCCAAAGCGCACCCCCTCGGCCTCCTTTTCCCGCAGGCGCGCCTCTGCCTCCTCCCGCTTTCCTTTGGGTAAGCGGGCAATATGCCAATAAATGGGGAGACCATCCGGAGGAAGACCGAGCTCCCGGCGGAGCTCGTCCCAGCGCACTGGGTTTTCCCAAAGCGTTCCATCCAGGTCAAAGAGCACCGCGCGGATCATCACAGCAATCGTATCCGCTTATAATGGCAGAGAAAGGAGGAAGGTTGGACCTTTTTGAGGCCATCCGCACACGGCGTTCAGTGCGCAGATATTTGCGGGATCCCATCCCTCAGGAAACCTTGGAGGAGCTTCTTTCCGCGGCTATCTCCGCTCCCAGCGCGGGAAACGCCCAGCCTTGGCGGTTCATCGTGGTACGGGACCAAGGACTGAAAGAGAAGTTGGTGGAAGCCGCTTACGGCCAGGAATTTTTGGCGGAAGCTCCGGTTGTTATCGTGGTTTGCGCAGATCTCGAGCGGGCAAGGCGGGCGTACAGAGAACGTGGGGAAAAGCTTTACTGTCTCCAGGATACGGCCGCGGCCGTGGAAAACCTCCTTTTAGCAGCCACCGCAAAAGGCTTGGGAACCTGTTGGGTAGGAGCGTTTGACGAAGGAAAGGTCTCGGAAACCCTTGGGCTTCCCAAGGAACTTCGGCCGGTGGCCCTGATCCCCGTGGGGAAGCCGGCGGAAACACCGAAGGCCCGGCCGCGCCGTCCGCTTTCCGAAGTCGTGGAATACCGCTGAATTTCTCACCCGTCACTCGTCAGCGATCACTCATCACCCATTTTGGCGGAGGGAGGGGGATTCGAACCCCCGGAGGCTCATCGCCTCACCGGTTTTCAAGACCGGCGGTTTCGGCCGCTCACCCATCCCTCCCTGCTTCAATTTTCACGGGCTCCCTTAAATCGGACAACGTTACGCCTATAATATTTTGGACGTGCGCAAGCGCAGGGTTCGTCGATGGGTTTGGGCCTTAGCTGCTGTTCCCTTAGCGCTCGGGTTCATCCCCGGATTGCCCCATCCTGTACTGCAAATCCTCCTTTGGTGGAACCCCATCCCTCCGCGGGCGGAAATCCCGCAGCCGAAGGACGAAGTGGAGCGTGTCCTTGTCCTCGCCCCCCATCCGGATGATGAGATCCTGGGCGCCGGTGGCGCCATCGTGAATTTCCTCCGCCAGGGCCATCAGGTTTTGGTGGTCTTCATCACCAACGGCGACGCCAACACTGCATCCAAAAGGTTCTTTACCTGGAACCCCCTCCACAAGCCCGAGGACTACCGAGCTATTGGATACCTGCGCATGCAGGAAGCAGGAAGGGCCATGGAGATCCTCGGTGTGCCCTGGGATCATGTTCTTTTCCTGGGCTATCCCGACCGCGGCCTCTGGAGCCTTCTGACGACATACTGGGAAAAGCCTTTCCGAAGCCCATACACCAGGATGGATTACCCCTTTTACCGCAACAGCTTCAATCCTGAGGCCGTGTACACGGGCCTCTCCCTTCTTCAGGATTTGTGCGCCATTCTTGAGGCTTTTCGGCCGACGATTGTGTATTGCCCGCATCCCGAGGACGCCCACCCTGACCACCGTGCCACCGCCCTCTTTTTTGACAAGGCTTTGGAGAAAACCGGGCTTTCCCCGGAAATTCGCTACTACCTGGTGCACGGTCAGCGTTGGCCCACGCCTTTGCGCTTGATTCCCGATGCGGAGCTTCCTGCGCCCCAGTACCTCGCAGAGCGATGGCAATGGCGCTCACAGGCTTTGGAAGAGGAAGTAGTGCAAATAAAGCTTGCGGCCCTGCGGGCCTACAGCTCCCAGCGCGTGACCAACGGCCGATTCCTCGCGGCTTTTGTGCGGCAAAACGAGCTTTACGCCCTTAACCTCTTTGGGGGAGACGCTCAAGACAAGTGATGGCGTAGGGGCGGGTGTGGTGGGGCTCGACATGTTCGGCCACCAATTTAAACGCGGGATGGCGTAAGAACGGCCGGTGGATGAGTTTTGCAGCCGGCCAAGCGCTCACGAGAATCACGTGCCCACCGGGCAAAACCTTCTCCGCAAGCCTCTCCGCCAGGGCCTGGATCCGCCAGTACCCTAGGTAGTAGAGGACCTCCGAGCAAACTACGAGGTCGAATTGCCCCTCTGGGAGCTCCTTTCCGATATCCAAATGTCGAAATTCCACTTGGGGAAGATGAGCACAGTTTTCCCGAGCTCGCGCCAGCGCACGGAGAGCTACATCCACACCGATTGCTTCTTTAGCGATCCCCTCCTCCACTAAACGGCAGGTGAAAAGCCCTTCCGCGCAGCCCAAATCCAAAGCGCGCAGGTAAGGGTTCCGGCGATCCCGAGGAAGGACAGAGAGCACGAGATCGTATTTGCGCTTTTCATAGGGACTTTCCGCGTAATCCCAGGGGTCGGGCTTTCGAAAGCGCCAATTAAAGAAGCGCGGCAAAAGCCTGGCCGGAAGAATGAGGCCGTAGACTAGAAGGTTCCCGATTTCCGCAAGCCCCCGCAGAATCCCCAGCCCTCTCCGGATTTTGGGGCCGGCCCCCGCCCGCACCACCACGAAAAGACCGAGCCCCACGAGGATTAACTCCAAAAAGCGGTACGTGAGGGAAAAAGCCATGGCCTCGGCGGGAGAAATGCCCAAAAGCCCGAGGATCCCCACGCGCCCGCCTTCGGCCGTGCCCACACCCGCAGGAGTAAGCCAAAGGAAGAGGGAGAGAAAGGCGTTCAAATTGAAGTAAATCCCGAGCTCCCGCAAGGAAAGCTCTCGCCCCTGGGCAAAAAGGAAATAGAAAAACGGCCGAAGGTAGTGGCAAAGAAAGCTCAGACCCTGAAGTAAAACGGCAAGCAAAACATAGCCCGACCGGAAGCGAAAGGCGCGGTGCATCGCTTCCTCCATCTCGGAAATCTTTGTCGCAAAATTTTCCAATCGCGGTCGAATCTTTTTTCCGAGTCCTGCAAGGAAACGCAAAATTTTGCTGAGCCAAAACCAGCCAAGAGCAAAA
>Ga0065719_106761_pt1 | contig 12182 bp, 16 predicted proteins | sample GBSCel85sediment_FD_59106 | JGI IMG/M metagenome (GOLD analysis project Ga0065719, IMG submission 59106) | Hot spring sediment microbial communities from Great Boiling Spring, Nevada - Cellulolytic enrichment CS 85C v3 (version 3) | ecosystem: Environmental > Aquatic > Thermal springs > Hot... | reverse complement strand
GGGCCGTATTATAACAGTGGTATAATTGAGGTGGTAGTACATGGTGAAGTTCGCGAGACTTGATAAAGGGAAGTACATCCTCGACGTTAGGGGGTATACATGCCCATATCCTGTCATCTTTACGAGAAGGGCTTTAACAAGCATTGATGTTGGCGAAGTGCTGGAGGTTCTAACGGATAACCCCCCATCGTGCGAGAATATCCCTAAGGCTGTCAAGGAAGATGGCCATGACGTCCTCTCCCTCGAGAGTATGGATAGAGGTGTTTGGAAGATAATTGTGATCAGGAAGAGGTGATGATCTTGTTCGAGGAGATTTTCGAGAAGGTGCAATATTATAAGAGGCTTGGGCTGAATCCCCTAGCATTGGCAACAGGATGCGCTGTTAAGGTTGATCTTCTAAAGGTCGTCTACCCCGCCATAAGAACCCTTAGGGAGGAGCTGAAAGGATCTGGCCTCTCCATAGCTCCTAGAGAGGATGCTCTGATAATCCATGGAGAAGCCTCTGAGGTTTATAGGAGGGTGTATCAACTGGGCGATAATGCTGGCATCTCGCCACATGACTTGAAATCCATTTCGAGGGGGAGAAGACTGTATAGCGTGGCCGTCTTGCAAATATTCCAGAGATATGCTGACTCGCCTGAAAGCTTTCTCGAGAAGGTAGCGCCGGTGTATAAATCGCTTGCGAACTCCGGGATTGACATCACCCTCGGGAAGGGCCACTCAATACTTACACCGTTCCCGGATGACGAGTTCATACTATTCGACTTCATGCCAGGCGGCGATGGGGGTGATGGATTTACAATAGTGAACAATGACACTATACATATTATTGATCCATCCCAGGAGCCCGGCGATGCGAGGCAGGTGAGTGGCGCCATCAGCAACTCGTTTAATGACGTATTCGTCTTGGGCGCCCATAAGAAGCTCAGGATGCTGCCCGTGTTAAACGCCCCCTCAGAGGAGCTTTTGGACAGGCTACGGAACGAGGCCAAACGACTCGCCAGCAGATATGGTATAGAGATAATTGATTTGGAACAGCCGAAGAGGGGGAGACTGCTAATGGGGGCTACAGCCATCGGATATATTGACAAAGCGCCGCCCATATTCGAGCATGAGGTATCTGCTGGGATGAAGCTCGTCATCACGAGGTCTATGGGCGAGCTAGCCCCCATAAACCTCTACCTATCATTGATTATCGACGAGAATTTGGTTAAGGATCTAGAGAGCTATGGTGTATCCTTCGAAGAAGTGGAGAAGGCGAAAAACAGGGCAGTCGAACTAATCTCTAAGCCAAACATCGAGGCCTCGGCCGCCATATACAAATATCTACCAGACGATCCAGAGCATTTCAGGAAGGATGAACACATAGCGATGACGACGGACGTTACAGGCCCTGGAATATTTGTCGTCAAAGAATTGGCGGAAAGAACGAGGACAAGGATAAAGCTCTTTAACGTGCCGCTCCTATTTCCAGAGATCTCGAGGATAGTAACAAGGCTCTATGTTATGCCTAATAGCACGAGCGGCACGAACGGGCCATTCATCATCGTGGCGCAAGATACTATCGTGGATGACCTCACCAAAGAACTCAGGTCGAGGGGGCTGAATCCCACAATCATGGGCGAGGTTATTGAGAAAGATGTTAAGCCTGAAGTTATAGCGCCGAAGGAGCTTAAGGAGTACATTGCAGACCAAAAGATGCTGTCGGAGTTCGTGCTGGGTGATGTATTATGACCCGGGGCGCGATTTCCAACTCCACGAATAGGGCAGCATTTATCACAGTGTACGGGGAAGTTAAAAGCGTCGGCTTCAGGAGACTTATTTGGAGACTGGCTAAAACCTTAGATTTAAAGGGCTACGTGGAGAATGTCCCTGGTGAAGACTGTGTAAAGGTTTACGTGGAGGGTCACGCGGAAAGACTGGAAGAGTTCTTAAGCCGAATCTCAGCGGCGAGCAAGATTTATGGAATAACAAAGGTAGAAGTTCGAGAACGAGCATGTACAAGTAACTACAGCGACTTCATAATAGTCGGATGTGCGGGCGAAGTGATATAACGCGTTACCTCTAGGATCCTTCATGCATGTTTGGAAAAATCTGGATGTGCGTGATTAAGCTGGGGTGGGACTCATGTCGGGGGATGAGGTAGACTTATCTGAGGCTGAAGTAGAATACTACTCGCGTCAAATAGTCCTACCAGATATTGGCTATGAAGGGCAAATTAGTCTTAAGAGGGCGAGTGTATGCGTTGTGGGCTTAGGCGGACTAGGCTCACCAGCAGCCCTGCAGTTAGCAGCCATGGGTGTAGGCCATATACGTCTGGTCGACCATGACGTTGTTGAAATATCGAATCTCCAGAGACAGTACATTTACGACGTTAAGTATCTTGGATATCCAAAGGTTGAGGCGGCCGCTATTAGACTTAAAGAGTTAAATCCGAATATAGAGGTAGAACCCCTGCCATTATCCATAAATCAATATAATGTTGAGGACATAATCAAGGGTGTTGATGTTGTGATTGATGGGCTTGATCGGATGAGCACGCGCTATTTAGTGAACCGTGCATGTCAAAAACTCGGCATACCATATGTTCATGGGGCTGCCATTATGACCTTGGGAAATGCTTCTACGATAATTCCCGGTGAGACCCCGTGTTTAGAATGCTTTCGAGGGGGGATTAATGATGAACTTCTCCCATCATGTGCGGTTGTTGGGGTTCATCCCTCAATTCTTAGTATAATAGCAAGCATAGAGGTTTCTGAGGCTGTAAGAATAATCACCGGCAAGAAGCCGCTCTTAGCTGGAAAACTCTTATATTGCGATATTGGAGGAATGTTTTTTGAAATAGTGAACGTTTCAAAAGCTAAGAACTGTCCAGTATGCGGATCCGGCTCAAGATCACCTAAACCAATTAAGGAGAAATCTATTATCGAGCTCTGTAGTAGAGAGGGGAGGAAAACGTTTTTGATAGCGCCGAAAGGAGACCTTGACATAGATATAAAGAAGCTAGCATCTCTAATAATCAGGCTTGGAAAATTCGATATAAAAGTCACAGCAAATCTAGGAATAACATTCACGGATCCAGCCGGCGATAAAACAATTAGTATTTTGAAAAGCGGCGTAATGATCGTGGTCAATTTTGATGATGAAAAGGCTGCATATGATCTCTACAGGGAGATACTAGTTGATGGTTTAGGGATGAATGCTGACAAAATAAACCAGCTATTAGGAGTTTGATCCCTCTCAATAACATCCCTCAAAAATTACCTCGTGAGAGGATTAAGAGCTACTCTGGGAGAGGTGTGATGTTAAGCTGACACAGCCTATATGAGGCTCGTATATCGAGGGGATTGTTAAGAATCTCATGGCCATGACGAGTGTGCTTCACAGATGGGCCCATAGCAAGCCTCGTAGAAGAGCTTAAGGGGAGGGATCTAATGATCCTAGATAAAAGAAGATTTACAAGTAGGAGAGAAGTAATTATAACTGGCGAAAGCCATCATGTATTGAGATCTTGATGGTGGAGGAGCATTATGCGCTCGACCCTATAGACCTCAAGATAATCGAGCTCCTGAAGAAGGATGGTAGAATGCCTTTCGTGGAGTTGGGGAAAAGGGTTGGATTATCGGAGGCCGCTGTCAGGAGAAGGGTTAAGATGCTACAGGAGCGGGGGGTAATCAAGAGATTCACTGTTGAGGTTGATGAGGGCTTCCAAGTGAGCGCTGTGATTTTCCTCCAGTTCGAGTCGAGCAGCCTTCCAGGCGAGATCGTCGAGAAGATAGCGAGGGTGCCCGGGGTCCGGGCGATCTACGAGCTAACTGGAAGATTTGACGCAATAGTGATAATCTCAGCCTCTAAGATCTCGGAACTCAACGAGAGGATAGATAGGATAAGGGCGATAGAGGGGGTGAAGAGCACCGAGACCGCGGTCGTCCTGAGAGTCATAAGCTAGAGGGGAGACTCTATCTATTCCCAGCATCCGAGCTGGGAATAGATAGAGTCCTAGCTAACGTTCTTCCGGATCAAAAAGCTATAGAAGTAGAGAAATTGCAGAAAGAAGGTAAATGCGTTGGAATGGTTGGAGATGGAGTTAATGATGCTCCAGCTTTGGTCCAAGCGGATATAGGTATAGCCATGGGGGGAGGAACCGACATAGCTATAGAAGCTGGTGATATAATCTTGATGAGAGAAGACCTAAGAGGCGTAGTAGCGGCCATTCAGCTCGGTGAAAGAATAATGAAGCAGGTCATTGAAAACTTAGCATGGGCTTTCGTCTACAACCTAGCTCTCATCCCCTTAGCAGTTGCAGGCTACTTATACCCAATCTATGCTGGAATGGCTATGGCGTTCAGCTCAATATCAGTCTCGAGCTGGTCTCTATTACTGAAGAGATATAAGCCGGAAATCGTAAGGAAGAGGTGATCTAAGGGTGAGGATAAAGGTAGATAACCTCACTGACTTCTTAATCTTGATAACCCTCTATAAAGGCTCGAAGCATGGCTACGCGTTGATGAAAGAAGTGGGAGATATGCTTGGAAAGAGGCCAAGTCACGGAACCATATATAGATTTCTCAATGAGCTTCATAAAAAGGGCTACTTAAAGATTAGCAGGAAGGGAGCTCGAGGCATGAAGGTCTATACGTTGACTAGAAAGGGAAGATGCATGGTAGAAGACCTGATGGGTAGAATGGAGTCTCTCCTATTAGTTGCCTTAGAGAGAAAGGTGAATGCATGTGTGAACTGCGGATGTGAAATATACTCTGGTGGGGTCTTCTACAAAATCGATAAGAGAAAACTATTATTTTGCTGCGAGCACTGCGCTGCAAACTATCTTAAAAAGCAAGGGAGTAAGAGCTGAGGCTTGCTTGACAAGTAAGGCTGGAACAGATTGAAGATGCGGAATCTTTATAGCATAGTTATAACCAATAACATTGATTCGAAATGGAACAGGAAACCTTGATAATAATTATTGTGCTAATAGCTGCTGTGCTGATAGCAGGGATTGTAGTGGTTTGGGCTATTTGGGCTATTACGTCGTTGCATTGGTGGCATCGACCCTTCACGTGTCATAGCTCAGACAATCACCATCATTGGGAGAATGAAGACGACTTATCTTCTGATGAGACCGATAAGAGTACTCTATCCTATTGTGTAGTTAGAACCTAAGACCTGAGAGAAGCGAATAGAAGATCGAGGCCGCCGTTAGATCTGCAGTAGTTCCTGGATTAAGATTCCTCTTTTTAAGTTTTTCATCAAATTCAATTAGCCTATTTTTACCCTCCTTCGTCATAATACCGCCTAATTCTAGGATCTCTTTAGCCTCCCTAGAAATACTTTCAGCCTCCTTTAATCCAATTTTAACGGCTTTAACAATATTTGAAGTATATTTTAGGCCGATGTTCCTAGCTATGAAGGTGTCTGGGTGGGAGGCGAGTATCTTCAGATACGTATGAACTATTGCGACATTTATGTCCCGAGTTTCTTCATACACTTTAATAAGCTCCGGATATCCTTCAGTCAAGGTTATTTTTAGTTCTGTTACTAGTTCTTTAGCAATATTATCCCAGCGGGATGAGACTTGCATAATTGTCCAAAGTGTGTAGTTCCCTTTAACTATCTTTTCCTTGAAATCTGGTTTAGAAAGATCAGGTGCATTACTTATCTCACCAAGCCCTCCCGGCTCTGCTAAAATTATTGCCTCACAAGCATTAACTGCATCCTTAATGGTCGAAGCTCTCATCAGTCTACTAAAACATGATCGGAAATTCTTCATTGTGAAAAGTTCTTGCTCAATAATGCTCATGGCAGCTGCAGCAGACATTGGAATGAATAGAAGGATCACGCCTAGATGGGTGTTGCCTCCACGGTGCCATTTCCTCATTAAGGAGACAGCTCTTAAAATGAGCGATCCAATTTCGACATTGCTTAGATCCATCTTACCCATAGCTGCGAGTGCCCCTCTTAGAGCAGCCTCCCTTAACGCTGGCCCTAATGATACTGATCCTGCGATAAAATGTTCGTATCTAACGTTGGGTAAGTCGGATGTTCTATGGACATTTCCGGGCTTAGGGTATCCGGAGACTTCGAGTGCTGCTGCAAGCTGACCAGCTAGCATGATCTCGTCAGCGACCCAATAAACTCTCATGCCTCATCGCCAGCGATTCTTTCCGTTAAGCTCACTCCGAATGCCTTAGCAAGCATACTTTTATCAACGAATCCAGCATTATGCACGGTTCCTGTCTCAGTATTGTTAATTGTCACTACCGCTGGCGAAAATATGGACAAATCTATCGAGTAGAAGTCTTGATTTGTACTTTTAAAGATTTCAGAGAATAATTTTGAGTAATCATTCGAGCTTGATGATGGAATGTTCTTAGTGATCTCTGCTAGATAATGATCATTAGTATGAACGACGTTGAAGAATACTTTACCTGCATATCTTATAGAATCATTCACCCTCCCCATCATTTCCACTTGATTAGGATGAATGGGAGCTATTGGCGCGGAACCTGATCCATGTAGGAGGCTCTTCAGATCAAAGCCCAATATCATAAGCTTATGTATCCCCACTTCGACAACTCTTGCAGCTATCTGAACCGATCCAGCTAAGCTAGTGATAGGTGTGATGAGGACATATAAGTTGCATGGATGCACTCCGCATCTCGAAGAAATATAAGTCAGAGCTCCTTCTGGAGGAATCTTCGCAGCTTCTAGCACTAAGACAGCCTCATCTGAGTCTTCGAAATGATCGATTTCCTGGTAAATCTTCTTGGGTTCAAGTATTCTATATCCTTTCGTTTGGTAAAAACCCTTTTTGAGAGCTACTCCTCTCGGAAGCGGCCTGTCTAGAGCTAGTGCTCTCCCTGGACCAGAGGCCATGGCATAATACCCATTTACAATGATCTCCCAATCTGCAAGTTGGGATCCAAGAGTTGTTAGTAATGGATAATCGGTCGAGACATTAATCTCTGGAAGCACTAGTTTTCCATAGATATTCGTGCTAACATTTATCGTCGCCATATCACATAGACAGACCTTAGCGACATACACACCAGCCTCGATGCTTCCAAGGGTTCTGACTCTACAATCTATTACCGTGGCGCCACAGCCAGATCTGATAGATCTGGCTGCGTCTTAATCCTGAGAATATCCATGTTGNACAAAAATGGGTTAAACCCATTTTAATCCCCTCCTATCAAGAAATTTATAGACAGGAAATCCGATTAAGGCGGCTAATAGAGCCTGTAGTAACCTAATAACCGGATAAACTAGCGGGTTTATCAGGAATAAAATCCTAACGGTCTCTGGTGATAAGGAGAATATTGACTGATAAATAATAGGTGTAGCAAATATTAGTGATCCGAGAGAGGCGTCCGCTTGCATGCCAACAAAGAATACTAATAAGAAACCTATAATGCCGGATTTTCTTGACTCATTGCATTTTGGCAAAACCTTTGGAAGGAAAAGTACCAACGCTAAAGCTATAATTTTTGTCAAAAGTGGCCGCTAACCCGACATACCAGTTCTCGTTGAAGGGTTGAACTTAAGGGTTGAACAACGGGAATAAGCCAGAATAGCATTATTGGAGTGGCTAGCGCGATGATTGAGAGTTTAACTCTACTACTGAAGATTAAACCTGTTACGAGAGCATTAAACGCGGGGCACGCGGCAAACGGTACTAAATAAATTCCAGCACCGCCATACGTTAAGCTCAACAAGCTTCCGATAAGAATCCCTAAAAAACCATAAGCAGGTCCTCCTATTGCTCCCGCTAAGGAGGCGAAAGATGCCTCAAGCTCTATTGAAAGCTAAGGTAGACCTATTACGGGGATTCCAGGAAGTAGTGAAAGAACGAGGTAGAAAGCGGCGAATCCTATCATGAGAGCTATTGGTCTTGTTCTCAACCCTAATTTCCCCTCCTCAACTGCTGAGTGTCGTTACTAATCTTCAGAGCCTTGAAAAAAGCGAGGTCCCTAATTAAGTTAACTTCGTTAATCCGAATTCCAATCCTGTTATCTCGACAATTTTGTTAATAGACGTTTGATGAGTTGATGAGCTTAGCACAATCTGTTACACTTAACGCTCGACAGACTGTACGTCATAACCGATCCGAGAGTGTTTTAACTTCACGAGCTATAATATTAATCTCTTCTTTGTTCTCTAGGTCTCATGGACTTGATTAAAGATGGGGGCTCAAGTGTGAGCAGATAGTAGCCTCGGATTTTTATGAAAAGAAGGACGTTAATTTGCGATACGTTAATGTTAGAATAAGGAGGCACTTAGAGAGCTCGCTTGAGACCCGCATCAACTCTTATTAAGAAGAGCTTCGTTATATACATGTCTGAGGAGCTTGAAGCCACGTTGTGAGGTCATGGTTTCTAGATACTTGCCTGCAATACGTGTCCTTTTATCGAGGGAGCTTTCTAGAAAACACGGGCTGACTGAGCAGAGGATTGCAGAACTCCTTGGAACGACAAAAGCGGCTGTAAGTCAATATTTGTCATCGAAGAGAGGGGTAACTAGGGTCAGAGAACTCCTCAGAGTTAAGGCGGTTCGCGAAGAAATCTCTAAAATTGCAGAAGAGCTCGTAAAGAGCCCATCTAGAGATACACGTGCAGACATAATCTGCAGGTTATGTTTAGTCCTAAGGAAAGAGCAGAAGATCCTTACGTAGGCTATTTTCTTGTCTTTCTCCACTCTTTAGCGATTCTTACCGCAAGTGTTGCGACGGAGACTGCATCCTCCCCTAAAACGACAAATAAAGGTTCTTTACCCAACCCGGCGCTTTCGTAAAATATTCTCGGAACCATCCCATAGCGATCTAAGAGAAATTTTATTTTCCAAGGTATCGAAGCACCCTCTACCTTTGAGACAATCTCCGGCTCTTTAGATCGATCTATATAGCCGAAACTAATTCCTTGATTCTCAGCCCATCCCTTAAGCCATAATGCAAATTTTTCATTCCACGCGAAGTTTATTCCAGCTCTAAGTCTGTTATCTATCCTTATAACCTCTAAGACTATTCTCGCCATATGGTTTGATGCCCCAAAAGCAGGATATCCGCATGCTCTCACCTTAGAGCCTATTCTAGTTATCCGCCCTTCTATACCTGCAACTTCTTCGATTCTCTTAGCGTTTGGAAGTGCATAGACAATATTAGTTCTAACCTCGGGTATTAATTCTGCAAACTCAGGGCAGTCTTCTAAAATTTTCACGGCCCTAACGAGATTTCCGAGAACGCGATCCACTTCATCATAATCCATGCATTTTACCTCCTAAGACTCTCGAAATAAGCTCTCCAAAATGGATCCTCCTTGACCGGCTCCAGTTTTTCCTCAGAATTATCTCTCCTCAAAAGGATCCTCTTTTTAGATCTCGTAAACTCTCCTATGACTGCTGAATTTATGCCCTTACGCTTCAAAGAATTCATAAGCTTTCTAACGTTCTTCTTAGGTGCTGCTATCAGGAGCGTCCCTTCACTGATGGATATTAAAGGGTCAATTTCGAAATACTCGCAAACCATTTTAGCGGCTTCAGGAACTGGTATATCTTTTTCTCGAACAACAACTCCCAGCTGAGAAGCCTCCGCCATTTCATAAACTGCATTAAGCACTCCTCCCTCAGTGGCATCATGCATCGCATGACAATACTTAACCGCTGTTAAGGCATCGTCCACGACGCTCATTTGGAAGAAAAGCTTCTTAGCTTCCTCAATGAACTCATTTCCGAAAGCTTGTCTTAACTTTTCTTCAGCCTGATGAGCGAGTATCCCGGCTGCTTCTATCGCAGCTCCTTTCGTTATGATAAGAGCATCTCCAGGCTTAGCGTTTGATGCGGGTCTTAGGTCTCCCTTCCTACCAAAACCTATCATAACGCATCCACCGTTAAGTGGGTACATTATACCAGGATATACTCCGGTGTGGCCGCCGATTATGGCTATGCCTAGTCTGCGGCATTCTTCATTAACCTGCCTCCAAATAGATCTGAGGACATCTAAAGGGGTCTCTGGAGGTAGGAGGAGCGAAATTAACATATATTTCGGCTTAACGCCTAGAACTGCTACATCGCTCGCGGATATGTGAACGATCGCCCAACCGAAATATGGCATGAGGACGGGCATCCCAAATGTAGGATCTTCTGCTATAACCATTACTGAATCTCTTGAGATCTCTACCGCTGCAGCGTCAACCCCATGCATAGGCCCTATAATGACCCTTCTATCCCGTTTGCCGAGCTGAGGTAAAATTACTTCGTCGAAAACCTGTTTGTCTATTTTACCAATCTTTGGACGATTTGAGGTCGCGCGGATCACCGCTAATCACCTGTTAACGATGTGAACCTAAAAAATTTAAAGATTTCCAACGTAATTATCTTCAAGAGATTTTATTCCATTTAGGAATATTCTGAGCAATCTGGGAATAGTAGAGGAGCTACGTTTTTCCGGAATTACTAGACTTTTTTTGATCGATTATCGCCGTGTTCAGGAGTTTCTAGAACAGTTTCAAGAATCTATCTTCTTCGCTAATTATCTCAGTTAGCAGTTAATACTCTTCCTTTTTCAGCTGCCACATTATAGTAGCTTCTAATTAGACGTATCCTCTCGGTTAATGAAGGTAATTTTTAAGCCATTCCACGTAATGAGATAAATCTTCTCGAAGATCTGGATATCTTTTAAGAATGTCATCCTTTAATTGATTGATTACTTTCAAGATATAATCCCTATAAGCGAAGATGCTATCAGCAGGAATCACTAGTATTCGTCCCTCCTTTAAATGCTCAGCTGGTCTTCTAGCATGGGTAAACGTCATGCCGCTTGATGGGCCAGCATAGATTCCCCCTCTCCATAACATCACTAAACCAGCATAGGTATCTACATCATCCACTGTTATAATCTCTGACTTTATTAATGGCGAGAATATTTCAGGGCTCCACTCACAATCACCTATGATATGATGCTGTTTAGTAGATTGTATGCCTAAGAGCTTATGCTTACCTTTCTCGAACCTGCTCATCAGGCATATTCCCATAAAGGTTCCAGTGCTACCTAACGGAATGCAGATGTAATTGATCTCTCCTAATCTCTTTTATCTCTTCCCAGGTGGTATAAATATGGAATAAGATATTCTGCGACTAGAATATTAATCTACATTAACTAGGTTAAGCCTATACTTCTCTGCAAGAGACCCCGTAAAGAATACTGTTGTCTCTCTAGGGCATAGGCCATATTCCTCGGAAACATGAATAATATTGACTCCGAGAGCCTTCAAGATTTCTAAGTTCTCCGAAGGTATTCGAGGAGGGGGACCCCGATCACTTTACACCCTTCTTCATCAGCCAGTAATGCAAGTCCTCGCAAGAAGTTTCCAGAAGAAGCTGTAATCAATACTTTATCAGACCTTATTGAACCTCTTTCAAAAAGATCATAAAAAGAGAACAGGTGCAGGCTTTCTCTTTATAGTTCTAAGCGGATTATTTTCTAAGTCCGTGGGATATTCAACCTTAACGATAATTGAAATGTCATCTATGGCGATTTCCTTGGAAAAGATGGTGTAGAGGCAGTATATTGACCCGGAGAGATACAGGATCATGGCCGAGGCGTAGGTCACGAGGGTTGAAATCCCCCCTCAGGCCAAGGCTCTACCGAGGGGGTAAGATAAGATGACTATATGCCCTAGCTGTGGAAGAGAGATAAGCTTTCTCAAAAACTACGTCTATAACTCCATAGTCGAGTATTACTACGATGGGCAGGGCTACGAGCTTGTTGATTGCTATGGCGGGGACTTGGAGGAGTTCTGCTGTCCAGAGCGCGGATACAAGATCACCGAGGACGAGCAACAGGCAAAGAAGCTCCTGAATGGGTGATGAGAAATGGCGGGCTTCGGATGCCCCCTTATGCTGGTATTTTTATCATCAGAGGAGGCTCAAGGCCATAGCCGCAGTCTCCTATGAGAAGTGGATGAGAAAGGTAGGGAGGGAGATGGTGAGGGGGGAGGTAATAATTCTAGGCGGCCTAGCCTTCAAGAGGGCTATGGACGGCAGGGTAGAGGTATTGGTAGAGGAGGTGGGGGCTGATGGCTAGAGGCCAAGCCCTACTAGACGAATTTGTGGAGATAGGGGTGGAGAAGGGGAGAGGGGAGAAGATAGAGGGAGTGGAAGAAGCGGTTGAGGAAGGGGCTGAAGCAGTC
>Ga0065719_116327_pt1 | contig 12184 bp, 11 predicted proteins | sample GBSCel85sediment_FD_59106 | JGI IMG/M metagenome (GOLD analysis project Ga0065719, IMG submission 59106) | Hot spring sediment microbial communities from Great Boiling Spring, Nevada - Cellulolytic enrichment CS 85C v3 (version 3) | ecosystem: Environmental > Aquatic > Thermal springs > Hot... | reverse complement strand
AATTGAAAAACCTGTCTATCCATTAAAGGGCGAAATACCAATAGGAGTCTTGGTGGCATCTACGCCAAACTTAGAAACTGAAAGGGCTACCACCGAAATAGCTATAGAAGAAGTTAACAATTATGTTAAATCTCTTGGTCTCCCAATAACGTTTAAAGCTTATATTGAAGATGCTGAAGGCTCTGCCACTAAAGCTCTTGAAAAACTTCAAAGCTTCTACGCTAAGGGTATAAGGATAGTTGTCGGTTGGAGGTGGAGCAGTCATATAAGAGCATGTTACGAGTACATACAGGCAAATAAGATTCTAGTTATAAGTGACGGTTCAACCTCACCATTACTATGTATAGCAGATGATTTTGTCTTTAGATTGCCTACTCCAGATACTGTACAGGGTGTTATCATACCTAAGATAATAGTTGATTATGGTGTAAAGGCAATAGCGGTTTTACAGAGGGCTGATACTTGGGGTGATGGGTTATATGCTGTTGTGGAGGAGAATTTCAGGAAGCTTGGAGGGACAATAATTGAGAGAGTTAGATATGATCCTGAGAAAACAGAGTTTTCAGCTGAACTGGCTATTTTAGCATCTAAGATTGATAGTGCAATTAAGACTTACGGTGAGGATAAAGTTGGATTTTTACTTTTAGCGTTTGATGAAGCTGCAGTAATACAATCACAAGCTAAGGATTACCCAGCGTTGATGTCAGTATTATGGTTTGGTTCTGATGGACATGTATGGAGTGACAGGTTGGTGGAAGAAGCTGGTCAATACGCATTTATGGTTAGACATATATGTACATATGCCACCACCACTAATTCCACACTTAGAATTAATTTTGCAGAGAAGCATAAGGCAAAAGTGGGATATGTTCCAGGAACGTATTCCACATGTCTTTATGATAGTATATGGCTTGTTGCAAAGGCTATCCTTGAAGCTGCCACCACGGATACCACAGTTCTCAAAAAGATACTACCTGGTGTTGCTGCCAGATATTTTGGTGCTAGTGGATGGTGCTTATTGGATGAGAATGGTGATAGGGCTGCTATGGATTATGATATTTGGGCTGTTATAAAAGAGAGTGAAGCTAAATATGCAACCTTCGTTTACTACTATAATGTAACTGTTGGTGGAGAGAGGCTGGCGTGGGCTATAGTTGGGTCATATAGTGCTGCTAGTGGAACCATACAATGGTTCTTAAAACCAACACTTGCTTCTTCTAGTGCTGGGGGATACCATTTAGTTGTCTATGACGCCAGTTATAAGCTCTATTAAATAACATCCATTTTTTATATTTTGGAGGGTTTTATATGGATGTTATGCTTGAAGTTAAAGATTTAACTAAGAAGTTTGGAGAGTTTAGAGCTGTTGACAATGTATCTATGAGTATTGAAAGGGGGAAGATAACATTATTAGTTGGACCTAATGGTAGTGGTAAGACAACACTACTTAATTGCATTATTGGAGTTTACAGGCCTGAATATGGCAGGGTGATATATGACAATATTGATATCACTGGGAGGAAGCCTCATGAAATAGTTAAAATGGGTTTAATTCCAACATTTCAAATACCATCTCCATTCTACAAATTAACTGTTCTGGAGAATTTATTATTGGCATATCAAGGTAATCCGGGTGAGAGTATTATTAAGTGTATTTTAAAGAATTCTTGGATTAAAAGTGAAAGTGAAGCTTTGGATAAAGCTTTTAGAATCCTCGACTTACTTGAACTTGCAGATTCTTATGATAAGCTTGCTTTCACATTGAGTGGTGGACAATTGAAGCTTCTCGAAATCGGGAGGGCTTTGATGGCTAATCCAAAAATGATAGTTATGGATGAACCTGCTGGAAGTGTGAATCCAGTTTTAGCTCATAGAATATTCCAGGATTTAAGAAAGATTAAAGATGAACTTGGGGTAACTTTACTTGTTGTTGAGCATAGGTTGGATATAGCGTTAGATTATGTGGATTATGTATATGCAATGCATATGGGTAAAATAATTTCACAAGGTAGTCCTGAGAGGGTATTTAATGATGAAAAGGTTATTGAAGCTTATCTTGGTGGTGTTACATGATAGAAGTTTATGATCTTAATGCTGGTTATGGTAAGCTACACATACTATATGATGTTAAACTTAAGGTTAACGATAACGAGATAGTTACCGTACTTGGTCCTAATGGTAGTGGTAAGAGTACGTTATTGAAGACTATAATGGGACTTACAACGATATATGGTGGGAAAATAATTTTTGATGGTAAAGATGTAACTAAACTTAGACCTAATGAGAAGGCGAAACTTGGATTAGCATATATACCCCAAATTGGAAATGTGTTCACAAATTTAACTGTTAAGGAAAATCTAATAATGGCTGGTTTAACTCTGGATAAAAGTGAGTTTAATGATAGATTAGAGTATGCATTAAGTGTTTTCCCATTCCTTAAAGCTTGTCTAGATAGGAAAGTTAAAACTCTTAGTGGTGGTGAGAGGCAAATGCTTTCAATGGCTATGGCGCTCATAATGAAGTCTAAATTTATAATGTTTGATGAACCTACTGGTAATCTTGCACCAAAAATAGCTACTGAAGTTTTAAATAAAATTATCGAGTTAAGAGAGCAATCTAAGTTAACAATACTGTTAGTAGAGCAAGCTGCGAGGAAGGCTTTGGAAGTTAGTGATAGAGCTTATCTACTTGTTTCTGGCAGAGTGATATATGAAGGTAGCTCAAAAGAGCTTTTAGAGCATCCCGAGTTGGGAAAGCTATATCTTGGGGTGAAGAAGTTATGATTCCACTAGCATTAATAGAAGATGCATTGGTATATGCAAACTTATTACTCATGTTAACTGTTGGTTTCACTTTAACCTACCTGATAGCTAAAATACCAAATTTTGCTCATGGAGAGTTTGCTGGTATTGGCGTTTATATAACGTTTACTGTAGCTCAGGTCTGGAAATCTAATCCATATTTGGCTGTACCATTAGCCTTTATAATATCCGCATTTTCCGGTGCCCTAATATATAATGGCGTTTTAAGAACTTTGAAAAGATTCGGCGGAACTATGATTTCATTAACTATATCTACATTGGCTATGCAAATAATGATTTCCGCATTACTGAATATATATGCAGATTATCTGTATCCAATTGCAGGAGCTTACTCTAGACTTTTCCTATTTAGACATTTGGATTTTGAGTTCATAGGATTGCCGGGAGTCTTAATAGTTTCAACCATATTCCTCTTAACTTTAATAACACTTCTTCATTTAATGTTGACGAGAACTAGGTTTGGTATATCCCTTAGAGCTGTTGTTGAAGATTCAAGTTTAGCATCCATTTTGGGGGTTAATGTGGAATTAGCTTGCACAATTTCATGGATGTTAACTGCTGGTATAGCTGGCGTTGCAGGATCATTGTTACCTCTATGGTTTCAGGGGCATCCTTATACTGGAAGTATGCTATTAACCAGTGTATTCGCTGCATCTATACTTGGAGGATTATCCAGCATTTATGGTGCAATGATCGGAGCATACATAATAGGTTTAACGGAAATATTTGGAACATATCTTTTAGCTCAAACGTTCGGGGCGCAATTAACTGCATATAGGTCTCTAATACCCTTAACGATATTATGTATAGTGTTATTGATATTTCCAAGGGGGATAACTGGCTTAATAGAGGATCTTCAAGCAAGGAGAGCTTCAAAAGCTATGGTTAAAATTAGAGGTGAAGGAAGTTGATGGAAAATATAAGTTGGCTACTTGATATTGTAGTGTTCTTTGCAGTCTATTTAATAGTTACATTGGCATTAAACTTGCAATACGGGTATACCGGTATACCAAACTTTGGATTGGCATTATCCGTAGCTACTGGAGCTTATACTACTGGTGCGCTGGCTGGTAGAATTGGAATGTGGATATGTGGTATAAGAAGTGATCTAGATTACATAATGTATAATCCCATGATTACAAGCATGATTAATAGTGCTATTAGATATGATCCATTAAAGGGATTAACAATATTCTTCTCCACTATAATTATAGTGGTTATCGTAAGTGCAATAATAGGGTTTATAGCCTCATACCCTGCAATAAGATTGAGAGCCGATTATCTAATGATGGTTTTAATAGCTATGGCTGAAGCAGCTAGGATCATAGGATTAAATTATACACCTCTCGTTGGAGGAACAACATGGGTTTCAGTTCCAAATGTCTTCATATGGATGGGTGACATGGCATCCCAATTCCTAATAATAACAATACTGGCAATTTCAATACTAATATTCCTCTTCATGCAATATCTAGTTTCATCCCCCTATGGGAGATTAATAAAAGCTGTTAGAGAAAATGAACTTACAGCTGAATGTGTTGGTAAAGATGTCGTGAAAGTTAAAATTCAGATAATGATGTTGGGGTCAGCTATTGCTGGTATTGCAGGTTCCCTCTGGAGCTTCTATTGTGGTACTGTGTTAGCTGCTGCATATACCAGGACTGATTGGACTTTCTGGCCTTGGTTAATGGCCATGATTGGTGGAATGGGGAATAACATTGGAGCATTAGTGGGCGTAGCCACAGTAATAATATGTAGACGACTCATAATATACTACAAGTATTCACTTGAAGCATACATACCATTCTCAGTTGTCTGGCTTGAACAAATACTACTAGCCTTAGCACTCATATTAGTAATGATGTTCCGCCCCCAAGGAATAATACCAGAAAAACCTGCAAAACCAAAAATAAAGAAAACTTCACAACAATAAATTAAACATCATAACATAAAATTACAACTTTTTATGTAAAGAAATCACGTAGATTTAGAATCCCCATTCAACACCTCACTTCTTCCCTGAGGAATTTTATGTAAGATGCTGCTATGAAGGCTGTTAGTATTGATGTTATTATTGCTAGGTTTGGCCATGATATTGCTAAGCTCTCAATTATGGTTAGGGATCTTCCGGGCGCCGCTCCCCTAAGAAATATTCCAAACGGTTCTAAAGCCATTTTTTCATTCAGAATGTTCATGCTGAAATTGTAGTAGTGTTGGTCTGGTGTAAGCATTCTTATTGCTGTGAGAACTTTAAGTCTTGTTTCACTAAGTATCTCTGGTATTAATGCCGAAATTGCACTTGAAGCACTGTATATTAGCTGTGTGAATGTAAGCCAAACTATTATGGATATTAGTAGTGACATGGAAGTGTTTTTTGTGGCTATTGATGTGTATACTGAGATTGCCATGTACATTGAAATGTATATTACCGATGCTATCAAGTATATTATTAGCCTAATGGCTTCGTCTATGGTTGGCATTATCCCAATAACTGCCATTATCACTCCAGTGGATGCCGTTATTGAGGTGGATATTGCTAGTGTTATCGTTAATACTCCCCCAAGTATCTTGCCATTCAATATTGTATCTCTATATATTGGGCATGAGAGGAGTAGTATTATTGACCCCTTCTCAATCTCTTTGCTTATTGAATCGAAGCCCAGCATTATCCCTATTAATGGGCCTATCTTACTTATCAATGGTATTATTGATGCACCTGTAAGTGTGATTAGTTGTGAGAATGTTAACCCATAAGTTCCAGTATAATACCTTGATGCAAAGGCTGATACAATCGATATCAAGGTGAGGAATGAGAATAGTATTATGAATCTTTTGCTCACCACGTTGTCTGAGAATTCTTTCATCATAACTGTCTTTAAACTCATAATCTTCCACCTCCACCATAAATTGTGAAGAATACTTCCTCCAATGTGGGTGGTTCAACTTTTACTGTGAGTATTTTACAACCCATTCTCGTAACTAAGTCCACTATTTCCAATCTAACATCGCTTCCAGCGTAAACCACTATCTCTTCATCCTTCTTTAAAACTCTATTTACATCATTAACCCCCTCTATCGTTTTAATCACTTCATCTCCTCCACCCACGATTTCCAAAACTATCCTTACACCAGCCTTCTTTAGGAATTCATCGATTGTATCTACAGCTATGAGTTTACCTTCATTTAGGAATCCAATCCTATTACATAATTGCCTCACTTCATGTAGCATATGGCTTGAAATGAATATTGTCGTCTTAAATTCCTTATTCAATTTCCTCATAAGCTCCCTAAAGCTTGCTGTAGCATATGGGTCTAATCCAGCTGTGGGTTCATCTAGGAATATTAGTTTTGGGTTCTTTATTAGGGTGTTAGCTAATGCAAGTCTCTGTTTCATTCCACGTGAGAATGTAGCTACGAGACTTTTAGCTCTATCTTGAAGCTCCACTATCTCCAATGCTCTCTTTATTCTATCGTCAATCTCCCCCTCAGGTATACCATTAAGTTTTGCAAAGTACCTTAAATTATAATGTGCAGACATGTCTTCATAGAAACTGTACTTCTCAGGTACATATCCCACTACACTCCTAACCTTCTTTGATTCTTTGATGATATCGTACCCGCAAACCCTTCCACCACCACTCGTAGGCATTATTAATCCAAGTAGCATTAGTATTGTCGTCGTTTTACCTGCACCATTTGGTCCTAGATACCCAAATACATCCCCTTCATAAACCTTCAAGTTTAGATTGTCAACTGCTCTAATCTCTCTACCATCAACACGATATATTTTCGTTAAATTCTCAGTTTCAATTATCACATCCAAACCTATCTCCTCCCAAACCTCCTAAAAACAATTACAACCACTACAAATGCTACTAAAACTATGCCGAAGCCTATGTACCCCCACTCCGTCGGTTTTGTCACACTAACCCTAACGTCTCTAGCTGTTGATGAAACTTGATCTGAAACTGCTTTTACAGTTATGAAATAGTCTCCAGCAGACACTATTGTTGAAACATAAATGTTTACTTTGAAATTAGCTTTATCGTTAGGTTTAAGTATTAACACTTTACTTGGCTCCACATCAACCCTCCAATCTATGGCTGATGGTACATCTACAGACACGTATACATTGGTCACATTTAGAAATCCAGTATTGGTTACAGTTACAGTGAAACTCTTACTTTCACCTGAAGTTATTGTGAAGTATAGTGCTGGAAATTCTGGGAATGTTATGGATAAACTATAGCTTCCAATAACATTGACGATTAAAGTTAAATCTTTCAATATTACCTTATCCTCCGAGTACACTTGAACCTTAAATCTATGCTCACCTATATTGATGTATGGTGATGGTGTAGCCTCAAAAGCCACATTAACACTTCCACCTGCAGGTAATAGTAATCCCCTAACAACCTTACCTGCAACCCTAAACGTAGTGCTCCATCCACTGGGCTTATCAGTTAAATTCAAATAAACCACTTCATCCATTAAACCAATATTCCTTATGGTTAAAGTGAAGTACACAGTTCTCCCAGCCTCCACATCCACTATTGGGTAGTCCACAGAAACCTTCAACCCCCTATTAACAATAGAGGAAGGTTTAACCCTAACCATCAAACTCAAACTTTCACTAACACTCTTAGAATACACGTTTAAAGTTAAATTATAATCCCCAACTCTGGCATACATGGGGATGCTCAACTTAACCCTAATTGTAACTTCATCACCATTATTCAGAGACACCAACAATATCTCATCCACACCATAATAGAAACTCACACTCCAATCATTAGGGAGATTTGGAACACTAAACATAAACTCATCCCTAACACCATAATACTTAATCTTAACATCAAAACTAACCGTGCCACCGGCCTCAACAACCTTAGCTGGAGTCAAACAAGATAAAACAAGACCACTAACAATTGGTTTAACAGTAGCCCTCAAATTCAAATAACTCTTATAAGGTGGATAATCATAACATGCAACTACATGGAAATCATAAGATCCAGGAGCAGTATCCCCAGGAACATTAACCATCAAAACAAGATTAACACTAGTTTTATTCATCAACCTAACAGCATCAACCTCATAACTACCATAAACAAACCTACACCCCCAACCACTAGGAACTCCACCCACCATCAAAAACACATCAACAAAAGGTAAAGGCCCAACATAATTAACACTAAAATCATAACTCAAGACACTACCAGCAAAACACACCTTACTAGGAGTACCGCACCACAACCTCAAATCCATAGCAACCGAATAAACAACCCCACTCACAAACAAAAATGAAAAAACGATCAACCCAAGTAACACTAAAAACCAAAACCTCAAAACTTCATCCCCCAAATATCATTTTAAAAAAGAGAAAACTAAAATTTATTGATCCCTCAAATTTCAACCCTACAAAAATAAGTCTAATCAACAAAATTCACAACCACTCGTCCCCAAAATATTTGATTATGAATAGAATTACCCACTATATTCACAGTATCCCATGAAAAGTATTTCTGGAGGATCCCCTTCTCCATAATATTCGTGATAAGTGAAAAGTAGCCCGGTTGCTGCTGGTGCTCTCTCATGAGCTAGCCACCAGCAGTATGGAACATACCCCCCGTTTGCCCCACCATACCATGTTCCAAGATCATCTACTACTGTCTCTCCATATAGAACTTCCACACGAATTCCAGTGTATGGTGCATCCCAGCTGAAGCCCATTATCACAAATATTGTAACCACTTGTCCAAAATCCTCCCTCCATGTAGAGTTTGGGTATGGTAGCCAACCTACAAGATATTTCCATCCTGCCATCGGTTGAATATCCTTTGATTGGGTAATGTTGTTTGATAATACCTCCATTCCTGTGGTTATCAATGGAATTAGTAGTAGTAATAGTATTAATTGTTTGATGTTTTTCAAAATTTTTCACCGTTCTATATATATAGGAAAATTTAAATTTTTCTAAGCATATATTTATATTGATGCGGAATTTTTAGGTTTTCTTTTTCATTACAGTTTTACAGTTATATTCATGTATGGTTGATTGGCAAATTTCTTATTTAGAGAGTTCCCAAACTGTTATTGTTGAACCAAGTTCTTTTGATTGGTTGCGTATTGAGGTTCGTGCTAATGGTGATGTTGTTTGTCAATTGACTTGCCGCTTTCTTGATGCGCCACTCTACTATCCACCACTACCAGGTCTTGGGGTTTTAAGTTGTGGTTATGGAATATACCATGTTGTTGGTGGTCCAATACAATTTGGAATTAGGATTGATTTGCATTACATGAGTGAAGCTGAAGCTGATGTTCATGCCAATAAGATTAGAGAGTTATGTGAAAATTGGTTGGGGGTGACTTTTAAGGAGACTGAGAGGATATTAGAGACTTTCAATCATCCACAGTTTGGCACTCTTAGGAGCATGCATTACGGGTTTATTTGTGAAAATTTCAATCCTGATGCCATTATAGACAAGCTTCTGGCTTCACTTCCAAAGAATGGATTCTTGTCATTAATTAGTAGGAGGGTAGTCTCTAAAGATGACATCTTTTGGTTGCAATTCTATTTTGGCTCAAGGTACTGTAAATTCATTTATGCAAAAAAGTTTGTAGGCTACTTTAATTTCAGAGTTGGAGACACTTATACCCTTGACATTTTCAAAATGTTCGATTTTCCTGGACCATTAAAGATTCATGAGAAATCCATTAATGGTTCAAGTGTGGAGATATACATTCTATCATATTTCTCCGGTACAACCGAGATATACGCAAATATTAAAGCCGAACTCATTAGTATAGAGCTTCCATTTAAGTATAAAATTAGAGGTACAAGGACATATGCCATTTGTAATGATATCCCTCAATATGCTGCCCCCACTAAGTATACACTTACTGCTGGTGATGTTATTGATTATATGCGTATAACTTTTAAAATTGTTGAGGAGAGTTATGGAATAAAATTTGAATCCACAAATGTTACAGGCATGTTAATAGTTTTGGTTTCTGTATCCATTGCAACGGTGATTGTTTGGAGAGTTAAGCAATATAAATCTAGTTAAACTTTTCAAGCTTCTTTTATCCAGAATTCCACTTATATACTCAAAAATAAAAGACCTTTGAACTTTCAAACTTTCTTGCAAATACCATTCCTTACACCCCCAAACTCTTGTTTACACATTCCACTATCACAACTAAGTTTAAAAGAGCAGTAGAAATTGACAAAATTACGCATATGCATACAATCGTTTCATTTACAATGAACATGTTAACATATAGTAAATTTTAAATTGTTCTTGAAATTGATAGTCATTTGATGTTGAGAAGTTTTCACGTAATGTTAATAGTAATGTATATTGCTTTCTCATTTACTGGTATTATTCATCATAGCTATTTACATGCGTTTTCATTTTCAACTTCAAATGTTATATATCCTTCTCAATTCACTCTTGAACGGCCATTAGAGCATATTGGTATAGTTGTATTCTGTACTGGTGATGTTAGTTTTAACATTGTTTTCTATGAGGTTGAATTGCCTTTTAAGCTACCTAGAGTTTTTGGTGCAGGCTATTCTGCAACGCTCGAGTACGTTGTTAGTGATAATCAACTGAATTTTAAAAGTGTGTGGTCTTTGATGAGTATTGGTGAGCAGGAGGCTGATGCTTATCTTTACAATATAACAAAATCCCTTGAACATTATATGGGGATACAGTTTAACAATATTGTTAAATTACCATATTCTTACCAAAGTTCAGTTACTGGGGAAGTCTTCCGAGGCATCCACTATACTTGTACTATAACTGACTTTAACCCGGATGTTGTGGTAGATGCTTTTCTCAAGTTGAAACCTAATGAGGGGTTTATGTCCATTGTGACTAGGAAGTTTCTACGTGTAGGAGACAAAATAAGTTTAACAATATCCTCCACCAGCAACTTTGCTGAGCTAAGGATTCGTGGAATTGTGAGAAATTATTTCAATTTCAAACTTGGAAACACTTATACTTTAGATGTATTTAAGCTACTAAATCTAACAAGTCCAATCACAACACATCCAAAGTCTGATCATAGAAGTAGTGTAACTATAATTTTATTATACTATATGGATCCCGTTACCAATAAATGGGTAAAATTATATCCTTATAAGGCTGAGTTAATTGAAATTAAATTGCCATTTAAATATAGTGTGGGTAAATCTAGTGGCGGTGTAGATAGAGCTACCGATTATACTATTGAAAATCGTATGGTCCGCTACACCACGGAGGGGTTGCCATATGCCACATACTCCCTCACTGCAGGCGATGTTATTGAGTATATGCAAATAAAATTCAATATAGTTGAGTATGGCTATGTCACTTTCAAAATAGATTTAACACCCACAACCATAATTGGAATAATGCTAATTATAGCTTCATGCACATCAATACCAATACTAATCCTAAAAACACGGAAAAAGAGTCTCCAATAAAAGAAAGGAAGGAAGATTAAGACATGTTGTCATCATTATTTCATATCCATTCGCAATAGCCCATGTAGCTAACGTATGGAGGTTCCCCTTCCCCCCAATACTTCCAATATATTATCCTTATCCAATTTACACCAGGCAATGAGTAATATGCATATGGCATGAATCCGCCTTGACTGCCTGCAACATAGTAGTCTACGAATTGAAGTACGCTGCCTGGGCCACCAGGCGGTCCAAGCCAGAATTCTATTTTCAATTCAGTGTATGGGCCACTCCAAAAGAAATTGGCTATTTCAATATGTGTTGCTATCCCCCCAAATTCAATACTGGTGTGATCGTATGATGAATCTGGGGATGGTAGATAACCACATATGTGAAACCATCCACCCAATGGTTGATATTCAGTTGCAATGGTGATCTGAACCGTTAATAATATAGTTAGCATAGTTAATATTGGTATTATGTATTTCTTTTTCAATGTTATAATTCACCGTATATATATATGGAAAAATTTAAATTTTATTTTTCTTAAAGATATATTTTGATGAAAACTTGTTTATCCGTAATACTCTTAGCATTTATTAGTGTATTTCCTTATCCGAATCAGTATTCATTGAATTATTTTGATTACCTAAATCTTACTATTTCATTTGATGGTAGTATTAATTGCACTATAACTTCTGATATTGAGAATCCCCCAATTGATGTGCCGTATGCTCGTGGTCTTGTTAATGGTTATTTTGTAGTTGTGTTTTATGTTGGTGGTAATGTTAGTGTGGGTTGGGATGTGGATTTAAAATCGATTGGTGAAGTTGAGTCTGATGCTCAAGCGGCTAAGATAGTTGAACCTGTTGAGAGTTGGCTTGGGGTGAGCTTTGATTTTAAGAATAAGGAG
>Ga0065719_106764_pt1 | contig 12249 bp, 14 predicted proteins | sample GBSCel85sediment_FD_59106 | JGI IMG/M metagenome (GOLD analysis project Ga0065719, IMG submission 59106) | Hot spring sediment microbial communities from Great Boiling Spring, Nevada - Cellulolytic enrichment CS 85C v3 (version 3) | ecosystem: Environmental > Aquatic > Thermal springs > Hot... | reverse complement strand
TGGCAAAGAAGTTTGATGAAACGAACAGAAGGATAGATGCCTTAGCAATTGGCCTTACAGACGTAAAGGCCGAGCTCAAGGTCATAAGGGACAGGGACGAGATAATAAAGGACATGCTCAGAAGGATTCAGAAGCTTGAGGAAAAAGTTCTGGCATAGCTCTTGTAGGAATAAAGTCCTGTTAAAAACTATTTTTCCAGGGAGAACTTTTTGGCCTTTGCAATATCGCCATACTTTGGGCTAAGAAAGGCGGTCAGCGTTAGATTTGCAATGCTTAGGAGTGTGAAGAAGATCCAAAAGTCTCTTGCTGCGATAAATAAGTAGAAAGGGACGAGAAAAGGTGTCAGCGTTGAAGCTAGGACTCCAGCAGAAAACATAGCATAAGCAGCTCTTTTGCTTCTGACGCTTTTTCTGTCGAATTTTATGCCCAAAACCGGAAAATTAACTTTTTGCAGGGCTTTTATAGCCTTGGTCAGATCGGATTTTCCTGTAAAGTAATATAGAAACCTGATTCCAAGCAGTCTTCCAACGATGTAATGCGCAAAGCAGTGGGAGAAATACCAGAGGCAGAACCAAGAAATAAGACTGGCGAAGAAGTTTCCGGTTTTCAGCATTATGATCCCAAAGGCCAATCCAGAAATGGAGATGGCGTTTCCAGCTGCCACTCTTATTCGCATCCTCTTCCCCCTTATATCACGCGATTTTTCAAGTCCGTCGATCCTTGTCAGAAGTTCAAGTATAAATATCATTCTCTAAAATTCGTGCAGATCAGTCCGGCCTCTGATCACCTCTGGAGGAAAATAGCGGTTTGAGAATGAGAGGAAGAACTGTCCATCTATTTTTAAAATCCTCCTTACTTCTTTCAGTAGCTGCAGGGGGTTTTATAGCATACTCTATTGAAAGATAGCAGACGACCAAATCTAAGAACTCGTATGGAAAAAGGTAGCGATGGATCTGCGTTGTAGGAGCTCATCAGGTCGAGCAAAATTCCGCCTTGTGTAACAGTTAAATATTTTGTATGGTGGTGTTAGAAAGGTGTGTCTGTTTTGTAAGTCCAGCAAGTCGGCCTTTAGAAAATTAAAAGAAAAATATTTTTATAAATATATTTTATTATTCAAACTGTCCTTTTTCATTAGATGCGAAACTTTTAATGATGCATATGATCGAAGCTTCTCATTCCCAGAATATGTCGTTCTCTGCATAGTTGTATTTAAAAACAAGGATTCTGAATGGCTCATTGCTGTAGTTCTTAACCCAGTGCTTCTCTTTTGGCCTGCAGATGAAAATGTCTCCCGTTTTTGCGTTGTAAATCCTTTCTCCTATACCCATTACGGCTTCACCGCTGAGAATTACGAATATCTCTGTCTGTTTTTCGTGATAATGCTTTCCAACCTCTTTTTTCGGCTTTACTTCGACTATCTGGGTAAAGCAATCTTCAGAGAGCTCAAAACCTTTCGCTACTCTGTAGACTCCTCTATCTTCCCACTGAAGATTTTCGAGCTTCATATACTTAGCCTGCGACAAGTATTAAAAGCTTGGGCAGATTCAACGCATGGAAAAGATAAAGCTAGGCTTTGTGGTTTCGGAGTTCAACAGGGACATAACTTACATGATGGAAGTTCTAGCTAAAGAGCACGCTGAATTTCTCGGAGCTGAAGTTAGCGAGATAATCAGAGTTCCGGGAACCTTTGACATTCCAATAGCTGTAAAGAAAATGCTGGAAAATGGAAAAGTAGACGCAGTAGTAACAATAGGCTGTGTAATCGAAGGAGAGACGGAGCACGATGAAATAGTTGCCCAGCATGCCGCTAGAAAGATAATGGATCTGAGCATCGAATACGGAAAACCCGTAACCCTGGGAATAAGCGGTCCAGGAATGGGAAGGCTCGCTGCTGCTGAAAGGGTTGATTATGCAAAGAGGGCAGTCGAAGCTGCTGTAAAGCTTGTTAAGAGGCTGAGAGATTATGAAGCTGGCAAGAAGAGTTGAAGCCGTGAAGCCTTCTGCCACGCTGAGAATTTCTTCTATCGCAAAGCAGCTTGCAAGAGAGGGAAAAGACGTAATAGACATGAGCGTTGGAGAGCCAGACTTCAAGACACCGGATAAAATAATAGAAGCCGCATATAGAGCGATGAAGGAAGGAAAGGTCTTCTACACACCAACAAGGGGAATTCCAGAGCTTCTGGAGGCAATAGCTGAAAAGATGAGAAAGGAGAACAAAGTAAATGCGACAGCTGACAACGTAATCGTCACACCCGGAGCAAAATATGCGATATATGAAGCGATTATGGCATTGATAGACGAGGGAGATGAAGTTATACTGCTTGATCCCTCCTGGGTCAGCTATGAAGCCTGCGTCACCATGGCTGGTGGAAAAGTTGTCTGGGTTCCGCATAACAGCGATTTCAGCGATGCACCAGTTGAAGACTTCGTTACAAGAAAGACTAAAATGATCGTGATCAACACTCCGAGCAATCCGCTAGGTGTTGTTTACAGCAGGGAATTCCTGAAGAAGATCAGGGACATAGCAGTCGACAGAGATGTCTTCGTAATGTCCGATGAGGTTTATGAGAAAATAGTGTTCGAAGGCACTCACTACAGCCTTGCAAGCTTTGAGGACATGTTCGATAGAACGATTACAATAAACGGATTTTCCAAGACGTATTCAATGACCGGATGGCGGATAGGATATGCAGTAGCTCCGAAATGGATAATAGAGAAGATGAATGTCATACAATCCCATTCCGTCAGCCATCCAACATCTTTTGTCCAGTATGCCGCACTTGAAGCTCTGAAGAGCGACAATTCATTTTTGGAGCAGATGGTAGCGGAATTCAGGGCGAGAAGGGACATGATAATGAAGAAGCTCGATGAGCTTGGAATAAACTATGCTCCACCAAAGGGGGCATTTTATATCTTCATGGATGTAAAAAGAGATGGAGATGCATTCTGCGAGGAATTTCTCAGAAAAGAGCATGTTGCATTAACCCCAGGATCCGCATTTGGTGTATCTTTCAAGAACTGGGTAAGACTGAGCTATGCGACTTCAAGGGAAAATATAGCGGAGTTTCTCAGAAGACTTGAGAGATTTATTTACCACTTTTCGTAGTGAATTCTTTCTTCTTTGAATCTTTCCGCTTCGTAGAATTCTTTCTCACTCAGAGGATAACCAAGGGAAACGATGCTGAAAACGACTATCTCATCGGGGACTTCGAGTATCTTCGCTATTCTCTTCATTCTCGCTTCGTCTGGATAAACTCCGAGCCAGCATGAACCTATGCCGAGAGCCCTTGCTGCTAGCAGAATGTTCTGGGTTGCAGCGCTGCAATCCTGAACCCACATAGGAAGCTTGTATTTCGAAAGCTTTGGATCGCAACAAACGACTATTGCGGCCGAAGCTTGAGATAGCATTTTGCCAAATGGATGGGCTTCGCTTAGATCATTGAGCTTTCTCTTATCTCTAACAACTATAAAATGCCAGGGCTGTTCGTTTCCAGCAGACGGAGCTTGCATGGCTGAATATAAAATCTTCCTTATATCCTCATCTGGAATCTCCTTGTCAGCATATCTCCTTATACTCCTCCTAGTGTTTATGATATTCAGAAATTCGTTCATAGAAAAAACCTAATCAAAGTTATTAAAAATCTTGTGTTTCACAGCACTAGGTTTATATCTCCCAGAGTTAAAGCTATAGTTTCCAGAATCTTAGCTGTTCGTAGTGGTCTGAGTGAGCATGGGTTATAGGGTTGAATCCCTTTCCGGGACTTGAATCTATGTGGATGTCAAAATCTTCGACCCTTATCGAGAAATGGGGTTTAAAAAAGCATCTGCTTTGCCTTCTGTAGGGCAAAAATCCGTATTTCATCGCTATTTGGAGCGAGTTCACAAACGTATAATGTTTTTAAATTTAAAAAAATTTCCCTTCAAAAAAACAGGTGGGGAAGGACAAAAAATTACTTCTTCTCTTCTTTCTTCTCTTCCTTCTTCTCCTCCTTCTTCTTCTTCTTTGCCATGTTTTTTCGTGGCTTCATTCGATATAAAAATTTTTCCAAGACATAAAGATTCTGAGAGACGCTAGTGGGAAAAATATTTAATTTGGAAGGCTATTTTTGGAATGCAATATCGTTTTCCGAGGGGAATGAGAATATCGAAGCTAGAGGAAAGAGAAAAATTTTACAGAAATGAGTTTGATCTGGGCAAAGTTGGAGACTGGCTTTCTTGGAAAGAAATAAAGAACATGACATTTGCTGTGGTCGTAGGAAGAAAGAAGAGCATTTTTCTTCCGGAATTTTACGAAAAGAAAGACAAAGTGCTTATCATAACAGATCATATGGATCTAAATGGCGTTCTGGGCTATATACTTTATTATTTGCCGGAAGGAGTATACTACGACAGAAATCTCTATAGAGATCTAAGCCTTTGCGAAAATTGCTCAAAGGACTGCTGGAACTGCGATAACTTTCTTGGACAAGAGCTTGCTTTCGATTTAGATCCGGAGAACGTTCAGTGTCCGTATCACGGATCTTTAGAAGAAAAGGTGGCAAGGAAAGATACGGTTAACTTTTGCATGATCGAGTTCAAAAAGGTTAGAAAGAACACCGCAAGGCTATACGAAGAACTCAGGCAGGAGTATAAAAAAATTGGAGTTGTATTCTCGGGGAGAGGATTTCATATCCACGTGTTCGATGTTAGGGCTATTGGGCTATCTCTCGAATAAAGGAAGGAAATAGCCGAATAGTATTCGGACTTCGGCATCGATGAATGGGTCTTAATTCCTTTGATCCGCGATTCAGAGCTAAGCCTTCTTCTTTTTCTTAGCTTTTTCCTCTCCCTTTGAATACTCGGCCTTCTTTTCCTCCTTCGCCTTACCTCCTCCCTTCGAACACTTGGCCATAAATAAGTTTTGTTTTAAAATTTAAAAACTTTTCCAATGAAGTGGGAAAGCCGATTAAAGAGCTTTTTAGATTTTAAATAAAAAATTATCTGAATTCTAAAAAAAGCTGACGCAAAATTTCTATAAGCCTTCTTCCGCTGTTGGTAAGTTCATACGTTTCCTCGTTTTTTTCAACTATTTTCAGCTCCATCAGAGCTTTTAAATGTCTGTCAAGAATGCCGGGATTGAGTTTTGTTTCGAACATCAACTGGGAAAATCTTCGGGGACTTTTTTCGAGGGTAAAAAGTATATCGCTTATCCCATTGCGTGAAATCACTTTCAAAAACCTTCTTTTATCCAGCGTGTTATCCTCGAACAAGTCCCTCACAGATATCATGATTACCACCATTATGTAGCAGTAAATCTGTGTGCGAAGACTATTTATTCTTTTCTATACCTTTCGCAATTTCAAATCAGTAATTTCCAAATTATAGTTATAAAAAAGATGAAAAATTATATCATGTTCCTGAAAAACGAGGATCATGATCTCCGAACTGAGAGCGATGAAACTTTCCGTTTCACTCAGAAACACAAAAGCTCTAGTTCTCTTTGATAAAGAAACCAAAAATTACAGAGTTGTTGACTGTAGCAGAAAATCCTTCTGCAGAACTTACATTTCAAGAAACTGTCCGCCCTATTGCGAAATAATAGTGGCAGTTAAGGATTTTTCACTGAAAAGGAGAAAGCCAAAAGCTGAAGTCGTTGAACTATAGCCTTTTAACCATGTATTCGAATCTCTTTCTGTATCCGAACTTTCTGTAGTATTCTCTGACGCCAATGGCGCTTATTACAGCTATTTCATCGAATTTCTCCTTTGCAATGTCTTCAGCAACTTTCAGCATTCTCTCTCCAAAGCCACGATGCTGAAAGGCTTCAACTTCTCCGAGAGGCGTCGATTTTCCATACACATGGATTTCTCTGACAAGAGCGCAATCTTTTATGGCGTCTATGAATGGTTCAGCTGGAAATCTCAGCCTCAGAAATCCGACAATTGCATCGTGTTCCGGAATTTCATAGCTGATAAAGACTTCTTCTCCTCCAGAAGCCTTATATCTCGTTATCTTCAGCTCGGCATTTTTGTATTCCTCTTCCTTTACCCCCTTATGTCCAACTTCTCTGCATCTTATGCATCTGCAGCTGTATCCAAGCTCTCTGAGTCTTTTTTGCACGAGTTGCCTCAGATTTCCAAATTTTAAGCCGATTGCCGAATGGACTGGAATGTCTCTCTGTATCCTCTGTATCCTCACCCATTCGGGAATGAACTTCTTTGCCCTTGCTATCAGCTCTATCACTTCTTCCGTCTCGTATGGCCTGTATTCTCCCCTTTGCCACATCTCATAAAGCTCTGTTCCCTTTACTATCACGGTTGGATATATCTTAAGATAATCTGGCTTGAAATCCTCTCTTTCGAATATCTCTCTGAACATCCTCAAATCCCTTTCGAAATCCGAGCCGGGAAGACCTGGCATTATGTGATAGCAAACTTTAAAAGCAGAATCTTTCAGAATTCTCGTCGCTCTTATCACTTCCTCGACCCCATGCCCCCTCTTTATTCTGTTGAGAACATCATCGTAGATGCTCTGAACTCCGAGCTCCACTCTGGTTGCTCCATAGCGAAGCATCTCAATGATTTGTTCTTCCATCGCATAATCTGGCCTAGTTTCGAACGTTAAGCCAACGCATCTCACCTTTGCTCTCTCATTTTTTCTCTTTGCCCTCTCGATGTCTTTTTCCATTTTCATTCTGCTCCTGAAGCAGTTTAGGGCATTGTAAATACCGAGAATGAAGCTATCTTTGTATTCCTTTTCCCTAGCAATGAATGTTCCTCCCATGACTATTATCTCCGCTTTATCCACATCGTGGCCTATTTCGTATAGCTCCTCAAGTCTAGCTGTAACCTGCCTGAATGGATCATATCCGTGCTGCTTTCCACGCATTGCAGCCGGCTCTAGGCCTGTATAGCTTTGGGGACTGCCGAATTCCACTCCTCCGGGACAAGGAACGCATCTTCCATGCGGGCATTTTGCTGGAGAACTCATGACAGCTATTACAACAACTCCGCTGAGGCTTCTGACAGGCTTGAGCCTCAGGATCTCTCTCAGCTTTCTGTAGTAGTCGGTTCCCTTTGCCTCTTTGAGAATTTCGACATTCGATGGTATCCTTGGCAGCTTGTATTCCTTTGCCAGCTTTTTCTTTATCTCATGAGCCTCTTCTCTATTTCTCGCATTCTGGGCTATTTCGATGACCATTTTCCTGACTGCCGCATTCATCCCTCTTCTAAAATCTCGGAAATGTTTATAAATTTACTCAGCTATTTCACATAGCCGGGGTTGCAGAGCGGAACTGCGCCGGCCTTGAGAGCCGGTGCCTTTTTGGGCGCGTGGGTTCGAATCCCACCCCCGGCGTCTTCTTTAACTTAAAATAATAACTTTCAAGCCTTGGTAGCTGATAGTCTTTTCATCGCTCTGCTGGAGCTCATGTAAATAGATATCATGGCGAATACAATCAGGATTGGTATGGCAATTCCAATGAGATAGAGAATTCCAGCCGTTTCGAAACCCCTATCGAGATCTTTCATTCTAAGCAGCATTATCCCGAAGAAAATTACGCCGATTAAGATCACCACAGCACCTGTTATAGCCAGCAATAAAATCAATGGGTTGTTGAATTCTTTTAATAAAAAAGCTAACGGCATTAGCACGAAGATCAGACAGAATCCGAAAAGCTGCAGGATCATTCCTTTTCTGCCTATACCATAGTCTTTATTTACTTTCCTTAGCTTTTCAGCGGCAATGAAGAAATAGATGAATCCCATAACTGCCAGCATTATCTCCATGATAAATGTTACAAAAATTCCCAAGGCTGCGATGAACGCTCTTTTCATGAATTCGGGCGCTTTGTAATCCTTGAAAGTGACTATTGTGAAAGCTATAGCCAAAAGAAGGATAAAAAAGGCCAGCAGATACATGAAGGATCCCCTTCGCATCATCTTAAGACCATCATCTACTTCACCCATGCTTTTGATTTAAAATAGAATGATAAAAAATTTGCCAAATTCTCCCGTTTTGCACCCATCGAAATTATTTTAAAGGGGCTAAACAACTGATAATATGAAGCTCTCAGTCCTGCTGGTCTCACTTGCGGCAGTATTCCTTGTTCTGCTTTTTATGCAGTTCACTCAGGTAAAAAATACAGAAATTGAGGAAAAGCAGTTCAAGAATTTCTCTTCTCAGGATGATTTCAGAGAATACGCCAGCAAATCCGGACATTACTTGGCATACATTCCTTTTTCATTGGTAGGAGATACCCCGATTTTTGCAGTTCTCCCATCCATCGCTCCCGCACCTTCTGCAACTGGATCTGAAGAGAAGAGCTTAGATATTGGCAGATTCTCCCAGACAAACGTTCAGGTTCAGGGAATAGACGAGCCAGATATAGTAAAGACCGACGGGAAGAACATCTACATCTCAAGAACGGGGATCTATACTTACGGCATTAAAATCCCTCCCTATCCCTATTTGCGAAAGACCACGGTTGTTAAGGCCTTTCCGCCTGAGGAGCTTAAAAAGATCGGGGAGCTGAATGCAAGCGGTGGAATTCTTATCCACGGGGATAAAATCTTAATCCTTGGTGGAAATGTCATAAGAGCCTTTAGCATCGGGGATCTCAGAGAGAGATACAGAATTGAGCTCAACGGCACAGTAGTTACTGCTAGACTTTACGATGGAAGGGTTTTTCTCATCCTTTCTCAGCGCTCCGAAATTTGTCCTATAATTCCTATGAACGTAAACGGAATGGGCTACATCGTTGATTGCAGCAGGATTTACCATCCGATAAAGCCTGTGCCCATCGAGGTGATATATACTGTTGTTAAACTAGATCCCGTCAGCGGAAGGGTTGAGGACAGCATTTCATTTGTCGGAAATTATGCTTCGGTTGTTTACATGTCAAGGAACGCTATATACGTTGCATATCCTCTTCCGGTGGATTACGTCGGAATAATGCTAAACTTTTCATCTGAAAACAGGGATCTATTTCCATCATGGTTTATTCAGAGGCTTCAAAAGCTTCAGAATTATGAACTGAGTGAAAAAGCGAAGCATGCTGAGATTTTAGCCCTTTTTGAAAGGTTAACTCTGGGAATGAGCACCGAAGAGAGAATATTGTTCCAGAACGAGTTCAGAAACAGGTTGGAAAGGTATTTTGAAATGCATGCGAGGGACATAGAGAGAACGGCAATCTGGAAGATATCTCTGGAAATGAAAATAGTTGCAAACGGCGAATTTCCCGGAAGGTTGCTTAATCAGTTCTCCATGGACGAATACGGTGGCTATCTAAGGGTTGCCACGACGGTTGGCAGCACAAATGCCGTTTATGTGCTCGATTCAAGGCTGAAGATCGTCGGATCCCTTGAGGGATTCGGAAAAATGGAGAGAATCTATGCTGTGCGCTTTATTGCTGAGAGGGGATACGTTGTAACCTTCAGAGAGACAGATCCGTTCTTTGTAATCGATCTTTCTAATCCTGAAAGCCCTAGAATGTCCGGTGAGCTAAAGATACCGGGCTTCTCTTCATACCTGCACCCGCTGGGAGAAAAACTCATCCTGGGTATAGGAAAAGAAGGGAGCAGCGTTAAGCTGTCTCTTTTCGACGTCAGCGATCCAAAAAATCCTGTTGAGGTTGATAGGTATATATTAAATGAGTTCTGGAGCGAAGTTATAAGCAACCACAGGGCATTCCTTGTGGATGAAAAACATGGAGTATTCTTCATTCCAGCTAGCCACGGATACATTTTCTCGTACAGAGACGGTCTGAAGCTCATAAAGGTAACCGAAACCGGATTCAGGGCTGTATACATAGAAGATTATTTCTACGTTATCGGATCGAGGATAGTTGTTTTTGATGAAAAAAGCTGGGAAAAGGTTGCGGAGCTTGAGCTCTGAATTTAAAATTTTTGGCAAATTCTAGCCAGAGAAGTATGCACTATGTATGCGCTGGAGTTGATTGGGATTAAAGATCTTTTCAGACATTTCAAGCACATTTGTGACGAATATTTTATGAAAAAGTTATATTATAGAGTAAGTCATTCAGAATAATATGGTGGGTGAAATGTTGAAGATTGAGGAACTGGCTAAAAGGCTGAAAAAGCTCGTCGCCAGCGTTGAAGGGATGGAAAGCGGACAGAAAACATTAGTAGAGCTCTTTTCTGCTGAAGATGCGAATATGGAAGATATAACTGAAGGCAAAGCCTCTTACAGAGTAAAGGTGACGATTAAAGCCGAGGGAGCGAAGAAAATCATGAACTGGGTCTATGATTCAGAAGCTGGAGAACTCCACTTCATCGATCAGAACTCGGGAATGCACTTTTCCATAAAGCTTCTGAATCTCAAACTCTCAGGAAATCTTCCAGACTCGGAATCGCTTTGAGGTAATTCGAAGCTGTTTCCTTATCAATTGTTCTCCAATGTCGCCGATATTTTTTCCTCGATCGCAACGATGGGCGCTATTTGTGCTCCAGTTGTGGTTTTCAAAAATATCCTCATCGCAAAAATTAGAAAAAAATTTTAAAATCCGATGTATTTTAACAATCATGGCCGAAGCATACGATTACCAGCTTTTAATAAAACACATATTCGAGAGCGGATATCGTTATGCCCCGAAGCAGGAAATAGTGTACAGAGACTTGCACCGCTACACTTATAGCGACCTTTACAAAAGAGTTCACAAGCTTGCAAATGCTCTGGAAGAGCTCGGAGTTAAAAGAGGGACTCGTGTAGCAGTTTTGGAATGGGACTCGCACAGATATCTCGAATGCTATTTCGCCATACCCATGATGGGCGCCGTTCTGCACACTGTTAACGTAAGGCTTAGTCCGGAAGATATACTCTACACAATGCAGCATGCCGAGGATGAANTTGTNTTGGTCTACAAGGACTTTGTTCCCCTGATGGAAAAACTGGCGGATAAGCTGGAGACCGTGAAGCATTACGTTGTCATGACCGACGATACAATGCCGGAAACGAAGCTTACAGATATAGAATACGAGGATATGCTCAAGAAGGCAAAAAGCGACTACGAATTTCCCGATTTCGACGAAAACACTATGGCAACTCTGAGCTACACAACTGGCACAACTGGCCGGCCGAAGGGTGTCTGGTTCACGCACAGAAAGCTCGTTCTTCACACACTATGCGGTTGCATCGCAATGACTGGCTATCGCTCTCCTCTCAGACTTACGGGAGATAAGGAAGTCTACATGCCATTAACTCCGATGTTCCATGTGCATGCATGGGGAATTCCGTACATGATGTGGCTGATGGGCTACAAGCACGTCTATCCCGGCAGATACGAGCCGATGATGATAGCAAGGCTGGTTTTNACGGAAGGAGTCACATATTCGCACTGCGTTCCAACGATTCTGCAGATGATCGTGGACAACCTGCCGGAAGGGTTCAAATTCCAGGGCTGGAAGGTATTAATAGGAGGCTCAAAGCTGCCCGAGGGACTTGCAAAAAGAGCCAGAGAGAGGGGAATATACACTATGGCAGCCTACGGAATGAGTGAAACCTGTCCAGCCCTGACTGGAGCCTTCTTCAAGCCCCATCTTCTCGATATGCCTGAAGATGAGAAGGTAAAGCTATCCGTTAAAACCGGAATTCCATTCCCGCTCGTATACGTCAGGGTTGTAAAGGAAGACATGAAAGACGTGGAGCCAAATGAAAAGGATATTGGGGAAATAGTGGTAAGAGCCCCATGGTTAACCGACAGCTATCTTAAGGATCCGCAGAAAACGCAAGAGCTCTGGGAAGGCAAATGGCTGCACACGGGCGATCTTGCAGTCGTTGACAGCGAGGGCTATCTGACTATCGTTGATAGGCTAAAAGANGTGATAAAGAGCGGAGGGGAATGGATATCTTCTCTAACACTNGAAAACCTCCTGAGCCTGCATCCGAAGGTAAGAGAGGTTGCAGTGGTTGGAATTCCGCACGAAAAGTGGGGAGAAAGACCAGTGGCAGTGATAGTCCCGATGCCAGGAGCTGAGATCAGCGAGGAGGAAATGAGACAATACCTTATGCAATACGTGGAAAAGGGCACGATAACGAAATGGGCTGTGCCAGATAGATTCGTAGTTGTCAAGGAGCTGCCAAAGACCAGCGTCGGAAAGATAGACAAGAAGTTGATAAGAAAGCAAATGGCGGAGCTGTTCGGAAAGTAATTTAATGTAATCTTTGCACGGCATAAGACATTTCTGCGATTCCATTTTTATGCATCTGACAGAAATGTTTTGAATTAATGCGGATCTTTCAGTCAGTCGACTT
>Ga0065719_100685_pt1 | contig 12250 bp, 10 predicted proteins | sample GBSCel85sediment_FD_59106 | JGI IMG/M metagenome (GOLD analysis project Ga0065719, IMG submission 59106) | Hot spring sediment microbial communities from Great Boiling Spring, Nevada - Cellulolytic enrichment CS 85C v3 (version 3) | ecosystem: Environmental > Aquatic > Thermal springs > Hot... | reverse complement strand
TGCTTCTTCATCTCCTCGTTGAAGGGGAGGTTAAGGATATCATCGATGACAGCAACGGCCTGTTCGTAAGATCTGGTTCTTGGATCCCTGACGAGGATCTCCTCCAGAACCCTCCTGTCATCAGATATGAACGCCTCAAGTGCCCACTCCATCCTGAGTATCCTTGGAAGAAGATAGAACTTCTTGATCCTGTCTGTAAGATCAGGCTCTATCTTCTCCGGATGTATCCCCTCTTTATCAACTACCACCGGCACCTCCACCACTACATCGTCCGGTATCCCCTTTATCACCCCTCTGTTCTCTACGTTCAATACAAGCCTCGCCTTCTTGTCGTTCACAAGCGCGTTGATGAAAGGTATGTGCTGTTCTACACTCTCACTGCCTGTTGTGAACACCTCAGGCCACACCTTCGTCAGCTCTATCGTCGGATCTTTCTCCACTTCTTTCGCAAGTTCCATCAGCCTCTTCCTCTGCTCCCTCAAACTCTCGTAGAACTTCGGCCTTTCCACTTCGTTGTCTATCCCCCCAAACTTCCCGTACCATCTCTTCTTCGTCTCAAGATCGTAGTGGTATTTCCATGTCCCACTCCTCACCGTGTCCCCTATCGGGTACATCCCGTAGAACCTGTACATGTCTATCGCTGCAGGTGAAAAGTCCACGTCCCATGGATTCTTCGATTCCCACTTCGATGCGTTCTCCTCTATCCATTCGTCCAGCTTCGGATAGAGATCTTCCCCTCTGCATCTGAACCTGTTCAGCCATATCGCATGGTTCACCCCTGCTACCTGCCAGTCTAATTCCTCTGGCTCCACACCGAGTACCTTCGCAAGGTGAAACACGTGCGCATATCCGTGACAGAAACCCACTATCCTCGCCTTCGTAAGCCTCTTCACAAGCTGGGTGATCTCAAAAACGGGATTGGCCGTCTGCAGTATCCACGCATTCGGCGCTATCTTCTCCACTGCCTTTGCTATATCAAGACTCATCTTCAGGTGGTTGTAGTTGCTGAGTGTGTAATAGTCCGAGACCATGTTCAGCTCCTGACTGTCTATCCCTCTGTAGTAACCATGTCTCTCCCCTATTTCTCTCATGATCTCGTAGTGTACGTATCCGTCTTCGTGCCCTGGTGCCCTGTAGAGGGCTGTGTTGATGACAAAGTCTGCCCCTTCAAGTGCCTCCTCAAGGCTTGTCGTCTGTTCCACTGTGTACTCTGCATTCAGTTCCCTGAGGTACTTCGTGACGAGAATGTACGTTGCTTTCAACCTTTCTTCGTCGATGTCCATCAATACCAGTCTCGACCCATACAAATCCGGTGTCTTCGCCAGGTCCCCTACCAGCTTGATCGTGTACCTTACGCTCCCTGCTCCTACAAATACTATGGTAGGCATTTTGCTACCTCCTTCTATATTCTTACTCCCAAAAGATTCAGCTTCTCAGCGAAATGACACGCCACGAGATGAGTATTTTGATCAGTACCTACGTTTCTGAGGTCAGGGTACACCTCCTTACAGATGGCTTTAGCGTAAGGACACCTGGGGTGGAAATAACAACCAGACGGTGGATTGGAAGGATCCGGCACCTCACCTGTGAGCTGAACTTTCTTTCTCTTCCTCTTTGGATCAGGTTTTGGAACAGCAGAAAGAAGTGCTTCCGTGTAAGGATGCTTTGGAGAAGAGAAGAGTTCTTCAGTTTCAGCCAGTTCCACGATCCTTCCCACGTACATCACAGCCACCCTGCTTGTGATATGTTCCACCACCCCAAGATCGTGCGAGATGAACAGATACGTGAGGTTGTATTCCTTTTGAAGATCCTTGAGAAGATTTATGATCTGAGCCTGAACAGANACATCCAGAGCGGAAGTAGGTTCATCGCAGAGCACAAGCTTTGGCTTCAAAGCAATCGCACGTGCGATGGCGATCCTCTGTCTCTGCCCTCCAGAGAAAGCGTGCGGGTATCTCTGCATGTACTCAGGCCTGAGACCGACTGCCCTCAAAAGATCAGAAACGATGGCATCTATCTCCTCTTTTTCCCTTACAACACCGTTCACCACAAGAGGTTCCGCAACGATNTCACGCACCGTCATCCTCGGATTCAAAGAAGAGTAAGGATCCTGGAAGATCATCTGAAGAAACCGCCTCACACCCTTCTCCCTGAGTTCCTTCTCAGACAACTTGGTGATATCGACCTTTTCNCCATTCATATTGAGAACAATCTCACCATCTGTNGGTTCGATCCCTCTCATGATGAGCTTTGCCGTTGTGGTCTTTCCACAACCGCTCTCTCCAACAAGCCCGAGAGTCTCTCCTTCCTCTATGTGGAAAGAAATACCATCCACCGCCCTCAGATACCCAACAACCTTCCTTCTAAAACCCCGCTTCATGATGGGAAAGTACTTCTTCAGATTCTTCACCTCAAGAAGCGCCATCTTTTTCCCCTCCATAGAGAAAACAACTGACTCTGTGTCCTGGTCCCACCTCAACCTCGACTGGCTCCCTCTCATCGCAGATTCCCTTCATCCTGTAAGGACACCTCGGATGGAACCTGCAACCTTTTGGCATGTTCCTCGGATCTGGGACGTCTCCCTCTATCACCTCAAGCCTTTCTACCCTCTTTCCCACAACCGGAATGGACCTCAAAAGAAGCGATGTGTACGGATGCTTGGGATTGTAGAAGAGTTCTTCAACCGGAGCGCTCTCTACCACCCTCCCAAGGTACATCACCACCACATGATCCGCCATCTCCGCCACAACACCCATATTGTGCGTGATCATCATGATCGCCATTTTGTACTCTTCCTGAAGCTCCCTCAAAAGATCGAGAACCTGCGCCTGTATTGTCACGTCAAGTGCAGTCGTCGGCTCATCCGCTATCAGAAGACGAGGATTACACGAAAGAGCCATCGCTATCATCGCACGCTGCCTCATACCACCCGAGTACTCAAACGGATAAGAATCTATCATCTTCTCCGGCTTTGGAATACCAACTCTTCTCAGAAGTTCTATCGCGCGCTCTCTTGCCTCCTGCTTTGTGATTCCAAAGTGGTAGATCATACCCTCCATGATCTGATCTCCAATCGTNTACACAGGAGAAAAGGCAGCCATGGGCTCCTGAAAGATCATCGCAATGTGCCTTCCTCTGACCTTTCTGATCTCTTCCTTTGAGAACTTCACAAGGTCCACCATCTGACCGTCCATGTTGTAGAGGATCTCCCCCGAGACGATCCGACCTGCTGTACTCAAAAGCTTGATGATGGATCTTGCCGTGACGCTCTTTCCACAACCACTCTCTCCCACAACACCCAATGTCCTTCCTTCCTCTATCTCAAAACTCACACCATCCACTGCCTTCACAACACCTTCGTCTGTAAAAAAGTACGTTCTCAAATTTTTTATCTGAAGCAATGTACTCATTTCTGTCCCTCCTACATGTTCGCGTACGGATCTGCCGCATCCCTCAAACCATCTCCAACGAAGTTAAAACACAGAACAGTTGTGATCACAAACACAACTGGTATCAAAAGCCACGGATACAAAGCTACAACCGTGAGATTCTGCGCTTCCTGCAGAAGCACTCCCCAGCTGATCACAGGCGGCCTCAAACCAAGCCCCAAAAAACTGAGACTCGTCTCACCGAGGATCATCCCCGGTATGGAAAGTGTGATGCTTGCTATGAGATGACTCATGAAAGAAGGAAGCATGTGCCTGAAGATGATCCTCGCCTCAGACGCCCCCATGAATTTTGCTGCCATAACAAAATCTTCTTCCCTCAAAGATAAGAACCTGCTTCTCACAACCCTTGCAAGACCTGTCCAGCCTGTAAGGGACAGTATGATCGTGATCGCAAAGTAAACCCTCAGAGGCGACCAGTTCTCAGGAAGGGCCGCACTGAGTGCCATCCACAGAGGAATCGTAGGAATACTCCGTATGATCTCTATTGTCCTCTGGATGAAGTTGTCCACAGCACCACCGAAGTATCCAGAAATACCCCCTATGGCAACTCCAAGAATGAAGCTCAAAAACACCCCTATCAAACCTATAGACGTGGAAATGCGGGCACCGTAAATGATCCTTGAGAGCATGTCCCTTCCCAATCTGTCTGTTCCAAGAAGGAACATGTGACCATCTTCTACTCCTATGAAGTGAATGTTTGTTTTCCAAATACCCCAGAATTTGTACTCGTCACCACGAACAAAGAACTTTATCTTGAAGATCTTGCTTTTATCTTCCTTGTATATCCTCCTCAAAGTCTCAAGATCCACCGTGTAGGTGTAACCGTACACAAATGGCCCTATGAACTTTCCCTCGTGGAAAAAGTGTATCCTCTGCGGTGGTGCGTAAGGGTATCTGTAGTTGTATTTGTTCGGATCGTACGGAGCAAAGAACTCACAGAAAATAGCAAGAACATAGATGATAAGAAGTACCACCCCTCCTATCACTGCAAGCTTGTGTTTCCTGAACCTCCACCAGATCAGCTGCCACTGAGACGCATAATAGAATTTCTCCTCCATCTGTTCTCTCTTCTTCATGCTTCCCCTCCTACTCGAACCTGATCCTGGGATCCACCCATGCAAGCAAAATGTCTGATATCAATGTCCCTATCACCGTGAAAAAGCTCAAAAACATCACCAAACTCCCAGCAAGGTACATGTCCTGACTCTGTAGTGCACCCAAAAGAAGCGGCCCAACGGTCGGAAGATTCAGCACTATCGCNGTGATCGTCTCACCAGAAAAGATCCCTGGCAGACTCCACCCCACCGTGCTGATGAAGGGTATCATCGCTATCCTCAAAGGATACTTCCAGAACACTTTGTTCTCCGGAAGCCCCTTGGAAAGTGCTGCCTCTACGTACGGCTTGTGAAGCTCATCCAGAAGATTTGCCCTCAAAGTCCTGATGAGTCCTGCCATACCTGCTGTTCCCACAACGATCATTGGAAGCCACAGGTGTTTGAGCATGTCTACAAACTTTGCAAAACTCCATGGAGCGTCAAGATACTGCGGCGAAAACAACCCACCAAGATTCACCCCTGTCGTGCTGTAAACCAACCACAAAAGTACAAGCGCCAAAAGAAAGTTCGGTGTCGCAAGTCCTATGTACCCTAAAAGCGTCGCAAGATAGTCCCCTATCGAATACTGGTGCGTCGCAGAGTACATGCCTATCAAAAAGCCGCTCACCCAGCTGAATATCACCGCTACCGTCGAAACCAGTACCGAAAGCCCAAGCCTCCCCCACAAAAGTTCCGATACCGGCCTGTTCCACGAAAACGAGTAGCCAAAGTCCCCGTGCAGTATCCCCCATAGCCATTTGAAGTACTGAACGTATATCGGTAAATCTAAACCATATTGCTTCCTCAAAGCCTCTATCGTCGCCTGATCTACCGTCTCCCCAGTCGCCGCTAACGACGCTATGTACGATGTAAGATAATCCCCAGGTGGAAGCTGAATGATCACAAATGATATCACCGATATAACAAACAGCGTAATTAGCATCTGTAATACTCGCCGAAGAATGTAGCCCAGCAAGTTCCATCACTCCTTAGGAAATCTGGTTTAGAAAGGGGCGGGGATGGATCCGCCCCTATGTGTCACTGTTTGAAAAAGAATTGCTCAGGTCTGAGATTCTTTGGACTTCTGAGAGGATCATCCCAAGGTAATCCAGATGGAACATTTCTGAAGTTATTTTTCACAACGATTGGCTGTGGTAGTGCTCCAACGGTTCCTACCATCCACAGGTTCTTTTTATGCAAATTCAAAAATTCCCTTACCAATTCGTCTCGCCTCTGTTCATTTGTCTCCCTAAGAACCTGATCCCAGATTTCATACACTTTTGCCATATCCGTTCCAGGTTCCGGTGGTTCTCCTCCTGTTTTCCCCTGGCTGTACCAAGTGTAAGACAGAGGTGCCCACGTTCTGTAACCAAGCAACAACGATGGATCTCCAAGAACCGATGTGTTTCTATCAAGCCACCAAACTGCTATCTGTATCTCACCCGACGTGTTTCTAACATCGAAGAGCGTTCTTTCTTCGGGTTTCAAGAGAGCTTTTATACCAACCTTTTCGAGATATGTTTTTATCATTGCTAGTGCATCATCCCAAGTACTAAACACTCCCGTTGGATACTCTATTGTAATTTCAAGAACCTGACCATCAGGTCTGAGCCTGTAGCCCTCGGCATTGCGCCTGTTGAGTCCTATTTCATCAAGAAGTTTATTTGCTCTTTCTGGATCGTATTCAGCAAATGCCTTTTCCCATTCAGGATCGTAGTATTTAACTCCCTTGATAAGAGATGCCTGCCTTGGTTCTCCAAGTCCATGATACACAAGTTGCCATATCTCTTCCCTGTTTATCGCAAGGGAAACAGCTTGTCTGAATTTCACATTTCTGAGAAGTTCCCTGATGTATGGATCCCCCTGATAATTCTGATTGAAATGAAGGGTAACATCACTTCCAATAGCCTGTCTTGCAAATATGATCCTATAACCGCCTTTTTCCCTGTTAGACGCGAGAAGCTGATAGTCAGAAAGTGAAAGATTTCTTCCCTGCATATCAATTTCTCCAGTTATAGCTTTCATCACCAGCATTTGTGAGTTTTGAACCAAATAATGCACTATCTCGTCTATGTATGGAAGTTGATTTCCTTCAGGATCTATCTTGTAGTAATACGGGTTCCTCTCCAGCACCAGCATGGTATCTGTTGTCCTTCTTGAAAGTTTCCATGGGTACAGGACCGGAAGATCGGGATTCCTGAGCCAGGAATCACTATTCAAGCACATAGATTGAACGTACTGCCACCAGTTTTCGAAACCGTTTTCTTTTGCCAGTTGCTGTGCTTTTTCTTCTCCTACATATTTTGGATGGAATTGCTTGATATAATGAGAAGGCACCACAAAGCTGGTTCCTGCTACGTAAGATTTCGTTAATGGAAGTGGGAACAGGGGGTAAGGATCTTCGAATACTACCCTGAAAGTATAATCATCGATTATTTCCAGTTTGAAGACTTTGCCATTTGAAGTCAAATTGTAAGAAATAGAGGGTGTTAATTCCTTATTGAGAAGGATGTCTTCATACCAGAATCTAACATCTTCTGTTGTTACCGGTACTCCATCAGACCACTTCAAACCTTCTCTTATTTTGAAGGTAAAAATTCTTCCATCTTCAGACATCTCCATACTCTCAAACACATTGGGAACAAGCTCACTACCGTCCTTGCTTGTGAATATTGGATACTCAAAACAGATTTTGTTTGGTCCCCATTTATCAGAAAGTCCATACCACGCTCTTCTCCAGGTACCACCATACTGACCTATTTCTTCATAGGGTGTTACAACGAGTGGATTCTTAGGAAGTCTTTCCTCAACAGGTGGTAATTTTCCCTGCTTGACAAGTTCTGAAAGCATTGGTGCTTCATGAAAATCTGTGATTTTCTTTCCTGTTAACTTCTCGTAATCAGAAAGATTGTAGTACTCACCCGGTTTAATTTCCTTTAAACCAAATCCCATCACAAAAACCTGAGAAACAAGAATCATCGCAACAAGAATAAGTGTTAATTTTTTCATATGATATCCCCCTTTCTAGAATAATTCCCAGGCGGTCAATTCCGCCTGGGAGAGTATTTCTACTTAGACGGTGAAAGTTCTTCAAACACCAGTTTCCCTGCTCCTGCTCCATCTACGACGATCTTCGGAACGTCTTCAACTGGATCAAGTGTGTAATCGTAGTACTCGTGTGGATCGAAGGCAAGTTTTCCTTCCTCAACAGGACGCACTTCAGGTTCTTTACAGTAGTAAAATTCATTCTTTGCATCTCCTTCACCGAGCGTCAGATAACCTTCCACGGGACCCATGATTCTGGTGGGAAGGAACGCAATTCCCGCTTCTTCCATCACAGCACCGTATCCCATGAAGTAGTTTCCTTCAACGTGGACTTTCGCTCCCATTGCTGAGGCAACACCGTAAATTGGAAAGACATTTCCAGAGACACCTGTTCTCAGGCCCATGCTGTAGAAGTTATTGAACACGTGTGCCATTCCAAATCTAATTCTGGGCATTCTCTGAATACAGTTCTTGAAGTAGTTATGGTGGTACGTGACCTTGTAAGCCTGACCTGCCTGTTCCGGATCTTCTTTGTCGGAGGAACCAACGAGGGAGACTTTGTCGTGATCCACAAATTTACACCAGGAAACAGTGATGTAGTTTGAGTATTTTTTAATATCCACTGCACCATCGTTGCCGTTGACGAAGGTACAGTGGTCGATCCAGATATGATGAGAATTTTCTGCGTTGATATAGTCGAAATCATACTTCTTACCTTGAGGATCGTCCTCCATGTAAAAACCCTCAAAATGAATATTTCTTATGATCACATTCTGGGCATTCTTTATCACAAGCCCCCCACCGACTATCTTTGCATCGTTTATTCCCACGATCGTTTTGTCTGAAAGAACTTTAATTTCTCTCTTTGGTTCAAAAACAATCGTTCCATCAACGACTATTACGTACTTTCCTTCTGCTGTTGTGTATTTCTCCAGTTCTTCCGCTGTTCTGACGAAAACGATCTCACCACCCAATCCACCAACTGTGCCCTCCGGTAAATCCGCCGTCGGTACGGATGCAAATCCCACAGGTTTGTCATTGAGAGAAGCTTTTACAGCACCAGTTAGAACAGCTGTGAAAACAAGAAGCAGTACTAAAGAAACCACACGAGAAAACCTCATGAGCATCCCTCTCTAAGGATTATTTCGAAAAAGCAGGCGTCCCCTATCCACCTTTTGGAGGAAGAGAAGAACCCTGGACATGGGAAGAATTCATTTCGGCTTTGAAAAAAGTGAAAGAAGCAAATGGCATTCCTTACGCTCTCTCAATGCAGAGAACTGCTGAAAGATTGTTCGCATACATGGCAATCAGAGGAGTCAAAATAATTGATGAAAATCTCGATTTTACACTGGATAAGGATCCAAGAGCAAAACAGCTGCTTCAGGATTTTGCAAACATGTTTAAAGAAGGTCTCATGGTTCCCGCCGAATGGATCTCTGCTCAGGATCCAAACATGGCATTTGGAGGAGGATTGACAGCAGTTCTGTGGGCTGGAAGCTGGAGCACAGCCGATCTTCTTTCGATTGAAGGTAAAAACTTTGTGCCTGCTTATCTTCCAAAGGATATGTACTGGCTGAGTCTCGAAGGTGGAAGGTTCTTTGGTACCTTCAAAACGGGCGATAAAGCCAGAGAAGAAGCAGCCGCTAAATTCGCACTGTGGACTGGTTGGAAAGGTCTCGGCTATGACATCTATTTGAAGACTACATTTCATATGTCTGCCTACAAGAATCACCATGTGGACTATGGAAATCCAATCATGGATCAGGTTCAGAAAGTCTGTGGCGATATGATAGCTAGTACACCGGAATGGGTTGTCACCATAAGGAATTCTGTTGTCTGGTCCAGATTGCAGTCTCCAATTGTCAGTCAGATGTCCGCTCTGGTGGCGGGTCAAACAACAGTGGACAATGTTATAAAGGCGCTTCGAAATGAATACGACAAAATAGTAGCCGAAGTTGGAAAGAAATAAGCCCGGAGGGGAACACCCCCCTCCTTTTTCACAAAACACAAAAGACTGAGGAGGTAGTTTGATGTTATATAAGCTGGTGAAAAGCAGATTCATATTCGTCATACCCGCGCTTGTTTTCCTTAGTCTTTTCGTTCTGATACCCATCGTCAGTGTTTTTGTTATGAGTTTTTACGATTGGGATTTACTATCTCCCCCTCAGTTTGCCGGCATCAAAAACTTTTTGATGATGTTCAAAGACAGAATGTTCTGGAACTCTATTCTTATATCACTCAAAATACTGATCATCACAGTGCCTTTCACATTCTTTATACCACTTTTTTTAGCACTTGCGCTTCACAGAGAGACAACATCCTCGAAGGTGTTAAGAGCGCTCTTTTACTGGCCTTACATGATGCCAGCTGTGGCGGGAACAACCATGTGGAAATGGTTACTTTCCTATGACACAGGATTGCTGAACTATTTGCTCAGAATTGTAGGATTGAAACCTGTACCCTGGCTCCTATCCCCTACACCTGCTACTATGTCCATAGTATTTGTCAGGACCTGGGGAATGACGGGATTACTTATGATGATGTTTATAACAGGTCTGCAAAACATTCCAAATGAATATTATGAAGCAGCCATGATAGATGGTGCGAATCGATGGCAGATATTCTGGAAAATTACGTTTCCTCTTTTGAAAAATACCAATCTTCTGGTCCTTGTCACGTCCATTGCGCATGTATTCAGAGATTTTGCGACTATATATGTTTTGACAGGTGGAGGTCCCGGTTATGCCACAACTGTCACACCTCTTTACATTTATCTCACTGCCTTCACCCAGTTCAGAATAGGTTATGCATACACCCTTTCTGTCGTTTTCTTACTTATATCCTTCGTAATAGCTATGATATCTCTAAGAATTAGAGAATCGAGGTGAGAAGAGATGAAAATATCTTCTATAATAAAATGGTTTTTTCTCATAACGCTCCTCATTCTTTACATGTTACCTGTGTACTATGCTATCATTTCATCTTTCAAAAGTTTGGGTGAGATCTATTCCTATCCCCCAACCATAATTCCTAAGGTATTCACCTTGAAGGCTTATAAAGAAGCCATCCAGGGACAGGACCTTTTGATCTATCTCAAAAATACTCTATTCGTCGCAGTCGTAGCAACTGTAATAACTGTCGTAGTTTGTGTAATGGGAGGATATGGCCTCGCCAAGGGTACCTTTCTCGGGAAAATAGCCCTCAACACGAGTTGTTGTAATGACACTGTTTGTCTCAGCACAGGTTATCATGGTTCCCCTCTTTGTCATGATTAAGAACCTGGGACTCATAAACAGTCTCTGGGGATTGATTATACCAGCAGTTTATACCCCCACTGGCATGTTCACCGCTATACAATACATGAAGGAAATTCCTGATGAAATACTGGAAAGTGCCAAAATCGACGGAGCAAATGAATGGCAAATTTTCTGGAGAATAGTCTTCCCGCTCTCGAAGCCACTGGTAGCTGCTCTTTCGATTTTCTCTTTCACCTGGAGATGGAACGATTTTGTTCTTCCACTCCTTGTTGTCAACAAAAGAAGTCTTTACACTCTCCAGCTTGCTCTCGCAACTATACAGGGAGAATACGGCGGAACTCCATGGAACGTGATTCTGGCCTTCTCAACTCTGACGATAATACCTACTTTGATCATTTTCCTCCTCTTCCAGAGATTCTTCATGAGAGGTATAATGGCAGGTGGATTGAAATACTGAACAAAAATCTGGAAGGGGAGGAGAAAGTATGTCTTTGAGATTGAAAGTCTTAATTATAATGTTAGTCCTCGCATCTGGATTGATCATAAGCTTTGGTTTCCTCTACAATAATGTCTCTACATCGATAATTAACACTGTTAAAGAAAGCATATCAAACCAAACGAGTGCTCTCTCAAAATTCATTTCCGAAAAAATCGTGAACATCACAAACATATCAAAAGCAGCTGCCACCTATCTTGGTTCGCAATTTTTTGAGGCATTCATGATAGCGAATCAGATGAAGCCAACTGTTGAGAAAGATCAGGGAACTTTTGCTTTTGGTTTTGCTGTCCTTACCCTGAACAAAAGTGCCGCCACTGTTACCAAAGAAAGAACGGTGAGAGAAGATTACAGTAAATATGAGAGGTACGTTAAACTGGTCGAAAACAAAGATTACGTTTTGATACCAGAAACCTTTCAGGGAACGCCCGTCCTGACCGTAGTGGTTCCCATAGAAACTATGAATACCCGTACCGGGATTGTGGGTTTTGGAATAAATCTTTCCGAAAACTCTGATCTCTGGAAGGCAGTTGTAGAAGAAGGGAAAGCGAGCAAGAGCGGCTACGGGCTTCTTGTCACAAGCGACGGGAAAGTACTGATTCACAAAGACATGGGAAACTTCATGAAAGACGTGAAGGAGCTTGGAGACTTTGAGAGAGCATTCGAGGAAGCAAAGAAAGGTGGAGAGAAATACGTAGAGTACGAATACAACGGAGAGAAGAAATACACCGTGTGGGAAAAAGTGCCCGGATACGACTTCTACATCTTCTCGACGGGGTACCTGGATGAACTTCTTGCAGAAGGAAGGAAAGCGACCTTTGGGACGATAGTGACGTATGTAGTGTTTGGCGGCGTGATCTTTGCGGTGTTGTTTGTTTCGATGATGCCGATAGTGAAGAGAATGAGGCA
>Ga0065719_106759_pt1 | contig 12269 bp, 9 predicted proteins | sample GBSCel85sediment_FD_59106 | JGI IMG/M metagenome (GOLD analysis project Ga0065719, IMG submission 59106) | Hot spring sediment microbial communities from Great Boiling Spring, Nevada - Cellulolytic enrichment CS 85C v3 (version 3) | ecosystem: Environmental > Aquatic > Thermal springs > Hot... | reverse complement strand
ACAGCTAGTAAAGCCTCTCTGAGATAGGAGAGATCTGCGATGCCCTCCTTAACGGGAGTGGGCACAGCAATAATTACAGCATCAGACTCTCTAACAGCTCTGACAGCATCAGTAGTAGCTCTAAGAAACCCCTTAGAGACAGCATCACGTAAGAGAACATCTAAGCCGGACTCCCTGAGATAACACCTACCACTATTCACAGCCTCAACCTTCCTAACATCGACATCAACACCAACAACATCAAAACCTTTGCTGGCAAAGACGACCGCTGTGGGAAGACCAACATAGCCGAGACCAGTGACGCAAACTTTCCTATTAATATTCACATTCATTTCCATATATGACGTCCAACCTTTGTGCTTTTCAGGGAGAGTATCGCTTCTGAAGCACGGCATATTAAACTAGATTAGTTGATCGTATATATAAAGTCTTTGTAGCTGATAGAATACCCACTATCAGGTATTTCACCATACCCAATCTCAAGAAAAGGAGAGGCCTTTCAAATAGTTAACTATTTCTGTAAAGGCTCCAAGGTGTATTAATGGATTCATATTATTCGGCGACGGCGGTAACTGTTCATAATCTCTCCAAGAGATATAGCCAATGTAATGCAATCCAATTCTAACACCGTAGACTTTGGAATAGTGCGTAGCTTTAGATGATATGTAAAGACTTAAGCGAAGCTATTCTGTTCTCGAACGTCTAGAATCCTCTCAGATACAATGAGGTTGTCAAATCTGCTACATCTGTATGACATTTTCTTCTAGGGATAGGGAGCTAGCCGAAGCTTCTAGGACAAGACCCGATACGTTAAAAACAATTTCCTCTCACTCGTATGGCATGTACTTAAGAAACACAATATTACCTCTTTCTACGTAGAGCTGATGAAATAGAATTGTATATGACGTGCAACTTGAAGTATTCTTAATTCTCTGTTAATTTATGAGCTAATATATAATTTTAGCCATTCTGTTATGCAGATAACGTTGGTGATTGAATGATCTGTGAAGTAGCCTCTTAAGCCCAGCCAAAACAATTATGGGATTAGTCCCAACAACTCTAGCAAAACAACAAATCATAACAGAGTGAGTGTCTATAACGTACACTATGCAAATGTAATCTAATAATATCGACGGCCACAAATAGTGATACCGCTGATAGTGCTCCAAAGAAGGGTTGTCCACAGGCTGTAGAGCCTTTATGGTTTCTTGTTAAGTACTATTAGGAGCCCTTGTTTAACTCTGGATCTGCAAGAGAGTATATTCCACTTGACACTTTGGTTTTCTACAAAAGCTTCACATAGGCGTGTACTCTAACCCACCTAGTTTTCAGCCTGTAGTTAGTCTAGAAGAGAGGCAGCCTTAAACGCTAGAGGCGTGGCTACTCTATGGTATAGCCTGAGAAGGGGCCAAAGAGGCTCTCTAGAAGCCAAGAAGTGCCCCACGTGATACACGAGCCCATTAGTGCGCTTCTTCAATAACCTGGTCTAGTCCCAACAACCACGACTACACTCATGGTTTAAACATCACTATCGCTATCTAAAGCCAAGTCTACTATATCTAAGGTATGAATTAGGTAATGTTTAGTTCTATTCTACACTTAAAATGTCTAGGTTTTCAATAAACCACTTCTCGAAGTAACCTTGAGTACTTCGCCCTCTAATACCTTCAGTAATGAATAATCCTAAATCTTCAGGCGATATTCTGACGATAGGTGCCTTATATATATCTATGAAAATCCCCTTCTTCCTGAGATGTTTTCCAAGTTTTAATCCATCAATTATACTCCTTGTTAATAACTGGGAATGACTGCTAAGTCTTGTCCCTAAGATCGACAATGCAATATTTTTTAAAGAATAAAGAGGTGTTAGTTGTCTATACCTCGCATTAGTAATTATTGAGAGGGCTACTCGGCGCCTTTCAAGAAGGTACCTTGTAAAGATGGGTTGCTTCCTCCATAAGGTGAGCCCTCCAACATGGCTTGCCACAGGTTTTGGCACCGAGATTAATTTGTATCCACAATTCCACATCATTAAGCCAAGTACATCGTCGTCTCCAAAGATGAAGAATTCATTTATGAATAACTTGTCGCCAAGGCATCTTTTTACGTGTTCCACCCTATATAGGGCACAACAACCACTTGGATATGTTATGTATAAAGGTTTATGAAGAATCCACGGATATTCGTGGTAAGCTCCGAGAACATGTACGAGTAATAATTCATTAAGATAACATCCAGCAGAATGCATAAGTTTAGTCCAGTGCTGGAAAATAACGCCTTGAAGGCCTGCGACATCGTAGTAATTCTCAGCATATTCGACTAAGGTCTTTAAACCCTCTTGGAATAGTATTGCATCGTTGTTTAAGAGGAGAACGTATTTACTTTCCCTATCTCTGGCTTTGAAGCCAATGTTGTTTCCGCCCGTAAAACCAACATTCTTACTTAATTTAATAATCTTCTTCCTTAAGCTACTTTTTCCTCCAAGAAACTCTTTGATCTTCTCAAAGCTACTATCTCTGGAGCCATTGTCGACAACTATAAGCTCATATCTATCCTTAGGATAATCAAGGTTTGCTACAGATTCTAAGGATTCCAGGACTATTGGCATAATCCTTGATGAATTATAATTCAGCCAGATTATAGATACTTTAGGCCACAAATTAGGTCATACCTCTCAATATTCTATCCTAGATACTTCTTCACTTTTAAATCTCAGTAGCATTTGGATATTTACAGCTCTACTTACATCTTCAAACATCTTAGCTATTTTAATAATTCCCGGTTTAGACCTCATAATAATAAACATGTATTTACAGTTTAAACGCCTTGCCATAGCCAATACGTAGAATTTAAAGCCGTGTTTGACAGCTTGATGCGGCTCTATGACTCTCTTACCATCAACTATTATCCTACGTCTTACGAGCTCACTGATCTTGTCTAAGTCCATGTTCTTGAACTCCGGATGATCTGTGACTATGACTACCACGTCGGCTTCTTTAACAGCGTCTTCAAGCGAGAATGATCTCTCAGCTCCAAAGGACTCTGTGATGTATGGATCATATACGACTACTTTTGCACCTCTATTGAGCAGCTCTCTGACTATATATTCAGCCGGACTCGCACGTGCATCATCAACACCGCCCTTATACGCGACTCCCAGTACGGTTATCCTAGCACCCTTGATGTCCAGTCCAGCGTCTCCAAGCACTCTTTTACTATATGTATTGTATGTCTTGGCATGTGATTGTTTATCTTCATGCCAACTTGACTAGCTTAGTACCCCAGAACTCTGGAAGTATCGTGGCTAGCATGTATGGATCCTTGGTTAGACAAGGTCCCCCCAACACCAGCACCGGGCATGTGTATGTTTACACGGTGATGTGTATTAGCGAGTCTTATAGCCTCATATATATCTATTCCCAGTTTCTCAGCCATTAACGCCAGTAAATTAGCATACGCTATATTGAGATCTCTATACATGTTTTCAATAAATGTGCAAGGTAGAAGTCTTCTTCAGCTCTAAGCCCAGACTCCTCGAGCAAAGGCTTAGCAAAACCAACAGTAGTCCCAGGTGGAATAGTAGACTCAATAACAACTAGCAAACCCCTATGCAAACCCTTCTTAACAAGTCGATAACTCCATTCCTGACCGGCGTAGGGACAGCAATTATTATTGCGGCAGATTCTCTAATAGCCTCGACAGCATCAGTAGTAGCCCTGAGAACCCCCTTAGAAACAACATCACAGAGAAGAACATCTAAATTAGGCTCCTTGATATAACACCTACTCTCCAAACCCCTGGATGCTTCTGATCTATAGCATCAGAGCAAAAATCTTTGCTGGTTTCATGCTAACTATTAACAAAGTCTTCTCCCTATATTGCCTGCAGTATCGATCTGATGAATTCTTCTTCTAGTCTAGCTACAATGCTTTAATAGAGCATTATAAGTGTTTCTTGGTACATCTTACTAGTCCGAGGGATTTACCTTCCGGGTGCCTTTTATAGAATTTCTCATCGCTTACAATCTTACACTCAAAATCACTAGATAATTTCTCAAGCAGTATCTCTACGGGCATCTTACTTATGTGCATGTGATACTCGAAATATATCTCATTAAACATTCTTACACTTTCATAATCATTGAGGATAACATCATACTCGCAACCTTCACAATCCATTTTAAGAACAGCACTATCAATGCCTAGTTTGTCCATAATGTTCTTAATATCCTTAAGCGTGATTACATTCACTACAGCTTTTCCTCCAGGACATTTAATAATATTTTTACCGGATTTACTGCCAAGAGCAGCATTTATAGGTACAACTCTATCCAGTAAATTGTTGAGTTTCAGATTTTCAACTAGTTCTTTATACATATGAGGACAAGGCTCAACAGCTATAACTTTCTCAGCTCCCCTAGATATGAAATAAATTGTTGAGTCTCCGTAGGTTGCACCAATATCAATAACATTTTTACCACTAACCTCCAGCGATTCATACTCACCATGTATAAACACATCGGGAAGAATATCACGAGCATGCTTAAATTTAATACCGTCCTTGACCCAGCACTTATAATTTTCATTAAACTTCCAGCCATATTTAACAGCAATAATAGCGTTGGTGCCGCTTACTTCAAGTTCATGTAGTGGGACAGGAAAATCATCAATTAGAATTTTTTCTTTCTCCACGCACGAGAGCTTTGTAAAAACACTATCGTAATAACCACTTATCAAAGCTCCAAATGCTTCTGGGGATATACGTAATGCAAAACCATCCTTACACATTACATCAATGTAGATCCTTTTCTTTAATAACTTATAAAAGACAAAATATTTTAACCCTGCCGAAAACCAATTATCAAAAAGATCTTTACTAGACCAAGCTATCTTAAAATATCTAGACATAATCGTCATGAACTTATTCCCCATATTTTGACACACATTAACATCCTCATCTTACTTTTTCTATGAGTTCTTTATAAAGTTTGACTATTTTATCAACCCTCCTTTCTATGTCGAATTTCTCTTCGGCAAGTCGCCTACTGTTTAATCCCATTCTCTTCATCTCTGACGGGTTTTCTAGCAGGTATAATATCTTATCTGCTATTGCTTTAGGATTTCTAGGTGGAACTAAAAATCCATTGAAATCATCTATAATTTGATCTAATAAACCCCCGACACTGCTTGCAATTACCGGTTTTCCACATGCCATCGCCTCTGTTGCAACTAATCCCCAAGCTTCTTGTAATGAAGGTACAACTACAATATCACTTGCAGCATAATATAGAGGAACCTCGTTTTGCGAAATTCTACCTGGGAAGAATACGTAATTTTCAATACCCAATCTTTTAGCAAGATTTATGTGATAACTTCTTAGAGAACCATCTCCACCAATGATGAATATTACATCCTTCCTATACCTTAAAACAATACTTGCTGCTAATATAAAATAAGTAATGCCATATTTAGGTTCGTGGTGGCGTAATGTGAATACAATATACTTATCTTCTGCACCATACATTTTCCTTATTACTGATCCGTTGATTGATGGATTAAATCTCTGAAGGTCTACACCATTAGGTATCAAATAAAGCTTTTTATAGTCATTAACGAGCTTCTTAGCTTCCTCATAAACAGCTTTACTAGCAACTATTACAGCATCTGCTTCATTGAGAACTCTCCTTATCAAAAGGTCATACCTCCTATTAAGTCTTATTCCATAACCTACTCGAGGTTCTACTAAGATGTCATAACCATGTAATGTGACTACAAATGGAATTTTGATTTTATTGGCTCTTAAAGCTATATATGATGCCCACCCCTCAGGATATGCAAAATGAGCATGAATAATCTCAGGGTGCAGCCTCCTGATCAAGTGAGTTATATGTTTACCGTATGTTAACTCGAGGTATAGCGAGGGGGATATGTAGAACCAGGTTGACAGCGGATATATCGCAATCATATTCATGTTACTAATAAAGAGCTGTATCTTAGGTTGAATCATATCACAAAAACATAAACCATAATTACAACTACAACCTTCTTGTTTTGAACGCGCAACATATACTTTAAATCCACGTTTAGCTATTCTAACAATTTCATCAAAGACAAAGCTGTAAGTTATCTCTGAAGGTGTTTTACCTACAACTGACGATACTACAAGAACATTCATTTTCCAGAAACCTCTATTCTCTTGAAAATATTATCTAGTAGAAACAATGTTGCAGGAATAAATAGCTTCAACTCAGGAGAGATTTATTAACATTGTTTATTGTAATGACTGCATAGCGTTTCTTCATTAACGCCGTATTTAGCTATTTCCCTAAGTACAAGCTCTAAAGATATCATATAAGCAAGTTTTTCTCCGTGATATCGTTTTCCACTCAAATGCTCTATTACCATGTTCTTAACAGATTCGTATTTTAAGTAACCGAGCTTATATACAAGGCTTTCTTGGTTAAGGAGAGTATCATACAGCAGACTCCTCCACTTTTTATATTTTAAAGTTTCATTAAAATTAAAATATATCTTATCTAATCCCAATAAACCTCTTGTAACTTTTCTAATAGGATTGTTTAGTCTTTCTGAAGACATAGTTTAATCTCTGTAATAGAGTACGAGCTTCTTTTTAATTTAGGATCCGCCCTTTCTAGGGGTTCATCTTCTCGTTCTTTAAGATAATCATAGTTAAAAGCTTGTTAAAACCGAGCACTATGTTGAGTTTGTTACATCATCTATTGTCTATGAAAAGTCTGTGCCACAATTCGAAGGTTAGTAAAACCCCTATCTTCTCTGCATTATTCTCTTTTCCTCTCATAAAATCTCTTAATAGCTTTGATATGTATTCTGCTTTAAAGTATGGTCTAGTAAGAGTGGTATTGTCAAGTAGTATGTTCTCGACGAAGTCTCTTAGTTCTTGTCTGTATACCTCATTATAGTCAATAAAGGGGCGAATCCATAGCTTGATTCTGTTCTTACTTATAAACTTGAGACCTAAAGATAAAGCCTGTGAAACTATTTCTATAATTCTAGAGGCATTTAAAGCAACACCAGTTCCAGTATAGCGATATTTTGCGAGTTCAGGATAATGCTTAACGAAGAGGGTCTTTATAAGTCTACGAGCATAGCGATACTTGGGATCAATTGAAAACACATACTCTGTTACAAAGAGAAGTGGAACCCTATAATTGAAGAAGTCGTTGATCTGGGACAACCCATAACTAATGAATTTTCGCATACGATTCATCATAAAGAAGTAATCAACCTTGTTTACAAGATTAGCTGTTTTTGGTAGCGATGCAAACCGCTTCTTTAGATTAAGTTCTAGAAGCGTGCAATACTTAGCATACTCCTCCCGAAGAAGTTTGGGGAGTTCTGCGAATTGGAATACGGTGTTGATTTTACGAAGTACTTCACGAACTATTTCATCTTCATTTTTTGCTCTTAGGAAATCACGATGAATATATCCTCCATGTAGTATCTCACCAGCGTAACCCACCAATACTGCATCAGGCCGTATGATTGTGCTAATCTCTTCATATATATTGTATAGCCCATGGGTATGATGAAATACTATCATTCCATCTGTGACGGTAATAGCTTCTTTCCAGCGATCCCTCAATACATTTGGATTTATCTTATAAAACTTCCAATTTATGTCTAGTTCGGACGTCATCTCTTCGGCTATTAGTCTATCTGAACAGTCTTCATGGTAGCAATAGGTGAACGCATAGACTCTATCGAGCAAATCCTTATTGATAGTTGCTAATAATAGCCTAGAATCAATACCGCCACTTAGAAACAAACCGATTTTCTCTAAATCTTTAATCTGTTCATTAACATGATATCTAAGCAAAGAATTCAGTTCATCAATAACAACCTCTAATGGTTTTAGTCTTATCTCTAGATTGGATTCATAACACCTTGATACGTGAACATTCCCTGTTTGGAGGCTTATTGTAAGTACTATTCCAGGATCTAAACACCTTATGTTGGCGAAAATGGTTCTATCATCGAGTATATATCCATAAGTAAGAAGCTCAACCAAAGATTGGAAGTCTATCATGCGAGGGAAGGATGGATCAGCCGTAAAAGCCCTCAACCGTGAAGCTAAGATAAACTTACCATTGGTGAATGTGTAAAAGAGCTTTCTTGTACCATATGGATCACTTATAATAAATAACTCTTTCCTTTGACGATCAAAGATGCATGCGTTGAATAACCCATAGGGTACGGCTCTTAAACTAAGAGGTATTTGTAACAAATCTTCTATACTTCCACTATAGATTTCGCCATCAAGAACTATCAAGAATTCTTTCTCTTCAACTATTCTCGGTATAAGATTGCTGGTTTTCGTACTAATGCTTGCAATAGCAAGGTTATCATCAATTATTTTGAATATTTCATAGTTAGACGGTTCTCTAACAATGATACTATTTATCATTGCATCCAATAATTCGCGTAATTCTCCAGTACGTTGAAAGTCAACTATTAAAACTAACAATCTTTACACCTTATGTTCTCAGTTAACCGTAGATATAATATGTAATAATATAGATTTTTAATGCCATAGCATTTTGAGCAGAGTCATCCCCATATATTACGGTACCTTGTTTATTCTATCGAGTTATTATGCATAACTGTACAGAGCTTTACCTTATAGTAGAGCTATACTGTGCGTGAAGGTTGCTTCAAATACCTCATTCTCAGTATATGGTGAGGCACGCTCACTTAACAGGCGTTCTATCAAATCTATGTTATTGCTATTAGCTCGAAGTGAATAGCCTACTACTCCAACCAATACGTTCACCTAGGTATGAAAACCTCGCAGATACTGTTTGAAAATACTTTACTGAGGTATTTAGGCATGTTTTCTATGTACTTACTCAGCATAGTATCGGAAAGTCCTTGTACCATACCAGCTCCTATAGTTAGTGGTTTACGAGTAGTTATAATGGTTCCAGGAGCAAAAGTATAGCTTCCTTTCAGTGTATTTAGCTCCATAGTCCCAGTAATTCTTAGATTTACTCCATACACATAACTTGGGTAGAGATATAACGCCGTTAATTGATTTAATCTGCCGCTACCATCGAGGTGAGCTTCATAACTTAACAGATGACCGGCAATCCATTGTGCTGTAGCGATTTCTGGCTTTCCAAAAGCATCGGCGTACAAGTTTATGTACGAGGGGGCTGTAAACATTGATAGTGGTATGAATGCGAATGCTCCTGCTAACATAATCAGCGAGATTATCTTTCTCGAATTCCACATACTAGGTTTTCGAGAGTTGGTGTTGGTGGTGTTTTCGTAGAGATGTGATGTGAGTATTGGTGAGATAAGGTATGATATTTGGTGCAGTCTTTCAACTAAGCCTGTCTGCAATATGATGCCGAAGACTATGAAAATCAGGGCATTGATGCCTGCTACTACGGCTGTAGCGAAGAATATTCTTTCAGTTGTGTTCAGCTTTGACTTAAGGTACTTTACTAGTAAGCTCAGTGCAACCATTGCTGAGGGGATGCCTAGAAGAAGGAGTAGTGCAACCCTCCCTATATTAGCGATCACGTCGCATTGCCACCTCAATTCTGGGTTCTCAATCTTTAATGGGTATACGTCTAGTCTGGCCTCTCCTCCCTTAATGATCAATTCTAGCGTCTTAATAATACTTCTCGTTATGAATATCGTTATGTAGATGTTGTAGAATATTACTACCGCGATTAAAATAGTTGCTACCAACCACATCTTTGAATTTCCGTGGTGAGTCGAAGTATTTGCCTTGATAACGCCGAGTTTAGGGAAAACGTCGTAGAGCACGAGGACTGCAAATATAGATAGTGTTAGGGCTATAGGCATAATGGCGTGGTATGTAGCTGTACTAACACCTAGTATGAGTAGAGTGTAGAGCCATCTATGCTCGTGCCCGTGGAGCCAGTTGAAAAAAACTGTGATAGCGGTGATGGTTAGTGCTACAGCCGTTATCTGAGGGCATGAGTGAATAATGAATGGCTCAAAAACTAGGAGTACTGTCATCGCCACTAGCAACGCCTTTATACTCGATAAGAACCTCCTGGAAATCATGTAAATAGATAATGGAATTAGAAATCTTGAAACTAAAGCAACCATGGAGGAGTCTACAGGAAACTTAAGACCTGAAACAGCATTAAACATGTTGTTTAATATAAGCCATGAGGGCCACGTATGATAGTGATAACCTGGTTTTAGCCCGAAGTCCCTGAGGTATAAGGCTGAAAGATAGTGAATTGAAGTATCATAATTAACAAGACCCTCGAACACATAGTAAGGCACTAGGTACNTAGCTAAGAATGCCGTGAAGATAAAAACTAAGGTAAGTAAGCGGATCTTGTCGNCNAGTGCAAATGCAGAGATAGCAAAGACGAAGANCCCAAGATGTAGAACGAGAAATACGGATGAGTTGAATTCAAACGGGCCTCTATATCTTGAATTTACGTTGCTGTAGCCAAGAATAAACAAAACTGCAAGTCCAAATATCATCACTACAAGTATTAGACAACTTAATATATTATGGCTTAAGGTTTTACATCGCATAGCATTGCTATCCACAACTCTCCCCATTAATACATTGAATTGCTTTGAGTATTCTCTCAACAATTCTATCATAGAAATAGTTCTCTGCTATTCGCGGACCTCTCTCAGATAGTTGTTTTCTCAGTTCTTTGTCTGTCAAGACCACTAGCATCTTATTGGCAACATCATGTGGATCGGGTTCACAGAACACGATGTCTTCACCGTCTTTAAGCTCAATATAATCATAAATCTTATGCTTTGTTGCTACTACGGGTACCCCTAATGCCCAAGCCTCAATGATCTTAATAGGAATGACCGACTCAGTTGTCGAACTCTTAATCCTCGGCACCACGAGAACATCGAAGCTTAGGAGATACTTTAAGGCTTCTTCATGTCTTACAAAGCCTGTTATATGACAATTAACTTTTAACTCTGTACATAGCTTCTCTATCTTCCTTCTTTCAGGGCCGTCACCAACTATTAATAATTTAATTGGTTTATCTAAAGAATGCTTAATCTTCGCAACAGCTTTAATGAGTATATCTACTCCTTGCCACCATTTGAGAAGCCCCATGAATCCAATAATGTACTCTTCACGAATATCACTATGATATCGTGTTTGTTTCTTTATGGTATCCACTTTTTCCCTATCTATGCCTGGGGGAACCCATATGACTTTACCTTTTGGCGAGAGCCCCCTTCTTAGAGCGATTACTCTTAGTAGCAATGGTGATGGAATACATATACACCCAGCTCTGTCTAAAACCAACCGATCAGCTAGCCTGTATATAAATGAAAATATTCTTCCAAGTGATCTCGCTTCATCCTCAAAGATTGCTGGTATTTTAACACATGTTTTCCGAGCTAATGAAGGTATGAGCATGAACGCAGAAGCTAAAATAGATGATCTTACATAGATGAACTTAAAGGGCTTCAATTTGTCCAACAATAGTATAATTGGTGCTAAGAGAATTGAAGCTAGTAGTAATGTTATGCTATAAGGCCTTAAAATAGATAAAGGCAAAATTGTGCTACCCTGCATCCGTTTATCCTTACGCAAATCAGCAATGAACTTTTTTAGCAAAGGTAGTTTGAGTATTGAAACAAAACCTAGTACAAAACAGCCTAGTTCTCTGCATAGATTCTTAGTAAGCTGAACTTCATTTATAACATCTCCACTATAACCAACAAAATTTGGAATGAGAATTAGCACCCTTTCCCTATTCAAATTTTTAAGTTCTGCCATAAATATATCCGACCTCATTTACGGATCTATCTCGTTACCTAGGGCTTACTAGGTCTGTTATTAGTAACTTTTATGTATTATCGAGTTAGAAGCCTTCAAGACACTACTAGGCCAGAGGGTATTTAGCCCCGCAACTATGCTGCACACAGCATATAGTAAAGAGACTACAGGTATAGGGTATGCCTGGTGAATAACTGTTAGATTCTTCAACTCACCCCTCGCAATTATCTGGGTAGCTTGAATAGCATCACGCTAAGTATCATTGCCAAAGCTAGGCGTGTACACGCCGTAGAGGGAAGCTATTAGCACGGCTATCACAGCTACTGTTGTATGAACTACAGCGGGGTTAGACTTAGAGAATACTAAGAACACGTATGCTCCAGCTAGCGCGATGTCTGAGAGCAATCCAAGGTGTCCGTGAAGCTTCAACTCAGAAATAGCACAAAAGAACGAAATGTACGGCAAGATGTACGCTA
>Ga0065719_106758_pt1 | contig 12291 bp, 12 predicted proteins | sample GBSCel85sediment_FD_59106 | JGI IMG/M metagenome (GOLD analysis project Ga0065719, IMG submission 59106) | Hot spring sediment microbial communities from Great Boiling Spring, Nevada - Cellulolytic enrichment CS 85C v3 (version 3) | ecosystem: Environmental > Aquatic > Thermal springs > Hot... | reverse complement strand
ATTGGCACTAGTTTGGCACTAACTTAAAACTAGCTCCAGAAACTGGAGCAACTACACGCGGGAACTAGTGCCGAAATTTTGGCACTGGCACTAACACTAACGCAGTGCCAAAGTGCCAAACCATTGCCCCCGATTACCCTCCGTTGCCTACATATAAGGCTATCTGCTAACCCAACATACAGAGACTTCATGAACATCGTGAGGGGATCTCTGGGGGCTTCATGAGAAGGCATGCCCTGCCACACGGGAAGGTCGCAGTTATTCACGAGGCACCGGTACCGCTTCAGACATCGAGGGAGTTGCTCACTGAGTTACTGAAGAGGGGTGCGTCAGTCCTTTACTTAAGAATCTCGAGATTGAATAATGAAGTACTGGGTGACGGAGGGCTTAGAATCAGTTACGGCAACATCCACGCGGTGGATATAGAAGGCGGTCTCGTCAGAGGGGTTGGGTCCGTGACCAGCATGGAGACCCTGCTAAAGAGAATAAACACGTTAGCGCAATTGGAACTCAGCGGTGTAACTTTAGTCAACAGCACTCAGGGATTTATGAACGCGCGCGATAAGTACAGGGCGGCCCAACTACTATCGAGGGCAGGGGTCAGGGTCCCCGAGACTAAACTCACTGAGGACGTGTACGTGCTTACTGAGACCGTCAGGACCTGGGGTAAGACCGTCATCAAGCCCCTGATAGGTAGCATGGGTTACGGATCCCTACTGGTCACGGACCCTGACATAGCCTTTATTATAGGCAAAACCTGGCTTAGTCACAGCCAGCCGATACTGATTCAGAAGTACATGAGGAGTAAGGATCGCGACATACGTGTCTTCGTTGTCGGCGATGAGGTTCTCGGCGCCATCTACAGGTACAAGCCAGAGAATACTTGGAAGACCAACGTGGCTCAAGGAGCCAAGGTTGAGAAAGCACCCGTAGATACGGAACTCAATGAACTCTCGATAAAGGCGGTTAAGGCACTTGGGCTTGATTACGCTGGAGTTGATGTCGGCGAGACCGAAGAGGGATACGTGGTGTACGAGGTTAACGCCATGCCTAACTGGCAGGGGTTCCACGCAGGAACAGGTATGAGTCCGTGCCCCAAGATAGCTGACATATTTTTGGGTAAGCTGAGGAAGTGAGATGACCCTCATCCCTTAACCGCTTTAGTTACAACGAATATCTGAACTAACTTAACGCCAGGCGTGAGTGAGATCCTGTTCACAATAGCGCCCAGTTCTGTCGGGTTTCCCACAAGAATCTCAACAAAGAGTTCGAACTCCCCGGTGATTTCGTACACCCGCTTCACCTGCGGTATCTTACGGAGTACCTCACCAAGCTCGAAAACACTCCTCATGGGCTCCACTCTGAGAAGTAGGAGGGCTCTAAGATACTTATGCACGGCAGTCACCTTCAAATATCTTATCCTGCTCGCAAGCGTGGCTCCTCAGCACGATCATGGTAGATGTTCTGTTAATACCGCCTATCTTAGTCAGCGTAGTTAGTAGCGTGTTCCTTAGTTCGTCCACGTCTGTGGCGACCACCTTAGCCATCAGATCGTATTCTCCGGTTACCTCGTAGAGCTCTATCACGTTCTTCAATTTAGTGATTCTTGAGATCACGTGTTCCCTCATGAAGGGATCAACGGACATCTTTATGAATGCCATGATCCCGTAACCGAGCTTATAGAAGTCCAGTATGACCGTGCTTTGCTTTAATACACCTTCATCCTTTAACTTAGTCAGTCTTTTCTTCACGGCTGTAACACTGATACCTAGAGTTCTTGAAAGATCCGTAAGCGAGATGGACGCGTCCTTCAGCAGGAGTGAGAGGATCACGCGGTTCTTCTCATCCAGGACGGTCTTCTTATTCCTTGATTTTCCATCCATGAGGCATCAGCCTGAGTTCTCCCTTATCAACTATTCCATAGCCTGGATTAACTTTCATGGTGGCCCCTACTATAGTAAGATCCACGTAGCTCGGGGGCGGTGATCTCACCCCCTAGATGAGTGTTTTCTCCTAGACCCACCACAACTACACCCCTGGCGCTCTCGTCCTCCGTAGGATTACCACGCACCCTCATTAGAGGATGCACCCCAACCCCTATTTCACATACTTTGTACATGTCTGTATCCCCGTAGGAATCAAGAAGTTTAATCAACTTCCTCGCGTCATCCCCGCCAGATATTTCAGTTACTTTACCAGATTCCACAGTTAGGTGTACTTGCGAGGACACCACCCCCAATCCAGTGATGCTCTCATTCACAAACACCTCCCCGCGGACGCTGCCCTCGATAGGCGCTACACCTATTATTCCCCCCGGTACTATAGTGAACTTGCCCGGCACATTGGCCAGTCCGTCGACGTAGAGGGCCTTCCTATCACTTACCGTGGCCTTCAGAACCCCTCCACCTGAGAGAACCTCCACAGTCGCTGCGTTGCTGATCACTGAGGCAATAATGTTGGTTTCACGGGCTAACTCACTCGGTACTACTGAAAGAGCCCTACAGAACATGTCTTCATCGGTTCTAGGACAAGAAGCAACCCTCTTACCGCTCCTCAGTGAGTCAAGGATTTGACTGGAAAAACTCAATGATTTATTTGTGATCAAGATTAACACTTGGGCGGCGTCGATCAGCTGCAACGCGCATGAGGGGATGTCCTCGTTATCTGAGGTGACGTTAAATGAGAGGAGGTAGGGGTGACCACCCGCCGACGCAACTTCATTTAAGACGGCTTGAACAAGCTCCCACCTGATCGGCAAGTCTGAAATCAGTAGAACTACCTCCCCATCCCTCACTGAAACAACCTCATTCACCAGAGTTCTGGAAGCGTCGAAGAGTCCTTGAGAACCCCTTTTTGAGGACATGTTAAACACATCTATTAAATGAGTTTACTAATAAATATTTCATCTGTCAGGCCAGGTTTAATATTTAAACTAAGGGACGCTAACACCGCATTGCTGAAACATAGCGTAAATTTCTACTGATGTTATTTCTTAAACTCTAAATTTATTAAATTCCCCTCATCTATAACACGAGGTATCACCATGGATGTTGTGGGTATCAGGAATCTTTTTCCCATGATCACTCAAAGACATGTCGCATATTTCGCGTCATGTTCGTACGGACCGTTAAGCACTCCAGTGAAGAAGGCGCTTCAGTCCCACATTATTGATTGGGAAGAGAACGGCATGAACTGGGATTTATGGATGGAGAAATACGAGGAGCTCAGGAAAGAGGCGGCTGCCCTAATCGGCGCCAGCGCTGATGAGGTCGCCATCGTGCCGAATGTAAGCAACGGCGTAGCCTCCATAGCGAGCGCGTTAAGACTCGATGGCAAGAACGTGGTGTTCAGTGATCTTAACTTCCCCACGGTGGGCCACATATGGCTGGCTCAGAGGAGGCGCGGCGCTCAAGTAAAAATCATAAGGAGCACGGGATGGAGGTTGAGCATCGACGACATAGAAAAAGCAGTTGATAATAACACGCTAGTTATCTCGGAGCCCCACGTTTGTTATCAAAGCGGGTTCAGGTACGATAGCCTGCGCACCCTCTCAAAGATGGCTCACGATCACGGGGCCCTCATGGTGGTGGACGACGCCCAATCGACAGGAGTTATAAATGTGGATGTCAGGAAGGAAGACATAGACATCATGATTACCACTACCCTCAAGTACCTCATGGGGGGAGCGGGGTTAGGGATACTCTACGTCAGGAGGGAGTTAATAAGTGAACTTGAGCCACTGTTAACTGGTTGGTTCGCGCAGCAAGACCCCTTCTCGTTCGACATACACAACCTAGTTTACGCGAGTACGGCGCGCAGGTTTGAAACCGGCACGCCAGCCGTCCCCACCGTGATCACGTCGCTTGAATCAATCAAGCTCGTGAGGAGCATAGGAGTTGAACACATAGAAGCACACGTTAAGTCACTGGTGACGTACGCGACGGAGTTAGGGGAGGAGCTGGGTCTGGACATCATATCACCTAAAAACAGGGAGAACTTAGGTCCGATGTTTGTCTTCAGGGCAGCAGACCCACATAAGATTGCGGAGGAGCTCCTCAGGAGGAATATCGTTGTCTCGCCGAGGGGCCCCGCTGTCAGAGTCGCTATGCCACGCCTTCAACACTAGGGACGATGTTGAGAGACTGTTCAAGAGCTTGAAGGGTGTGATTCGACATGTCTTTGAGTGATCATGGGAAAAAGATTCCTGATACCCACAACATTCACTGTGGGGGTGTGCATGAATGGGTGAGTTAACGGTTAAGAGGGAGTCATGGGCAACAAAAGTAGGCGCCATTCTATCATTGATAGGGGTTGCGGTAGGTCTTGGGAACGTGTGGAGATTCCCCTACATGTTGGGTAAGTTCGGCGGCGCGGCATTCCTACTAATATACCTGTTCCTAGTCATCAGCATTGGAGTGCCAGCACTATGGGTGGAATTCTCAATTGCAAGGCGTGCAAGGAGCGGTCCGGCAACAGCCTTCATAAAAGTGGGTCTTCCCGGGGGGAAATACGTCGGCGTGCTGCTGGTGTTGGTGGCCATAATGGCGGTCTCATACTACCTCGTCGTGATTGGGTGGGTCTTCTGGTACTTTATAGCTTCACTAACCGGCATGTATGCGGAGATTGACGCAGGGTCGTTCTTCATGAACACTTTAGGCAGTGTACCGTTGCAGGCAGCAATGGACGCGGTAACCTTGGCAGTCTGCGGTGCAATACTTCTGGGCGGCGTCAGAAAGGGAATAGAAAGGGCGAGCAAGGTCATAATGCCGTTCTTCTACCTCTCATTCGTTATACTCATGATCCGCGCCCTAACACTACCAGGCGCGGCAGAGGGACTAACCTACTACTTAAGACCTGACTGGTCGATGATAACGCCCATGACGTTCCTAGCGTCGTTAGGTCAAGTATTCTTCAGCCTGGGCTTAGGTTCAACGTGGATATTCATATACGGTTCATATCTCTCAGAGGATCAAGACCTAGTCTCAACAGGGATTTGGACAGCGTTCGGCGATACCGGCGCTGCGTTCATTGCAGGACTCGTCGTGCTACCGGCGGTTTTTGCCTTCGGCATTGACCCATCTTCGGGACCCCCCCTGCTCTTCATAACGTTACCAGAAGTGTTCAAATTGATTCCGGGGGGCATGACATTTGCCGCGCTGTTCTTCTTGGCGCTCTTCCTAGTGGCGATACTCTCCGCGGTGCCGGGCTTCGAGATAGTTATTGACGCATTCAGGGAGTGGTTTGGATGGAACAGGAAACGCACGACGATCTTCATGCTAGTGCTGGAGCTCCTCCTAGGCCTTCCAACAATGCTTGACGTCAACTTCATAACATACAACGACATCTTCTGGGGATCAACGATGCTTCCAATAGGCTCATTGATCGCGATAATAACGTTTACATGGGTTCTGGGTAGAACTAAGGCGTTCGAGGAATTAAGTAAGGGGTCGAAAACCAAGTTTGACGGGCTACTGGGAACCATAGTGTTCAACTGGCTGAAGTACGTAGTCCCAATATTCATAATACTAGTGCTAGTGTGGGGCTGGTACTCGTTCCTAACATCATGACAGGGGTGTCCCGGATGATCCAGGACGCGGGTCTAAAGCGGATCAGGGAGCAGTACCCAATGCTGAAGCATTGGGTGTTCTTCAACGCAGCAGATCAAATGATACCGGGCAGGTACTGGATGGACGCAATGCGTGAATGCATCAATCTCTACGAAGCGGGGAGGATAGAGGACGACGCACCTTACGGCCCCGCAACACACCCATTCCTGACCAACATATTCTTCGAGACCATTAGGAAGTCTGCGAGACTCCTCCACGCACTGGAGGAGGAGGTAACCAACATTTACCGCGTGATGACTGCCGCAAACCTGATAATAAATGACCTGCTTAAATGGGAGAGGGGGGATAACGTAGTCTTCACGGACATGGACTACCCATCGATCCCGTTCATACTACTTAACCTGAGGAAGAAGGGTGTTGAGCTAAGGAGGATTAAGAACGTCAACGGGGAAATCCTAATCTCAGACATCGAGAAGTCAGTCGACGACAGGACTAAATTGGTCGTGGTTAACCACACTATGCCTTGGAGCGGATTTACATACAACGTTAAGGAGGTGGCGAGGATAGCTCACGAGCACGGAGCTTACGTCCTTGACGACGCCATTCAGGCAGTTGGCGCCATAGACGTGGACGTGCACAGAGATGACGTGGACTTCCTGCTTACAGGGAGCTACAAATGGCAATGCGGACCTGAGGGTGCTGGGATACTCTACGTGAAAAGGGAGCTGATCGAGCGCTTTGACCCTGACTTCAGGAACTACATATGGGCGGACGTTCCCGGGGGGATACCCTTCAGCAGCCCCGAGCATGACAACGTGAAGCACTGGGACTACCCACTAGTTAGGACTGCCAACAGGTTCGATATGGGTGTGTGCGTGACGCCCGTTCTCTTCGGTTGGGACGCAACGTTGGATTTCCTGCTCAGCATAGGCATGGATACCATCGAACAAAGGGTCAGAGGGTTGGGCAACTACTTATTCGACAGGTTACATGAAATTGGATGCAGGGTGAGGACTCCTGAGGACAGAAGTAAACGCCACGGCCTTATAGTGTACAGCACGGGTGATCACTCACTGGATCAGATCTCGTTCAAGTACTTTAATGCACCACCACCAAGTGAGAAACCCATAAAAGTCTCGCTGAGGTACGTCGGAGGCGTGGGGGGCATAAGGGTGAGCACGCACTTCTTCAACACCAAAGAGGAAGTTGACTACCTAATAGAGACCCAGCGGAAACTCCTGCGGAAACTCAAAACCTAGATTAAAGAATAAACTTCTTTTTCCCTGAATTAAAGCCCTTACTAAGTAAATCCGTTAAGCCGTGATCATCAACTAGGATATTCTCGTTATCTCCATCTCCGGCTTGTAATCCTTCAGCGCTTCAGAGAGCTTGAGGATTAACCTAGTTATGTCTGTAGTTCTTATTGGTAACTTGGCTGGAATTAAGCTAATGACCATTTCAACCCTCACCGGATCTATCACTCTGAGGAGCATGCTCTCCGCTTCAACCCTGAAGAGCACGTCTCTCGCCACCTCGTTTATTATGGCTGTTATTCTGCTGAAGTCGAAGTCCCCGGCACTGGCCATCCCATGAATTAAGCTGAGTCCTGTCCTGAGGACCACGTGCGGTTGTCTTGCCCTGTAAACGGAGTTTGAGAGCACCGTGTTTGGCACGTACATCTTGTTCCCGAAGACGTCCTCAAGCGTGGTGTTAAAGGGTGCTATCTCGAGTATCCTGCACGTTATTGGCTTGTCGATGCCGGGGAGGTATATCTCGACCCACGGGTTCCTCCTCGGCCTCATCAACTGAATGTTTATGTAGGCTGAGAACTCCTTTACCTCATTGTAGAAGAGCAGTAGTGAGAGAATCGCTATAACGAAAACAACTACGTAGGGAACCAGCGATGCAGTCAATATGCCGACGATCCCTATTAAGATCGTCACTATAATCGCTATATCGATGATTCTAACCACTAAGTTCTTCGTCCATAACGATATTACCCCCTCTTTGCGATGCCTGAAATAAGCCAGGAGAACACGAATCTAAGGGCTGTGGCTATCACTAGTAGGATGGCTATCGATAACAGCCCGTGTACGGATATTGGTAGCGACGATAAAAAATCCGTTAGTAACCCGTCGGGCATTCTGTTCCCTCACCCCTTGAGGGCGCCAGATATGGCGCTTGCGTCCGAAGTCTTCGCAAGCACGTATATCAGGTGTCCCTCCCTGAGCACTTCATCCTTGCTTGGAACTTGAAGCCTCATCCCATCAAACACGAACAGTATCTTAACGTCCTCGGGTAACTGCAGTTCCTCGATTTTCTTATTGACGGCCTTATCAGTGCCTGAAATCGTCAGGCAATACAGCTTGTAATCATCCACCTCCCCAATTAGTTTGGGTTGCATGAGCGTCTGCAGGTAGAGCTTTATGAAGCTACTTACTATGGCCGGGACTATGAACGGCGTCCCCAACTCAAACTTTGAGAGCACCTCACCGACCTTCACGTTCTTAACCCTGGCCAACCTGATGGCGGAGCCGTAGTGCCTGGCTATGGTCAGCGCGAAAACGTTAACCTCATCGTGATCCGTTAAAGCGAGGATAGCGTCGAATTCGTTAAGCGGGATCAACGACGATATTTGAGTCTCGTAGAGCGATATGTCCCTGGCGTCGCCCTTAACGACTATCACGTCGAACTCCTTGCTCACTTCTTCCGCCCTCTCAGGATTCATCTCAACAACGACGATCTCAATCCTCTTCAGCTCCCTGTCAGCCTCGAAGGCCTTCAGCAACTCCTGAGTTACTGGCCCCCCCACCAATTATTAAAACCCTCATCACCGCGGTACTCAGCGAATCCCCTGAAAACAGTATCAACAACTAAACGCGGGTTAAGGTGTAGGGGTCTCACATACTCGCGTAAAGTCCTCAACTCAAAAACGTCAACACGGAAACCCCTACTAGAAAGCCGCCCAACAATGAACTCGGAATCAGCGCGCGTAATACCTGTCCTACTATAATAAACCGAAGCAGTAATCAAACCAAACACCCAGCAAATAAAAACAGGTAAAAACCTAAAAGAGTTATTAAGGACGTGAAAAGCGAACACAATACGCTTCAAGATAATGACTTTAGATAATCTCACTAATCCTTATTAACTGGAATAAACAAGAAGCCTTAAGCAAAAGTTGGCTTCTTTCATAAATTCTCTGTAGAAATGGAAAAGTAGTCTCTATTACGTTATCTTTGGTTTATCTATACCTCATAGATACGGCAACAAGTTCCCCGCCTGTGTTGAAACGTGGAGGAAAGCGGTTTCACAGACCACCCCTCCCCCACCCTTTAGGGTTACCCTTGTACCCAGGCTCTATAGAAAGGTAATCAAATACNTACACTATCGACTAATTCTAGTTANTTATTGNGTATGTCTTCGAAGCTTTAGCATGTCACCGAAGAGGATTCCAGCAAGTACGTGTGCTCCTCCAGGTTCTAAGACTCTTCTCAGCTTCATTTCTATGTTACCTGATCTCAACCAGCTAACTAGCCTCAACGTACCTTCTAGAGAGTTAACTAAGCCAGGAGTATCAGCTACTACTATATCAGTACCAGTATAGTGAAAATCGAATCTCCGCTTAAGTCTCACATCATTAGTCCAGACCATGTTACCGAGTACTTTAAAGAGCTCCTCATAACTAGACCTCGTAACACCATAGAATCTCAAGAGAGTCTCTGGGCTAACAGGAGCCTTGAGAAACACTCTAAGATTCTCTTAGTATTAACAATACACAGTATGAAGCCAGATCTCAGAACACTCGCTAGAAGCCCAGACGAGCCGATACGAGGCTGAAGCTTAACTAGTAAATATCACCACAATAAAGAGAACGGGTTATTAAGAGCGACAACTCGGCTACTCGGATTAAAAACCAGAGTTGTGACTGCGATGTTTTAAGGTTAATGATGCGGGGATTTTTAACAATAAGTCGGTGTTAGGTAAAAGAAATATTCAAATATACCTAATACTTAAATCGTGTAAGGCTCTGAGAACTGAGAGTTCTAGTTTAACATCCTGCACAATCCTACACGAGTTAAACTTAGGCTTTACTAGCTTGTATCCTAGTCATCGGGATGATCTAGTTAAATTTAATGTAGCATGCCTTGTTGACGTTTTTAGTTATGGGAAAAGCTTAGAGCGTGGTGATCTTTTTGTATCAAATCCTTATCAGAATACACGAAGTTATTTTAATACTCACTCGAATAACGCCTTTTACATTTGTATAAAATTAAATTTTAATTTTCCTCGCTAAAAATTTACTGGGTGGAGTTTTGAACGTTCACACAATTCCTGAACTAGTGGAAATGGTTGAAAGTGGAGAGATAGATATTCCTAAAGTCTGTAACAACAATACTGCTGACAGGGTGCATGGGGTATATGATGGTTGGTGCAGCGATATTAGTGAGGACAATCTCTTTTCCTACGTATGTACCTATGTATGGGAATGGAATGGAACTGATGTTGTTGGAAAGTGGAAGTGGCTGTTGTTAGAGTCTCCTAATGAAACTCTGGAGGATGGGAACCCGCTACAAGAATGTTTCGATGGTGTTGATGATGACTGTGACGGAAAGATAGATTCAGAGGAGGAAGCTTGTGAAGGTAGGTGTATGGATTCCCCCTCATTGTCCGGGCTATGATCCGGAGACTCATTTGAAGTTAGTTTGTAATCCCAGAACATATAGATGCAAACCAAAGCCTAGTTGCGATGTTCCAATTGATTGTGATAATGAATGGTGTTGCAATACAATTACCGGTGCTAAGGACTGTAAAGCAAAAGACACAATTCTTTTGCATGAAGGAAAGTCTTGGTTGTGCGATCCTCCAGAAGAATTTACTAACTTAGTAAATAAAGATATAGCAAAATCCACCAAGAATAAAAAGTTAGATTTTATTTGACTTGTTAATAGATCCATTCTATTCTTTCATTAAGTAAAACTTAAAATTGGAAGCGAGTAAAGTATTAGCTTCTATTGTTCCCTCTTTTGANTGTATAGAGAACTGTTCCTCCAAAACGGCCATAAATCTCCCCTACCCCATCTTTTATTAACCCTTCTTTACAAAGATATAAACCAAAACCATTAGCCGGACCAATTATTATTTTATCTCCATATTCGTTTCTCAGCCCCTTCGCAACATCATCTGGTAGAACTACTACCCATTCATAGGTTGCCGTTCCAACGGGGTTTGGTTTTATATACACAAAGTAAGTTGGAAAACCAAAGGCTCTTAAAGTTTGAGGTATAGTGTAGTTAATCGTCATATCTTCTATCATTCCTTTCACATTTATTGGATACCATCTCTCATATCCCATTGCAAACTTCATTAAATCCCAATATTTCCAGTTTTTTGTTAAGTGTTGATCAATCGCATTTAGATGTTCAATGTAGCGGTAGAAATCCTCGGGATGCTTGACCATAAGATCCCAAAGCTCTAATGGTTTTACTCCAACATATTGAAGATGCGTATTTTCCAATCTATTCACACCTCTATCTTCAATCCAATCGTAGTAGTACCACCATGCGGGAACATCCCCCCATATCTCATGTATAACCTTCCCGTTTGGATACAATTTGCTTATAATCTCATAGCTTTCTTCAGCTTGNAGCAAAGCAGCTTTTGCTCCCTCTAATCCCGCAACCACCCTTCCACTTTTCTTATCAAATGTCGCATTGTCTAAATAGAACAAGGAAAATAAAAGCTTGCCTTCTATTGTTAGCATCTTGATATAAAGCATCTAATTTATCTGAATCGTACCAAGGAAAATCTCTGTTGTAAAGTTTTTCTCCTCCGCCAAGCTGAGGAGTCTTATTCGAATATAAGCTCCACTGAAGTACCATCAAATCAATAACATCTTTATCAGTTGGTTTAAGCTCTCTTCCATTTATAAATTTTTCAGCATAAGCTATTCCGTATGGTGCATCAAAAATTGAATAAGCATTTGCAATTACTTTAACATTCAACCCTTCAAACAATTCTGGATGATTTAAAATATCAAACCCAGAATTTTCAATCAATTTCAAATGCTTAGCTAATAGCCAAGTTTCTCTACCCACATCGGGTATTATAGCAACATCATTTCCATCAACAGATCGGAAAATTATCGGAGAAAAATCTACAAGTTTATCCCCATATTTCTCAATTTGAGTTGCTTTTGTTAATAAAGAAATTTCATCAAAATTTTCGGGCAATTTTCTATCAACAACAGCAATTCCATAATATCCAATTGCTTTGGCAGTGGCATCTTTTGCCAATTCCTTATCAAACCCTAACCTTAATCCCAAATCGGAAGAATAATCAATAGTTTGTAATGGATTGATTATTCTCAGGTTTGGATTATTTTCGTACAAGTTCTTTTCCTCATAAATAATATTATACAAGTTTTTGACCAAACTTGCAAAATTGCTTGAATACTTCAGCTCATCCTCGGTTATTATACCATCTGATGCCTTATCTTTTAAATATCTAATTAAAGTTGGTATCTCTAGGATCTCTTTGTTTTTTGCCATCAATTCAACAAACTGTTTTTCATTTGTATCTTGAACTTCATCATTATCTAAAGGCCTAAAAATATCGATGTATTTTCCCAGTCCTAAATCCAAAGCTTTCTTAACATTTGGATTTGGTTTTAAAGGGTCAGTGTTATAAACAAAAACTTCGTCATAGTCTGAAAGCCCATCAT
>Ga0065719_106757_pt1 | contig 12301 bp, 14 predicted proteins | sample GBSCel85sediment_FD_59106 | JGI IMG/M metagenome (GOLD analysis project Ga0065719, IMG submission 59106) | Hot spring sediment microbial communities from Great Boiling Spring, Nevada - Cellulolytic enrichment CS 85C v3 (version 3) | ecosystem: Environmental > Aquatic > Thermal springs > Hot... | reverse complement strand
TACTAATAGCATTTCTAAGCTCCTCAACATCCTCTCTCCTAGCGCTCGGCAACGATATAATCTTTCAATTTTTCTCTATTGATTCTTCACTTTGAAGTCGACCAATGAAATAGTCGACGCAGTACTTTCAATTTTTCTCTATTGATTCCTTCGCCAACACGAGAAGCCTACCGCCACCGTTCGACTTCGACTTTCAATTTTTCTCTATTGATTCAAGCATGTGAACAACAAGCAGGGATATTCAGAGTATTTACTTTCAATTTTTCTCTATTGATTCTCAACAAGAACATGTTGATATTCTACGTGCCGAATTATGACTTTCAATTTTTCTCTATTGATTCTCGGTTCTAAACCAGTCAACAGTCTGCAACACAGGGAGGTAGCCTTTCAATTTTTCTCTATTGATTCTAGCGCGTCGCCCATGATTCCACCCCGATAATTCTATACTTTCAATTTTTCTCTATTGATTCTGCGAAAAAGAAGGTAAACCCCGCGGAATCAACATTCAAATTCTTTCAATTTTTCTCTATTGATTCTATACTCTGTTATCGTTATCTCCTGCCAGCCGTAAACAATGACTTTCAATTTTTCTCTATTGATTCACCTTGATTTCGGAGTCCTCCAGCTCGCTCTTGAACGGCCTTTCAATTTTTCTCTATTGATTCCGAAAAAGGAAGGCTGACGGGCCTCGGACTTGTAATCGGCTTTCAATTTTTCTCTATTGATTCCTATCATATAATCAGCCGCTTTTCGGCGTGAGCGACCTGGTGCTTTCAATTTTTCTCTATTGATTCCCAATCTTCATACATACTCGTTGATAATTGTGCATCAGTTATCTCTTTCAATTTTTCTCTATTGATTCTTGAAAAAGTCGATGCGATGGAAGTGTATGATCCAGTTATGGCTTTCAATTTTTCTCTATTGATTCTATTTTTGCTTGTTTCATTGTTTATTTTAGGTTTATTGCTAGTATTTAAGGGTTTGCTTTTTGATCGGGGCTTGCACGTGATGGTGTTGGGAGGTTGATCAGTGATCGAGTGTTGGCTGGGGCGGGCGGGTTCCCGGGGTTTTCCGGGATTTTCTTGTTTTTCCCGGGGTGGGCCGGTTTTTCCGCGCATGTGATCAGGAGGGTTCGCGGTGATTTTTCAACGAGTTCCCGGGCTTCTCCGGGATTTTCCGGACCTGATGATAGGGGTGTTTTATTAGGGTTTGTGCCGAGCCCTTGCTTGGTGGAGGTTTTGATCCTCCGCAGGGTCATGTTCCGCAGTATTAGAAGGCTGTACGAGCTCGCGAGAGCAGACCCCGTTGACCCGGAGTTGAGGGGGTGGAGCTGGGACCGGTTGCCCCTAAAACCCAGGGCATACCTAAACCTAGGAGTGAGCGAAATAGCCTCAAAATACTGCGAGACAAGAAGAGACATATGGCTACGGAGGAAAATAGGGGCGCGCGCAGAACCCACCGAACCAATCCTAACCGGCAAACTAATCCACGACGCAATCTCACTAGCCCTCAAAGAAGCCGCAAAACAACTAATCAACAACACCGAACCATACACAGCATACCAAATCCTAAGCGAAAAATAGGAGAAAACTCAAACCGCCGAAAGGATACGAGAAAACAGTAGAGAAAACATACAAGGCAACACTCATAACAATACTCGGCGAAGCAATGTACGAGAAACTAGTCAACGAAACCCCCACAACCCATAACATACTCCGAATACAAAGTCGACGGAACACCAATAGGCCTAAGCCAAAACCTATCAGTAGACGTAGTCTCAGACAGCATAATAATAGACTTCAAAACAGGAACACCAAAAGACTTCCACAAACTCTCAATAACAGGATACGCACTAGCACTAGAAGCCGCATACGAAACCCCAAGAGACTACGGACTNCTAATATACATAAACAACCCCGAAGACCCAAGAATAACATACAAACCCATCTACATCTCCAACACCCTGAGAAGACTATTCATAGAGGAAAGAGACAACATAATAGACATGCTCCTAGAAGACGCAGAACCACCCAAAGACCTCAACTGCCAGCCAACATGCCCACTCCACGGAGCGTGCCACAAGTGAAACAACTAATCATCACCAAATACGGAGTAAGCGTGAAAACAAGAAAAGCAACAATAATAATAGAGTCAAAGAAAGAGGGAAAAATACTGGAAACACCAGTCTCAAACATAGAACAACTAATCATAGCCTCAAGCGGCGTCTCAATAACAAGCAAAACAATCAGAAACCTCATAGACCACGGAGTCGACATAGTCTTCCTCGACAACAGGGGAAACCCAACCGGCAGAATATACCCAGTCTACATAAACAAAACCGTAGAAACAAGGAGAAAACAATACGAAGCAAGCCACAACGCGAAAGGACTGGAAGCAGCCGCAGAAATAATCAAAGCCAAAATACTAAACCAAGCAGGACTAATCAAAAGATACTATTACTACACAGGAAACACAGCGCTCAAACAAGCCTACACAGAAATAGCCCAAATAGCTGGAAAAATAATCCTAAACACCCCAAGCCAGCACGAGGCAAAGCAAAAACTAATAACGCTCGAAGCAGAAGCCGCAAGAGCATACTGGCCAGCATACGCATCCCTAATACCCAGCGAACTAGGCTTCAACAGCAGAGACCAGGACGGCGAAGACCCGGTAAACAAATCCCTAAACTACCTGTACGGAATACTCTACAGCGAGTGCTGGAGAGCCGTAGTCCTCGCAGGCCTAGACCCATACCTCGGCTTCCTCCACACAGACCGCTCAGGAAACCCAACACTAGTATTCGACTTCATAGAGCAGTGGAGGTTCACAGCCGACATGACCCTACTAGCCATGCTAAGACACGGGTGGAAGCCCACACAAATCAACGGACTGCTCGACTACGAGACCAGATCCAAGCTCGTCGAAAACCTGTCGAAAACCCTAGACGAAACCAGGGCAAACACACCCGGCGAAACACCCACAACCCTCAGGCAAGCATTGAAGAAAACAGCCTTCAAGCTCGCAGCATACCTGAGAGGCGAGGAACCGTTCAAACCATACATCCACTCATGGTGAGAAAATGATCATACTAATAGCCTACGACATAGCAGACAACAACGTAAGGCTGAAACTAGCCAACTACCTCCAGTCCAAGGGACTGGTCAGAATACAGAAAAGCGTTTTCACAGGCACAATACTGCCAACAACCCTGAAAGACCTCGACAGAACCCTCCCAGGGTTCGTGAAAAACACCGACGACGTAATACACTTAATCCCACTCCTAGAATACTCTTTGAAAAACATGAAACACTACGGCAACCCGTTAAACCAGATCAAGTTTGAGAGAGAAACACTGAGAGTGGTTTAAACGCCCTACACAATGGATCAAAACCCGGCACCATCCATGGTCAAAGACATGGTATACTGCCCCGTAATAGCCTGGATAAAGCTCAAATACAACGTGGTCGAGCCACCCACAGACTCCATGAAAGCCGGGAGAAACGTTAAAGTAGAGAAAGGAAAAGGACAAGTACTAGCCGTGAGAAACGGCTTCCACACACTAATAGACGAAGTGGTCAGGGGGAAGAACGGTGTTAAAATAATCGAGCGGAAAGCCTTCAAGACGAGAAGCATTGACAGGTACCTAGCCCAGTTGAAAACCACACTATACATCGCCACCCGCAGCATTAGACACGTGAGGAAAGCAGAGCTGATAGTCGGAGAGAAAAAACTAGAGCTCCAAGCAACCAGCGAGATGATTGAAGAAGGGAAAACCCTCCTCGAGAAAACACTAAGACTCAGCGCCTCCGACAAGCCACCCCCAACAAGGCCAGAGCCCTCCAAGTGCAAGTGGTGCTGGTACTCAAGGTTCTGCCCACACAGCTAGGCAACCAACGCCCTCCCAGCACGCGTAAGGCACACCCTCTCAGACCTCCCAGACTTCTCAACAAGCCCCTTAGACCTGAGCATGCTGACAATATTCCTAACAGTCTTCTCACTCTTCCCTAAAACCCTAGCCAACTCAGCGATCGAAGCCCCATCCGCCCCGAGCGCTTTCAAAACCTCAATCTCGGAAGAAGACAAACCGTTCAAAACAATCTCCAGAAACCTGGCCGAAACCCCCGTCGGAGTGTCAACCCCCGTCTCAGGCTGGTAGTGAACCGAGAAATCCCGGCGCAGAAACATTAACACATGGGTTACCACGTGACTTATGAAGCGGGGCCCCGTGCCAATCTCCAGAACAAACTCGCCGTCAAAACGCGCCAAATACTTCTTAACAACCCCGAAGGATTCGAAGTAATCGGAACAGTTAACCAGCACCAGCTCAGGCTCAGGAAAACCCTGAGCAGCCGCCACAGCCCTCAGAGATTCGAAAGCGCTCCTCGACCCCGCCGACAAAGGGCTACAGGTAAACACTACCAGCCTATCATCCCTCGAAGCCCTATACTCGACGAGAAGCCTCACAGCCGCGTGCTCGTGAAACCCTAGAGGGTAAAGGAAAACCCTCAAGCCGGTCTCCTACCATATACAATTACTGACTACTCAAACATAAACCTATCCACAACCCGATGCGCAAGAAATAAATATCTTCGACAATACAAGTAGTGTTAGACACGGTTGCAAAACCCCTGGGCCGCGGAGAGATAGTGATGAGCGAGAAGAGAACACTAGTAGCAACATTCGGCTTCGACATGGACTTCGTCCTCAGAAGAATCTCAGGGAGGAAGTACGATAGGATCATACTCCTCTCCTTGAAAACACCTGAAGGACAGAAACGCGTTGAAAAAGCATACACAACCCTGAAAACCGTTTGCATATCAATGGGTGTTGACTGCACACTTGAATGGCTAACGGATAAAGGGCTCGTGCGAACCATATACTCAATCCTCAGCGAGGAAACCGGTAAAGCCGATGTAGAGCTATACCTGACCGGAGGACCCCGCATCCTCGTGATCTCAGCGCTCACAGCCGCCCTAACCCTAAGTAACAAACAGGCCGGGAAAATCAACATAGTAGTGGAGGGCGAAGCGTTCGAGAAAACCTGGGAAGCACCTTTGAAAACATTGAAGAAGCTGGTAGCACTGGATGAGAAGAGCAGGGAGATACTAATGCACACCGCTGTACTAGGCAGGGCCAGCCTCGCGGAACTAGCGCGCAGGCTAGGACTCCCCAAACCCACAGTCCTCAGAAGGCTACGCGAGCTGATGAATGAGGAAGTGGTCTGCAAGGTGGGAGACGAGTACCTCCTGTGCTCCTGGATCGACCAGCTATTGTGACTATTTCATATCATGAAACAAAATACGATAAAATAAAACCATCATCGCGTTTCAAAAAATGAAATATTTCTCATAGTGAAACAGCGTAAACCTTATATACCAGAAACGACGAGTTTTAAAGTGGGACAAGGGTGGAAGCATGTTCGAGCCCATAGTAAACATCCTAGCCTACCTGGGCTCCCAGGAAGACTACAGCTACATCGACAGGCTCGGAAACGCTATCGACGAGATCTCCATAATGGAGGCTCTGCGCGACGCGGTGAGATCCTTCATCACAGTATGCGAGAAGCCGGAGTCGAAGTGCCCGAGCATCGACTTCCAAGAACTGGATAACTCTCTAAACACTCTACTAGGCATGATCGCCTCCAAGCCCCGGGAGCAGGTTATCAAGCTGGCGAGAGAGCTATCGCTGAAAGCATACGCCAAGATAAAGACCTTCGAAAAATCCCAAGCAGGAGGGTGATAGCATGGTGGACCTCCATGTTCAAAACCTGAGCCTAACCGCTAGAATACTAGTCAACGCTGAAGCATTAAACATGGCTGAGAGCGTTGGAAACTATACAAGGCACAGGAAAGCCCCCGTAGTCGTGCCGTCGGAGAACGGCTACTCAATAATATACGCTCCAGCCGTGAGCGGTGAATCCCTAGCCCACGCGTACCAAGCACTACTAGCAAAGATAGCGGCTCAGAAAGGACTACCGGTAACCGAGATGGACGCACAAGGATTCTTCATGAAGTTCTCCGATGAAAACATAATTAAAAGCTACTATGCAAAAGAATTGGTCAAGGTGTTGAAAGCCAAGGACGAGAATGAAGTCCTGAAGAAGTTGAAGGAAATGGGCCCCGCGGATGTGGAGAAGACTATTCTAAAGACCAGCGTGGTCGCGGATGTCGGAGGATTCCTCTACATGGAGAAAAAAGAGAAGAAAGAAGAAAAGACCTCGGAAAAGGAGGAGAAAGGACCGGTAGAAAAGAACCTCAGCAATCAGGTTCGCATTCCTGATACCCGCCCTTGACGCGTTAATAACAGGGGGGCGCGAGCCTATACCCACAGCTACATGTTCGATACACGCCGGAGGCTAAGAAGGGCGAGCAGGCTATTATCTACGTGGAAAGCGGTAGTGCGCTGTACACGCTCACGGCTCAATTAGTAATCTCCGACATTGGGAGGGTTTCAATGGACCCGAGAATCAGTGATGAAGAGCTTGAGAAGCAGTGGGTAAGCAGGGTAGAAGCAGCGATTGACGCGCTAACCTTCCTGGTAGACGGGGTCTTGTTCGGAGCCAAGAGATCCAGGTACATGCCCCAATGGGACGTGCGTAGCATTCTCGTGGCTTTTTCAAGGGGTCCAGTAGAATATAATGTATCACCGGGGCTAGCCAAGGACTATATGGTCAAGAGCTATGAGAGGGCTGTAGCATTAGCCAAGAGCCTCGGCAACAACCTGATCATCAACCTGTACGGCTACAACGGAGAGGCCGGGTATTTACAGGAGCCCGTGGTAAAGCCCGAGGTCAAGAACGTCACATTCGAGAAAACAGCCACGCCCACAGAGGCCTTGTCAAAAGCTAAAGAAAAAATAATGAGTATAAACAAGCCCTTAGGGTGAAACCCTTGAATCAAAACATACGTGTTTTTTACACCTCAACAACCCTTTCATGGGGGTTTACAGTAAGATATAAGGAGGTTTCTGCGGCCCAGCCCTCATACATTCTCCCCCCTCCCACAACCATCGTAGGTGCTTTCAGCTACCCCCTGGCAAGAATCCTAGGCCTCGTTGACAAGTTACCCGAGAATAAAGCCTATAAGAACGGCTACTTGGTGAGCAAAACCATGAAAACATTCCTGGAATCCACGATTGCCGCATCAGCAGGGGTGGTTGGAGAAGGGGGTTTAGTAATGCATCAGGAACCATCCAAGATACACGCGTCAATATACAAGGGGGGAGAGGAGGCGAATAGGATACGGGCCGAGCCATTCACTAAGAAGTTTTACGGAGAATCACTGCCCAAGATATTCCCGGTTCAAGCAGTAGGAGCCACCTACGCCCCCGGGGTGAAGCTCTACATGACATGGGTATTAGACGTTGATAAACTCCTGAAAAACTTGCGGGAAAACGGGGTACAGGTTGGCGAGGAGGACCTGGATTCCGCGGCACGGATAGCTGTACACGGAGTTACGAGAATAGGTTCGAAGGAAGGGATTGTAGCAGTCGACCCCGACTTAACCGGGTACGAGAGAAACCCCGAGATAGTGAATCCAGGAGGGAAAATTAGAACAATCCAGTACGTGCCAAGCGAGTGCGTGGACCCGGAGGAGATGATTCCGCAAATAACCCTCCCATACCTGGATTACAGCCCGAGGCTCTTCTACATCCCCTCAGAATCAGCCTCCAACATACTCCTTAAACCCTACTCCGTCCCAATCGGTAAATGGCTGAGAGTTAAACACCCCTGTAAAGCGTACGCACCCCGAGAGTTTAAACAAGAATTCACGAGCGTGGGAATATGAGCAACATAGTGATAGAGCTTTTCGATGAGAAAAGCATTGGCAGGAACTTCCAACTAGCCGCACTAGCATCCATAATAAGCGAAATATCCGTAGAATTGAAGCATAGAATCCTAACCGGCATAGCCACCAACATTATCCAGCTGAGCAGGGAGGAGTACGCAACGATCAGCAACGCTTTAACAAGCCTCCTAGACGCCGTGTGCACCGAGGGCAAGCCGGTGCCGAAACTCTACACCTCTGGAACCCATGATAAAAAGATTCTCGCCTCCGCAGGCATTATCAGCAATGAAAAAGAACCCCTAACCTGCCAGGGCGTCAAAAATGCTTTGAAAACCCTGCCGCCGGATAAGCTAGCAACACTCGTGCCAGTGCCAATGTTTCTTAGAACCTACGTGTTCAGCTTCTACAGGCATCAGTCGAAAATACGGAACACACAGGTAAGCTCACTCCTGATCGCGACGGTTGGATCAATAATCACGCTAATCTCCGAGCTCAAGGAAGGGAGGAAGAGCACGGAAATATACTTAATCCCTGATACATCGCCGGCATCACTGGAGCTGTCGCGAAAAGTCTACAACCTATTCTACGCTGTCAGAGATGAAAAAGTGAGCAGAATACAGGGCTTGATAAACAATGTGGCCATCAAGCTGGGAGGAGTGAGCGTTGACCAGGCCATCCTGCTCTCACTGCTAATGTACGTGGCGCAGATGAAAGAGCTAGCCGGCACATTGGCCGCTGACCTCGACGCGATCGTTGAGGCAAACGGTTTTGAAACCTTCCTACTAACAAGGGTTGACGCCTCCGGGAACAGGCCCCTCCTAATTTCTGCAACACCAGCCAGCATCTCATGGATACTTAGAAGGCTGGGGGAGAAGAATTCTATAAAACTACTTAGCACGCTAAGCTGGCTCGTATCGAGCAGTATTGAATCCGAAGACTCCGACTTCAAGAATACTGCGAAATCCGCGTCCGCTAAATGCCTCAACTCATTCTACAAGTATATGGAGACAGGGTCGCATGACACGCTGGTTGAGTGTGCGAGAGACCTGGTGGTCTTAATAGATAAGGGTGTCCAACTCCAAGGTCTTAAAAACGTGAAATCAGCAGGGGCTGCGGCGAGGGAAACACTATACTATATCACGAGAATCCTCGGGTAGTCAGGCATGAGGAAAGGCATAAGCGTTTTCCTCCAGCTTTTCCAGGAGCATGGAAAAGCCATCCTCATAGCCCCAACCGGGTATGGGAAAACCCTTGCCTCGCTCGAAATCCTGAGGCGGATGATGGATAAGGGGGTTAGCGCCGGCTTAATCCACACAGTCCCTTTGAAATCACTTGTCGAGAAAATATACGTGGAGAAGTTCGAGGGGAAAGGGTTTAAAACAGGCTACCAATCACAGGGACGCCTACCCGGCGGGGTGAAATCCCCGTTCTTCCTCAGAGAGCTCGTAGTAACCACGCTGGACAGCTTCGTAATGAACCTGTACAAGGCACCGGTAGCGGAGTTCAACAAGGTGATGGGAGATGTCAGCCCCGGGCACTACTACGTCCCCTTATCATCCATTTTCACGTCAACCGTGGTTTTCGATGAAGCACACATGTATCTCGGAGACGTTGACGAATCCCTATCACTCTCCATGATCCACGCCGCCATCAACGCCCTGGTAAGGCTTAAAACACCGGTCGCTGTTGAAACAGCCACAATGAACACTAATGTTGTGAGAGAAGTAGCTGGTAAAATGGCCGGGGAAGGAAAGGTTCCACTAATATACGTAAGCTGCATGGGAAACAGGCAACTGGAAAACCTGCGAAACAACACCAAGATTGAACTGCAGGAGGTGTGCGATGAAAAGTATGAGGAAGCAAACAGTATTGAATGGACAACACGGATTGTTGACCCGGGTGAGATGGACGGAGTAATGAATGAAGCGTTGAAAACCGTGGACGAGGGCGGCGTCGCCCTAGTAGTCAGGAACACTGTGGAAAAAGCCGTTGAAACCTTCTACGAGCTCGAGAGGAAACTAGGGGAGAAGTACAAGCTACTCCTCATCCACGGAAGGCTCAGCACTACTGACAGGGAGAAAGCCGTTCAGAGAATGAACGACATAATGAGCGAAGGGGGAATAATCGTCAGCACCCAGGTGATAGAGGCAGGGGTTGAAACAAACGCTTCAACGCTAATAACCGATGCAGCCCCCATNGAGAACCTAGCGCAAAGAGCCGGAAGACTGTGCAGAGAGGGCTCGAGAATTTTCGAGAAATGCAGGGAGAGGGGGGCCCAGGTCTACGTGATCAAGCCGAAAGGCGGATTCAAAGACAGAATAGACGTCTACAGCGCTGAAAGAGTTGTCAAAACCCTTGAAGGATTGAAGCAATTCTTGGAAGCAGGCAAAGCTATTGACTGGCGAATACTTGGGACGGATGAAGAAAAGGGGAGAGTAAGCTTCACAGAGATCTTGGAGAGCGCTGTGCCGCCCCCGCCGGCGGCATCCTTCAAGGAGAAAACATATGAGGAATTGCTGGAGAGTTATCTAAAGACCGATACCTCCTTTGAAGTGTTTAAAAAGATTCAAGAATTCCTCGGCGNGGAAGGCTTTTTCAGGAAAACCCTTCAAGTCAAGCTCGCAGTACCGTTGAACAGCGGCTACGACTACGTTGACGTTGACTTCGAGTGGTTNATGCGGAAGGAGAGGGAGCTGGTTAAGAATAATTTAAAACCCTGCCTAGAGTACTACCCCGATGGAAGGGCGAAAGTATTGGGCTTCGAGCACGTTAACGGGAAATGGGTTGAGAAACCCTCCGGGAAGATCAGCTTGAAGAACTTAAGCAAAGAGGGCTTCCCTGGAAAAGACTTCCTCAACCATCCTGGCGACCTGTACAGGGTAGACGAGAGAAGCAGGGAGGAAGTGGCAAGGTACTTCGCCCTGCTCCTGAGGAAAGAGTGCTACGAGCCCGGCATCGGGCTGGTGTTCAAGCATGAGCAACGGGCTTGAAGAGTTAAACAAACTCCTGCAAACCCCTCTAGCCTACCTAGAAGTAAGCAATGGCAAACCCTATTACGAGCCGCTCCTCGACCACCTAGCCCAGACAAGTATTGAAATAGAAGCATTGTTCAGCAACAGGCTAAGAGTACTCGAGAATAAAACAAGAAACACCTTCAACTGGTCGAGCGGGGAACTGCTCGAACTCGCAAGAGTGATAGGTCTGCTACACGACATAGGTAAGGCTTCAAGAAAATANATTGAAGAGTTTCAGAGAAAACTAACCATGCAGAAATCAAAGNTNACNTTCCAGCAGCATGAAATAGTGGCCGGCATCCTGGTATACCACTTGTCAAGCAACGTGGAAGACTTCAATGCTAGAAGGAAGGCTAGACTCGCCGCGAGNNTAATAGCCAGACATCACGCCGCAATGGAGGGCAGACACCCNGTGAAAGTAAGTGGNTACTGNAAGAATGAGTTTCTGAGAGAAGCCCTGAAGGGAATCGACTACTCCGTGATCGAGCAAGTGAAGGCAATGTGCGGGGGACACGAGCTCTGCGAAATCATCTCTAAAAAACCGGATAGCAATATTATAGAAGGGGCAAACCTGTGCAACGACTTCGTTAAAGATTTGGCGAGGACTTCAGACGTTCCCGAAGTCACGGCCAGGGTTCACGACTTCATACTCTTAAACGCGTTAACCGGGATGCTGATAGTTGCAGACAACCTGGTAGCATACAGGAACAGGAGGAGCAGGTCTGCCACTGATGATTCAACACCCCTGTACATTAAGCACTGGCTATGCGAGCTAGCCGGTGACTGCACTGACGAATTCTGGTGAACAACCCTGGGCAAGCTCTATCTTTTAAAGGTCAGCGCTGACGTGTCCGGCTTCCAAGGCGTTTTGTTCACCAGTAAGCTTGTGAAGACCTTGCTGATAAGGGGCGACCCCTCTTTATCAAGCGTCTTCGAGCCCAGGGCCGGCGACCCTCCCAAGCCCGTCCACACCACTCCCCTTTTCAGCGTCGAAAAGAATGGAAGGCTCAGGTGCGTTTACAGCTACGTGAGGTGTGGGCAGGGTTCAACAGCAAAGTGCTCCGGGAGGGTTGAGCCGGTTAGGCTTGAGGGACGCTACCACTTCTACCTAGGCTTCTCCACCAGTGTTCTCGAGCTGGGAAGGGTTCTCACAGCCCTTGACAAGGGAGCCGGGTGTTTCGAGTTCGCCGGGAAACAGGTATGCATCACCCTCGACACCATCAACATAACAGACCCTTCAGCCCCTGCTTCGAGAATCGCCGAGAAAGTATTGGAGACGGGGAGGGTTAAAATCATCCTAGCATCCCCGGCAATGCTCCGGGATCCTTTCAAAAGGGCGAAGCACAAGGCGCTCATCCCAACAGTCATGAACCTCTTCTCAACCCCCCTCTACACGATGCTGGTTGAGAAAGGACTGTACGGGTTTAAAGCCTTCCGCAGGCAAATAGTGATGCTACACAGAATATTCAACGAACCCTACACGGTGTTGAAAACAGTAAA
>Ga0065719_100853_pt1 | contig 12308 bp, 15 predicted proteins | sample GBSCel85sediment_FD_59106 | JGI IMG/M metagenome (GOLD analysis project Ga0065719, IMG submission 59106) | Hot spring sediment microbial communities from Great Boiling Spring, Nevada - Cellulolytic enrichment CS 85C v3 (version 3) | ecosystem: Environmental > Aquatic > Thermal springs > Hot... | reverse complement strand
GAGAATGCCAATAAATTCAATTCTTGATTTATGTTGCGGGACTGGGGCTTTAGCTAAAATTGCCTCGAAAAATGGAGTCAGGAAAATAGTTTGTGTAGACAAGAATATTAAAGCCGTTAAAAAGAATGTTGGGAAGTTAAAAAATATTGAAATAATAAAGGCTGATGTGATGAAATTTAAGATTGAGGAGTTTTTTGATTTAATAGTTTTAGACCCACCTCGCGAATTATTACCTAAGTTATTCAATAAATTCGAAGAATTTTCGATGCACTCAAACATTTTCGTGTTATGGCATGGAAGTTGTGAAGAAAAAGAATGGAATGAAGAAATTAGAGAAAAATTGAGAGAAGTCTTTAAAGTCTTGTACTCTTTTTCAGTCTATGGTGAGGAAATATCTGCTTGTTCTTCTACCGAGAGAGGAGTAAAGTTGTTGAGAAAATTTTATAGGGAGTGGTAGAGTGGAATGTGAGATTTGTGGCAAAAAAGTAGAAAAGGTTTTTGTTGCTGAGATAGAAGGAGTTGTATTGAAGGTTTGCGAAGAATGTTCTAAAAGCGGAAAGATATTGAATGTGATAGACGATAAAAAAAGAACAAGCCGGTAACAAAAACGCAAAAATTAAACTATGAAGAAGATTATGAGCTTATTGAAAATTACGGAATGTTGATACGTGAAGCAAGAAACCAAGCCGGACTTTCTATCGAAGAATTAGCGAGAATAGTCGGAGAAAAGAGCAGCTATATTAGAAAGATAGAAAAAGAGGAAATTAGACCTTCTGAGAAAATTATTAGTAAACTAGAGAAAATTTTGAGAATAAAACTTACGGAAAAACTTGAAGAAAAAATAGAGAAACAGGAAAAAGAAGATAAAATGAGATTGAGAATTGCCGACGTTGTAGAAATAAAAGATTAAAGCGCTTTTTTAAATTTTTCTCTGAACTCTCTAGTAATTTCTATCAAACTTTCGGCTGCATTCTCTAAGGCTTCTTTGATATTTCCTTTTTCTACCTTAACCCATATTTTTGGCTCGCTTAGATAAGGGTGTTCTCTGAAAGAAGCTGCCTCGCTCACGTTTTTATCTTCCCACAATTGCTCTTCTATAGCACTAGTCAGCGTAAACGTTTCATCTCTAACTTCGATTAAAGCGGCTTTATCGTCCCATTTAACTTTAACTACCTCCATGCTCTTCATTTAACTCTCTAGTATTTATATTTAGCTCTAGCCCGAAGGGTAAGAAATGCTGAGCGCTGCTCTGTAAACCTCATACATATCGTAACTTTCTACGTTAATGTATGGAAGTTTGTAGACGCCGTATTCAGGAATATGCCTCTCTTTGTTGGAAACTGCTAAGATTAAAGATAGGAGAGCGAGTTTTTGGTCATGAGTCGCATTGTTGTACCTATCAAAATCAACTATCCAAGCTGCTGCGGATTTGTTCAAAATCGCTACTGCTCGTTTTGATGAAGCTTCGTAGAGGAATATCCTTTGTTCATTTTCATCCGTCAAAATAACATTGTTGTTACCTCGAAAATTTGAGAAATTGTAAACCTTTTTAAAAGAAATTGCAACCGATGAATTCGAAAGAATATAGGAAAGGAAAAATTTGTAGCCACCTATGCTGAAATAGCTTCTTTCTGCTACAGAAATTTGAGTGCTAGGTCGAAAGTAAACTCTTTTTGAAGCGTAATCTATCTCAAAAGGTACAGTGTAGTTTCTGAAAGTAAAATTTCCGATATAATTTCCTGAAGTGGTGTTTATTGAGCTAGCATTTATGACAAGTGGAACGCTAAAGAAAAATTTGTATGGATAATAAGCGTCGCTAAAAATGGAAGTTGGTAAAGTTACGCTAATGTCGCCTGAGGACTCTAAGGGATTAGCTAAATCAATACCAAAAATTTCTTTCGTAACACTATCTATCCCAGAACCAAAATCGGAAATTTCTATGATACCCTTTCCTTTTGATAAATAGTCTAGCAAGTTTGCTCTCAAGTTCGTCAAATTGACATANCCACAAATTATTAGNAAATCNGAATATTCTGGAATGTTCGTCAAATTAGCTGGAATGAAGAAAATATTTATGAATCTTTTATTTAACACAACCAAATTGTACCATTCTGAAAGCTTCCTTATCCTCTCTTCTGTACAATTAGCAGCAACTATTATGTTTTCTTTGATGGTTCCTTCAGGAAAGAGAGATATGATTAATGCCTCTCCAGCTAAAGAGGTTTTGCTCAAAAAATTTTTTAAAGCTGCATCAGAAAAAGAAGCGTTGTAGAGTTTGTTCGTAAAATCTAGAGAAAGCAAAACCTCCTTTCCGATTATCATTAAACTTCCTACTTTCCAATTATCTTTGAATGCTATTGGTTTGAAAATGAGAGAAAAAGCTGCGAAAAGTAGGATTAATGCTGAAATTGCTTCCAAAATTGTTGTTTGACCTAATAGAGCCACATTACCAGCTCCCCATAACTCCCATTACTAAAGCTTATTATCCGAGAAATCTTCACAGCTCTCTCTCCTAAAGGGCGGGAGCAGTTCGCTATAACTTTCCCTTCTAAGTACACGACAAAACTTATATCGTTTTTCAGGTCAAGAAGTTGTTTGAAGCTACTGTAGCTTTCAACACAAGTTTTGTTTGCATATTTTACCTTGCTTATCGAAACAACATTTGTTTTATTTAAAGTTTCGTCCAAAAGTCCTATTCTCAAAACATTTTCTAAATTCCAGTTCGCAGGCTGTCCAACATCGTTTACTAGTAATTCTGAGATCTGATAGGCTTCTGAGAACAAAGTCTGCCTCTTGGCTTCATTAATGTAAGCTGGATAGTAAGATAATATTTGATATATTAGAAATGAGGTAGAAGAGACGAACAAAAGCAGAGCTGCAAATTGCTCAAAACCTACTTGTGCTTTCATCTAAACACCTATCAATCCTATTCTAAAGAGCAATAAGTATGAAGCAACGATTACTGCCATTAATATTATGCAGTGCTTTATCCCAGCTCTCGCCGAACCTTCGGCTATTTGACCTGCAACTACGCCGGAAAATGTCGCTTGTATCAGCGAAAGCAGAAAGAAGATTGAAACGTAATAATATGGTCTTCCTTTCTCAAGACCGAGAAAATTGTAAGCAAGGAAAGCAAGAGAGTCACATACACTACAAGTAGCTCCACTACAAACTGAGCAAGGATCAATTATTCCAACGCCCATCCCTGCTGCACTTGTTCCCGCAAGATGTGGGTTAGCAAAAATTGGCAGTAGAAGTTTATTTATCATAACTACAACTCCAAGGAAGATGAAGGAAATAGCATATATCATTAAAGTATATTGGCTCATAATCGACCTTCTTTCTTTCTCAACTTGTTGAAGCATCTCTAAGGATTCAGAAAGACTTGTCAATACAGCAATCGTATTTCCTCCAGAAGTATAAGACTCCTTTAAAATCTTAAAAGCTGTAGAAATCTTTTTGCTTTTTACCATCTTTTTGGAAATTCTATCAAGAGCCTTTGTGACGGGTACATTCCAGCTTACTTGGTTAGCAAGGAATCTTACCTCTTCGTTCAAGCTACCATAGTCATTCTTGCTCACAACTTTAATTGCTTTGTGCAGAGGCACTCCACTAGCTAAAATCTCGGTCAAATCATGCAGGAAAAGGGGAAGTTTTTCCTCTTTTTCCTTCCATTCTCTGTAATGTTTATACTCAAAAAAAGTAAAAGTAGCGAAGGTAGCAAAAGTAGAAATGATTAGTAAATTGGCGAAAACTCCAATATCTCCAGAAAAGTATCCAAGCAATGTTAGAGTAAGGAAAACTGTTGGAACAATCAATTTTATCTTTCTTTCGTCCATAAATATACTTTTGGTTTCAATTAAAATCTATTCCCAAATTGGCTGCGCTTTCCTAACTAAGAAAAGAAAGAGAATTGAAATCATCGGCAAAAAAACAAAAATCATGAAAAGCTGTAAACCGAGAATATTCTGAGTTGCTCCACCTAAAGCTGAAACTACAGAAGTTAAAATGACGAAGAAAATTGTGCCTAAAACTACTGCAACTAAGTAAATTTCTGTATAAATGGTCATGCTGTGAGAAAATTCGGACAACTTCCTTCTATAATCAATGAAAAAATCCGCTGTCCTTTCTTTCANNAACGTAAAAAGATTTCCTCCACCTCTTATCGTTGCNAAAATTCCNTATAAAAATTCTCTGAATTTTCTCGAAGGTGTTCTGTTGACAGCTCGCTCTAAGGCTGAAAGTATGTCTAAACCATAAAATTCCACATCCTCAACAATTTTCTTCATTTCCTTTGCTACACTTCTGTGCTCCTCAAACTCCACAAACATCTTTATTGCCTTATGTAACGGTAGACCTGAGCTAACTATTGAGGAAAGGTAAAGCGCNGAAAATGGTAAGTACGCATCTATTTTTTTCTCCCTATCCTTGATTATAGATTTTGGATAATTTAGATATATCAGGAAAACGGCAGTAGGTAAGCCCGTTGCTAGAGTTATGGACATTAAATAGCTGAAGAGAAAAGCTCCAGTAAATATTGAGATGGAAAGAGCTATGAATGGTAAGGTAACAATGAAAGATAATAAGCTGGCAAAGAGAGCGTTTGCAATATATTCTTGAGGAGAAATTTTTAAGTCAGCCTTTCTCAACTCTTCTTTTAACTCTGGAAAATATGGCTCAATCTTTTTTGCTAAATCTCCAAACAACCTAAAAGCGTATTTTGATATCATCTTATTCACTCTCGATCAGAGCTAAAACTCTGTTCGGCATCGTATAATAAGCTGTGAAGATTGTATAAACATCTTTAAAATNNATTATATTTTTTTCCTTCATCCATTTTAGGATAGCTACTCTTCTTTGAAACTCGTCAATAACATCCTTTTCACTCAATCCAGTTGTTTTGGAAATTCTTTTCAAGATAACGCTCTTTTCGCCTATCTCAAAAACATCTCTGAAAGGATCCCACTTAAACACATAATTAACGATTGGCATTTTTTCTCCCTTTGGCATACCAACCATTTCTATTACTTCAGTAACTCTTCTCACAAACCTCTCTTTATGTCTAACTCTCTGCATAAACACAATAATGTCTAAACTTCCAATCAAACTTTCTGGCAATGAAATTGGAGGCGATGTTAATCTATCAATTAGTTTTGGGAGGTTTTCACTGTGAATGGTAGCAAATGAAGGATGGCCTGTGGCCATTTGCTGGAATAATACGTAAGCTTCCTGTCCCCTTACTTCTCCTAGAACTATGTAATCTGGTCTCTGCCTTAAACTTTCTTTAAGAAGTTGGAACAAATCTATTTCTCCTTCCTTGCCTGTAGAGATGGGTGTTCGTGCAACATGAGAAACCCAATGAGGATGCGGTAAAACAATTTCTGCCGTGTCCTCTATCGAAATTATTTTTTTATCCGGTCTTATGAAAAGAGATAAAACATTTAGCATTGTAGTCTTTCCGCTTGCTGTTCCACCAGCCACCAATATGCTTCTTCCGTAATCAACAGCTAACCAAAGATAAGCTAGAACTCTTTCATCAACCGTCCCATATTTTATCAAATGAATTGGAGTTAATGGCTCTTCTATGAATTTTCTTATGGTAAAATTGCTCCCCCTTCTCGCTATATCGGTTGCTAAAGTTGCTTGCAACCTTGATCCATCGGGCAAAGTTCCGTTAACTAATGGTTGTGCGATAGAAATCGACTTACCAGCTAGCTGAGCTAACCTTATAATAAAAGAATCCAATTCATCAGCGTCTTCAAAAACTATATTCGTTGGTAGCGAACCCAATCTAGGATCTCTATGAAAAACGAAAATAGGTATGTTTACACCATCGCAGCTAATATCTTCGATATTAGGATCTTTCAACAATGCCTCAATTTTTCCCAAACCGAGAAAATCCCTTTCTATGTAGTATCTCACTGTCTCAACTTCTTCTTCAGAAAGTCTAAACTTGAAGTATTTGATGATGTCCTCGATGTGAAGTTTTAAATATTCCTTGGCTCTTACCACATTCAGCTTTGACAAATCCACATCAAGCCTTTGCTCTATAAGCTCTTTTATCTTCTTGACTATTTCTCTCATTCTTTCATCAAGCTTTGGCTCAACAAGCTCATAAAAATAGCTTTGCCTTCTCTTATCCCAATATATTTTTGCATAAGCAAAAATTTTTTCCCCAGGCTTTGGATCTCTAGGTATCAATGGATAGGAAAGAGAAAATTCTTCTGGTTGTGGTAAGGTTGGTGGTGATGGAATTATCTTAAGCTGTTTGGGAATTGGTATTCCTTCTATCTCCATTTTTTCCTTTTCCTTAACTTCAGCCTCTTTTTCTATTTTAACCTCCAATGGAAAGCTAACTGGAATAGAGACTGGGGAAACGATAGGAGAAATTTTTAGAGGTATGGATGTTTCGCCTATCTCGCTACCCTTCTCTTCTTTTGTTTTTTGAGCAGAAATCTTTCTCCACCCCTCCACAGCTTTTTTGAAAACTCTTCTAGCTAACACGTTATTCCCCTATTTTAAACTTGTTTTCAGTTTTATTAAATGAGATTAAAACTATCGACGTTTTGTTTAATCCGTAATAAGAGAATGTTGCGCCAGTAGAAAAGAATCCTTCGCAGATAGCTGAACGATTTAAATTGTGAATAGAAGATGTAACTTGTTTTTGAAGAGGCATGCTTCTGACATAAATCGTATTATCATTACAACCAATTTCATGGAAGTTGTCAAAAACTTGGTATGGTATCCCATAAATTACTTTTGAAATATTGCAGTATTTACAGCCTGTATAAGTTGCAATTATGAAGCTAGAAGCGTAAGATGAAAGTAGTTCACGAAAGGATGAAAGCAATCTGTCTTGGGAAGATTGGGAAAATGAAAAGAGATAGTTAGAAATTAAAGAAAATATGGAGATTGAGATTAAGAAAAAAAGTACGAATTGAACAATTTGAACTTGCGATTTCATGATATTTCTATTTTTACTTTCGTGGCTATAAAATTCGTTAATTTCTCCACGCTTTGCCTGCTTATCCTAATTGTTTTTCCCGTGCTCGTTAACTCTCCTCCAGTAGGGGTCACTAGCTGTATTGAATAAGTCTCATTATGAGTTACGTTGATGGGAAGTTCCAGGGTTCTAAGGTAAATAACGTAAGTTATGTTAAAACCATCGTAAATCGGAGTTCCGGCTAGACAAACCACGGAAAAAGAATCCTTTCCTACCAGTCCCTTAGATGGCGGACAACTTGCACCTGGAATCAACGAAATCAAGTCTCTTGCGTTGATATTAGTCACTCTGGAGAAAAACGAAAAAACAATCGAATTGTTCAAAGGCGAATTATGGTTGAAAGGATATACTTTCCATATTCCCTGAGCGTCCAAAGTTAAAACTTCTGTAGCTCCTGTATGTGCAACAAACTCTATTTTCTTAGGAAGGGAAGAAGGGTTGTAATAATCAAAGAAGCTAATTACCCTTTCGAGCATCGATTTATCTTGCGATTTATGGAGCAAAGGCAAGCCATACATGTACGCTGCCGAAATTAAGCCAATAGAGATACCTATTATCATAACTACTGAAATTATTTCTGAAATGGCTTTTATCCTAATCACCTCCAGCTTCATTGGGTGAGGGGTTTAGAAGTGACTGGAGGCTTTGGCGGTAGGGGAGGCAAGGGCTTTGTCAACCTTCTAGAAATTTCCTCGAGCATCGAGATTAAAGCCTCGTTATTTTCCAAAATCTTGCTGTTAATCTCAGTAAGCTTCTCGATTTTATCCAGTAAGGGTTTGGTATCAAGGCTAACACGCGATTCCTCTTCGCCAGCTGCTTTTATGATTTCAAGAAGCTCATCTATCTTTTTCGTTAACTCCTCTAACTTTAGAGGAAGTTTGGACAATTCTATTCTTAAAGAATCGTTTGCCTTTATCAACGCATCTACAATTTCTTGATTCATCCTAACGATTTGAATTATTTCTCTGTAGAGTTCCCTCTCGTTTACTGAAGCCTTCCTTTCCAACTCCTCTATCCTCTTCTCTAATCTTCTTAAAGGTGTTACAGGAACTAATTCAAACTCCTCCTGTTTTTTAATATCTTCTGACTCCATAAGCATTATTGAAGTGGAAGAATTTAAATATTGACAAAAAGAAAGAAAAAAGAAAGAAGATCGTTAAGATTTAATATTCTTCGCTAGGGGTTTCTGTCTTTTTACTTTTTTCCTCTTTTCCTAACCTGCTTGCTGCTATAACATCGTCTATCCTCAAAATCATCTCTGCAGCCTCTGCAGCACTTTTTATAGCTTGAGATTTTACTTTGAGTGGCTCAATGATTCCCGCTTCTAATGCATCTACAATTTTCCCTGAAAATACATCAACACCAGCTGAAATCTTTCCTTGCTCATGAGCCGCTCTCAATTCAACTAGAATGTCTATCGGATCTAAACCTGCATTTTCAGCCAAAGTTCTTGGAATAATTTCTAACGCATTTGCAAACTCCTGTATTGCCAATTGCTCTCTGCCAGAAAACTTCTCTGCAAATTCTCTCAATCTTTTTGCAAGTTCTGCTTCAATAGCTCCAGCCCCTGGAACTATTTTTCCGCTTTCCAGAGCAGAGATCAAAGCTCCTATCCCATCTTCAACATTTCTATCAATCTCATCGACAACATGCTCTGTGCTACCTCTCACTAAAATAGTTACTGCTTTTGGATTTTTGCATCCCATTACAAAAGTCATTGCCTCTCCTGCAATCTTTCTTTCCTCCACTAATTCAGCATAACCAAGATCTTTTTCTGTTAAATCCTCTAAATTGCTAACTATTCTTGCTCCCGTTGCTTTTGCTAGAGCTTCTAAATCAGAACGCTTTATCCTTCTACAAGCAGCTATTCCCTTTTTCGCTAAATAATGTTGAGCTAAGTCATCAATTCCTTTCTCGCAAAATACAACATTAGCACCAACTGAAGCAATTTTGTTCACCATCTCTTTCAACATTTTCTGCTCTTGCTCGAGGAAAGCTTGTAATTGCTCTGGAGAAGTTATCCTTATTTGAGCGTCAGTTTCAGTCTTCTCTATTTCTAATGGACAATCTAGTAAAGCAATTTTTGCATTTTTAATTGTTTTTGGCATTTGCGGATGGACTATCTCTTTATCAACAATAATTCCCTTAACCAATTGAGTTTCGTCAACAGAAGCACCATGCTTCTTAACTCTTTTAATATTATCTTTGTCAATCCTTATTTTCCCATCCTTGATTTCAGCTACTGTCCTCACAGCCTCTATTAATAAATCTGCAATTTTTGGTGCCGCCTCTTTGCCCGATTTACCAGACATTGAAGTAACAACTATCTTCTTCAGAGTTTCTGTGTCATCAATTTTAATAGGTATTGCCAACTCGTCTAAAACTTTCAAAGCCTCTTCCTTAGCTAGCTGATAACCTTTTGTTATGACTGTTGGATGTATTTCTTGATCTAAAAGCGTTTCTGCCCTCTTCAACAATTCTCCCGCAATTATTACTGCAGTTGTTGTTCCATCACCAACCTCCTCATTCTGAGTTTTTGCAACTTCTACCATCATCTTTGCAGCTGGATGCTCAACTTCCATTTCTTCAAGAATTGTTACTCCGTCGTTTGTTATTGTTATGTCGCCAATAGAATCTACAAGCATCTTGTCCATTCCTTTTGGTCCTAGCGTAGTTCTCACTATATCAGCTACTGCTTTTGCTGCAGCTATGTTAGCTTTTTGCGCATCTCTTCCTGTAGACCTAATGGTGCCCTCTGGTAATATTAGTACTGGCTGACCTCCTATTTGAGCTAAGTATGCTTGCTGCGGCATTTTATCACCTCTGGAGTTAGACTTCAAGAACAAACAACCTATAATTATTATGCAAACTTAGACTTTAAAAGTTTTAATCGTAATTATAGCATGGAATTTTATAAACCACGAAAGGCTGAGACGATAGAAAAAGAAGACACTAAATTCTTCCTGCTAGGAAAAGTGCAAGAGGTGGGAGAAGGTTTCTTCATTCTTGCTGATGAAACGGGCAAAGTTAAAATAAACGGTAACTTTAAGGTCGAAAAAGGAAGTCTAGTAAGAGTTTTCTGCTCAAAATTCGATGAAGAAATAGTAGCAGACTTTGTTCAAAACATGGATGGATTAGATTGGGAGCTTTGGAAAAAAGCGGAAAGTTTATATTTAAGGCTCTTATAAAGTTTAATATGGTGATGAAATGAAAGTAACAACTGCAGAACCGGAAGTTTTGATAACAAGCGTTGCAACGGCTGCTGAAATAATCGATGAAGGAATTTTCAAGTTCGGAAAAAATGGAATAAGTTTGACTGCCGCTGATAGAGCAATGGTTGCTGTTATAGATTTACTGATTTCAAAGGATGCCTTTGAGGAATATGAAGTTGAGGAAGAAAGAGAAGTAGGGCTAAACATGACAAACTTTTTATCTCTGTTGAAAAGAGCTAGGGGCTCTGAAAAAATAAGTTTAGAATTGATCGAAAATAGATTGCTTTTAACTATCCATAATGCAACTAAAAGAAGGTTCACAGTTCCTCTACTTCAACTATCGAGAGAGGAAATTCCCCCAATAGAACAGCTCGAATTCAAAGCTAGCGTAACTCTAAAGCCAGAGATATTGGAGGATGCAATTAAAGATGCAAGCGTTATTACAGATGCTGTAACTTTCCATGCAACGAAAGATTGCTTTAAGATATCTGCAGAGGGAGATGTTAGCCAAACTGAGATAGAGTTAAGGGAGGGGGATGAAGGACTTTTAGATTTGCAAGTGCAAGAAGATAGCAAAGCTAAATATCCTTTAGATTATCTCGAAAAAATTCTCAAGGCAGCCAAAATTTCTGATGAAGTTGTACTAAAATTTGCTCAAGACTATCCGGCAAGAATTGACTTCAAATACGAAGGGAAAGCAAGAATTTCAATGATTTTAGCTCCAAGAGTTAGCGAGTAGTTTTTTGAAGTCTGCATATAAGAACATGCTTTGAAAAGCCCGTATAAACTGGATTGCCACAATACGGACAAATGCCCTCTGGTTCCGGCAATTTTTCTTTTGCCATCTCATCACCAAAATTTAGATTGATTCCAGAATTTAAATTCTATGCAATCAACCAATCTCTTTTGCTCCAAAATCTTTCTTCTTCACTTTTCTCTTCTTCCTTCTTCTCTATTTTCTCTTCCTCCTTTATTCTTTCAATCGAAATATTCCCTTTAATTTTTTCAGCTATGCTTTTCAATTCTTCTGCTGAGGCCTCAATTGGCTTGTTCTCTATCAAAGGTATTTCGTTTTCGAAATACGGATAAATTCTCAAGTGCAAATGCTCTATTTGTGAAGGCAAATATGCAATGCTTAAAGCTCTTGGGGAAAGTGCCCTTTTAATTGCGGTGCTAATCTTTATCGCTAGTGAAAATAATTGTTTTGACGTGTCTACATCCTCTTCCAAATTTGTAAGATGTTTCTTCGGAATAACTAAAGTCATTCCTCTACTTCTCGGATGAATATCCAAAAATGCCAGAAAATTCTCGTCCTCGTAAACTATTTCGCTTATAATCTCCTTTTTTACTATTTTACAAAAAATGCACTCCATAACGTTATTAAAGTTTAAACATTAAATTTAAAACCGAAAGTCAAGAATGAGTATCGGTGATTAGATGCCGGAAGTAAGAAAACCAAGAGAGGGAAGCCTTGCATTTTATCCTAGAAAGAGGGCAGCTCGAATCTACCCAAACATAGATACTTATCCTTCTGTCGATAAAACCATTCCTCTTGCCTTTGCTGCCTACAAAGTCGGTATGGGGCACATTATTGCTTTAGACGCAAGAAAAAACTCGCCGACATATGGCTTACAAATTTCTGTGCCTGTAACAATTTTAGAAGCTCCACCATTAAAAGTTATTGGAGTGAGAGTTTATCAAAAAACAACTAAGGGTTTGAAGGCCTTGACTGAAGTGTATGCAAAAGAACTTCCGAAAGAATTGGAACGAAAAGTAAAAATCGAATCCAACTATTCTGAGCAAAAAGTTGAAGAAATAAAGAAGCTTGTTGAGAAAATTTCCAACGTAAGAGTAATAGTGGCTACTCAACCAAAAAAGGCTGGAATAGGCAGGAAAAAGCCGGAAGTCTTTGAGATTGAAATTGGGGGGAAATCTGTAGAAGAAAAAATTGAATATGCCTTAAACCTTCTTGGGAAGGAAATTTCGGCTAACGAAATTTTTAAAGAGGGGGAAGTAGTTGATGTTATAGCTGTTACTAAAGGTAAAGGTACTCAAGGTCCTGTAAAGAGATTTGGCGTTAAAATTCAAGGAAG
>Ga0065719_100272_pt1 | contig 12330 bp, 10 predicted proteins | sample GBSCel85sediment_FD_59106 | JGI IMG/M metagenome (GOLD analysis project Ga0065719, IMG submission 59106) | Hot spring sediment microbial communities from Great Boiling Spring, Nevada - Cellulolytic enrichment CS 85C v3 (version 3) | ecosystem: Environmental > Aquatic > Thermal springs > Hot... | reverse complement strand
GAAAGAGCCCAAACGTGCACAACACCAAACGGCCGCGCATAGGTGGAAAAAAGACTCCAGTTTGGGAAAAAAGCTAAGGCGCCAGGATTCGCGGTGGCATCCGGTAAAGCCAGATCCACGCCGAAGAGAGCGAAACTCCGTGCGGAACGGCCCAAGGCAAAGGGAATTTCCAGGGAGCCGGAAAATCCCATGAACCGAAAGATGAGCACAGTCGTAAGAAAAAGCATTCCCGCGAACTGCCCAAAGCCCCCTTGAACCGAGGCAGTGGATCTTCCTCTCCTTGGGGAGAGGGATGGGGTGAGGGGACGCTCATCTTTCGGGCTTCTCATCGGTTCACCACCACGCGGACAGGATCAGAAGCGCCCTGGTCGGTCACAAGGAGAGCCAAATACAGGCCGCTTGAGACCCGGAATCCCGAGAGGGAAAGGAGATCCCAGCGTACCGTCTCCGCCGCAGAGGAAAGGGGTTCCCGCCACACAAGCCTCCCCAAAAGATCGTAGATTCGGAGCTCCGCCCAGCGCGCACTCTCCGGGATTTGGCAGCGAAAGAGCGCGGAAAGGCTCACGGGATTCCCAAGGAGAAAGAGCCCTGGCTTTTGCACCGGGGAGGGAGGCTGAAGGGAGGCCCAGGTTTTCGGTAAATCGAGCTTTCCAAATCCCCAACTCGTGTTGGGTATCGAGCCCACGAACGAATCCACCCGGGCACCCGCGCGTAAGGAGTCGAGGATCTCCGCCCAGGAAAGGCTTGGCCGCAAGGCAAGAAGGAGGGCACAAGCGCCGGCCACATGAGGGGCGGACATGCTCGTTCCTGCAAGCATCATGTTTAGGCCATCTGGAAGGGCATACCAAGGGGAAACCTGGGCATCGCGGGAGCGCGCGGAGGCGATCCATGCTCCGGGCGCGGTGATTTCGGGCTTTAGGCGGCCATCCCGGGTGGGCCCCCGGGAGGAGAAAGGGGCCAGAGCGTAAAGCTCGTAGCCTTCCGCGCGGAAAAAACCAGCCTGGGAATTCCAGGAAATTTTTGTGACGTATGCGCCCACCGTGATCACCCGCTCCGCGTTTCCCGGCTCGGCGATGGTCATTTGGCCGTCGCCCTCGAGGAAATACCCCATGGAGGAACTCTCGATCCAGCCATCCACGCGGCCGGGCAAAACCGGCTCAAAGGTGATCCGCCAGGCCGCGCCGGAGGGCGCGCCCGTCAAGGTGAGAAAAACCTCTTGCGTGGCGCCGAGGGAAGTTCCTGTATTGTCGAGCCAAAGGATTCCCGAGGCCGTGGTGAGGCCCCGCGCTTGTCCGGGAAACACGGTCAAGGTTTCGTTCGAAGGGGAGACCACGGTAATGGAGAAGCGCGCGGGAAGCTCGTACCAAAAGCGAGCCACAAGGGAATAGCTTGCGGGCACAATGGTCCAAGTGGTGCGGGTACTAATTTCTCCGCCTACACGGATCTTTTTAGCGCCTTCATTTCCGGCGGCGGCCACGATGATCCGGCCTGGACCTTCCACAAGGCCGGAGACCATGTGTTCGAAAGGTCCTTTCCCGTCGTGGGGTCCAGAATGTCCCCCCAACGAGAGGTTCACCACCGCGGGCCTTCCCAAAAATTTCGCGGACTCGAATACAAACTTGATCCCATCCACAACCCCGTCCTCGTAGAAATTCGTTTTCACCACCACGAGATCCGCGCCGGGAGCTACTCCGGGAAATCCCGCGGCTTTGCCGCCCGCAGCGATCCCCGCTACATGAGTTCCGTGGCCCAGGGTATCCGGAGCCGGGGAAAAGCCGGTACGTATGTACCCTTCCAGCTCGCGCTGGCTATAAACGCGGCCATAGCGGCCTTCGCCCGGCTCATCCCCCCAGAAGCTCGGAAACCCTCCGGATCCTTCGGTTTGGTCCCAATAAAAAAGGATGCGGGACCCTTCAAGGAAACCGTCGCCGTCGCGATCCACGCGGAAAGCAGGATGGAGGATGTCCACTCCGGAATCCACGATTCCCACGATGACCCCTTGGCCGGTGGCGCTGGGGGCGCCGTACCAAAGGGCAGGGGCACCCACCTCGGGAACGGAATAATCCAAAAGCGGCTCCACAGGCCGAGCAGCCCGGATCCTGAGCACATCCGGTCTTTCCGCAAGGGAATAGATTTCAGGGAGCGTGAGGGAAGCGGTGGCCAAATTCCCCACGCGGGTGCGGAGGCCAGGGAAGTCTGTGGCGTTGTCCGCCAACTCCACGAAAACCGAAATGGGCAGCTCCGGCGCTTCCACTCCCAAAGTGGAAAGGACGGCGGGCTGAAGATCTGGAGGCGAGAGGAAGAAGGCGCGGAGCATGGGGTCGAGTTTTTCCGGCCCGGCGAAAGCGCTGAGAGCGAAAGCTAAAAGAAGGATGAGAATTCTCACGGCGGGCATTTTACACGACCCGGTGAGGGATCAAGGAGCCCGGGAGGGCAATTCATTTGTGCCCGAAAAGCAGGGCCGCAGGGGGCAGCCGATGTCCTTCCCCAGATGCTACAGTTTGATATAATCCAGCCTGGACTATGGCGGACCGGCTGCCCGTGGGAGCGGTGGTGCTGGGCTACCTTCTCCAGGGCCCTGCCCACGGCTACGAACTCCTCTCCCGCCTCCACGAGGATTTCGGAAGAGTGTGGCGCGTGGCGCCAAGCCTGCTTTACTTTGCCCTAAACACCTTAGAACGGGATGGCCTCATCCGCGGGGAAAGGGAGCTCCAGGAAACCCGGCCCCCGCGTGTCCGCTACGCCCTCACCCCCAAAGGCGAGGAGGCCTTTTGGCGGTGGGCCCTTTCCCCTGTGCCTCGGGTGCGCCTTCTGCGCTACGAGTTCCTGCCCAAGCTCTTTTTCCTCCTAAAGCTTTCGCCGGAGCGCGTTCCCGAACTCCTTTCCGCCCAAAAGGAGGTCTTACTGGCCCTGAGGGACAAGGTGGCCGCGGAGGACCCCACCGATCCCTTCCAAAGGGTCCTAAAAAGCTTTCGACTCCACCAACTTTCCGCAGGGCTCCAGTGGCTGGAGGAACTGCTAGCCCAAAAGGAGGGAAGCTTATGGGCAAAGCCTTAATTGTGGTTTTGACGTTTGCGGTTTTGGGAGCGGCGCAGGTTTTGGTGGTGGACCAGGCCGGCCGGGAAGTCCTCATCCCTAGCCAGCCCCAAAGGATCGCTAGCGCTTTCGGCGTGGCCACGCCCTACCTTTACGCCTTCGTCCCGCCGGANANCATTGTNGCTGCCCGCTACCTNGGCCTTCCCGACCANCCCCTTTCCCGGGCGGTTATGACAAGAATAGATCCCAACTACACCGAAAAAGCCCTGGGCGCAGAGATCACGGTGGAGGAGCTCGTNGCCCGGGATGTGGATCTTGTATTCGCGGGGTTGAAGCACCTGGACCTCGCCCGCGTGTTGAGCGAAGTGGGCATTCCCAGCGTTCTCATTGGCCCGGAAACTTTTGAGGCTGTGAAAGATGCCACCCTCCTCATTGGGCGTGCCCTCGGCCAAGAGGAGCGGGCAAAGGACTTGATCCAGTTTTACGAGGAAGCCCTGGCGCGTATTTCGCGGGCTACCTCGGCCGTCCCCGCGGAAAAAAGGCCCAAGGTGCTGGTTTTGGGGACCTCGGCCTTGCGGGTGGCGAGCGGCGCCATGTACCAATCGCGGATGGTGGAGCTTGCCGGCGGGATTTCTGTAACCGCGGAGCTCCCCGGGCATTGGCAGAACGTCAACATCGAGCAGATCCTCATTTGGAACCCGGATGTGATCGTGATCGTTCCCTATGGCCAAGTCCAGGCGGCCGATCTCCTCTCCGACCCCATTTGGGCTGAGGTGGAAGCGGTGAAAACCGGCCGCGTCTACAAAATGCCCCAGCTTCTTTTTGCCTGGGACACCCCTATCCCCGAGTCCGTCCTGGGAATCCTTTGGATGGCCGAGCTTTTCCATCCTGGCGCGATCGAGCTGGACTTTGCTGAGCTNGCCCGCGCTTTCTATCGGGAGTTCTACCGGTGCGAATTAAAGGAAGAGGAGCTGAGCGCGCTTTTGGGCCGGTGAGGCGGGCCGGGATAACCTTTCTTCTGGGGCTTTTGCCCCTGTTCTTCATTCTCGGCTCCCTCCATTTTGGCCGTATGGGGCTCAGCCTAAGCGAGGTTTGGGCTTCCCTTTTCGGAGGGGAGGTTTCGGAAACGGTGAGGGCTTTGGTCCTCCGGGTGAGGCTTCCCCGCGTCATCGCCGCTTCCTTGGTGGGCGTGAACCTCGCCGTCTCCGGCGCGGCCTTCCAGGGGATTTTTCGGAACCCCTTGGTGGAATCCCGCATTTTGGGGGTGAGCGCGGGCGCGGCGTTCGGAGCAGCCCTGGCCATGGTTCTCCAAAGCGGCCCCGCGGGAATCCAAATTCTCGCCTTCCTGGGAGGGCTTCTTGCCGCAGGACTCGCCATCCTGCTCGGCACAGCTTTCGGAGGGGGAATCCTCGTCTTGGTCCTCTCTGGGGTGCTCGTAAGCTCCTTTTTCTCCTCGCTCGTGAGCCTCGTGAAATACTTTGCTGACCCCTACGTTCAGCTTCCCGGCATCACCTTTTGGCTTATGGGCGGGATTTCCACGGTGCTTTGGCACGATGTGTTGCCTTTGGCGGTTGCCTCCTTTTTGGGGGTGGCGGGGCTTTTTCTTCTGCGCTGGCGGCTGAACCTTTTGACCCTAAGCGAAGCGGAAGCCCAGGCTTTGGGGCTTCATGTGCGCAGGCTCCGGTTCCTCGTGATTGCCCTGGGAACGCTTCTCACCGCGGCCGCGGTCTCCGTGAGCGGGGTAGTGGGCTGGGTGGGCCTGATCGTTCCTCATGCCGCCCGGGCTTTGGTCGGACCGGACCACCTTTTCCTCATCCCCGCCTCCGCCGGCCTCGGCGCCGCCGTCCTCATCCTTTTCGACAACATCGCCCGCACTGCCCTCCCCACGGAGATTCCCCTCGATATCCTCACCGGCCTCATTGGAGTCCCAGTGTTTTTCGCCCTCTTTATGCGCCAGATCCGCCGCGGTGGAGGGTGGAAATGAGCCTTTTGGCGCGCGCGATCTCTTTCGCCTACGTTCCCGAAAAATACGTGCTCACGGAAGTTACGGTGGAGGTGGAGCGCGGGGAAATCCTGTTCCTTTTGGGCGCAAACGGCAGCGGAAAAACCACGCTTTTGGAGTGCCTGTGCGGTGTGCGCATCCCGCAGCATGGCACCGTTCTTTTGGATGGCCGGGAACTTTTCAAACTTTCCGCGCGGGAGCGCGCGAAATACGTGGCTTATGTGCCCCAGTTTCCCGAGGCCGCTTTTGCCTACACCGTGGAGGAAATGGTCCTCTTTGGCCGGGCGCCCCATGTGGGGCCGTTTGGCCGGCCCGGCCGCAATGACTGGGAGCGGGCTTATCGGGCCTTAGCCCTCGTGGGCCTCGATGGCCTTTCGCTCCGGCCCATCACCACCTTAAGCGGTGGGGAAAAGCGCCTGGTCCTCATCGCCCGCGGCCTCGCCCAGGAAGCGCCCTACCTCCTTTTGGATGAGCCCGACGCCCATCTGGACCCGGCCAACCAACACCGCGTTCTTTCTGTGATCGCCAACCTCGCGAAAGAAGGGCTTGGGGTTGTGGCCACCACCCACAACCCCAATTCCGCCCTCCTCTACGGGAAAAGGGTGCTTCTTCTGCGCGCGGGAAAGACCTTGGCTGAAGGAGCGCCGAAAGACGCGCTTTCCGCGGAACTCCTAAAGGAAGCTTACGGCATCCCCTTCCAAATCGTGGGCGATGGTGTAGGTCCGCGCGCCATCCTCCCCAAAGTGGAAGGCTAGGTTAGGGAAAATATTTGTCGATCTTGGCGAGCAATTCCGCGGCGCGGTCCTTGGCCATCCTGTTCCAAAAAGGCCAGTTCCCAATGGGCGCTTCCAAAACGTGACGCAGGAGGGATTCAAAGAGGTCTCGGTCTTTGGCGCGGATTGCATACTCCTTGGCGTAGGCCACGTAGTTATCGAGGTAAGTGGGATCGATTTCGATGGCCCATTCAAAATAGCGTTTCGCCTCGGAAAGCTTCACCCCAAATAGGATGCCGTAATCGGAGAGGTTGGCCAAAAGGGCGCCGTAGGCCTGAGGCGCGGAGCCGCCCATATAGGTGGGGTCAAGCTCCATGGCCCGCTCGTAGATCGCCCGAATCTTGGGAAGGGCGAAGAACGCGGAGAACGGGTTCATTTTTCCGAGGAGCTGGCCCCAGCCGTGGCCGGCCCAAAGGAGGGCCCGGGCGTCGGTGCTTTCTCTCACCAGTTCCTGGAATCCTTCATTGGAAAGCTTTAGGGCTTCGTCGAGTCCGGAAAGCCCTAAAGCCCGGAACGCGTAGTCCGCAGCTTTCCGCCAGCCTCGGTCCTCTTCAGGCTCCGGCATAAGCACAGCCCACTCGTACCAGTGCTGGGCAAGCCGTACGAGGAGCTCCTTATTTTGGGGATCTGAAGCCAGGGCCTCTTCGTAGAGCGAAATGATGCGTTCCAAAACAGGCAGCTGATAGCGCTCCGGATAAAGCGTTTCCACTTCCGGCAAAAAAGATACGGGCTCAGCCAAAGCCAAGAGGCTTAGCCCAAGGCCAAGAAGCATAAGTCGGCGCATGTTCCCCCTTTCCCCAAAAACTTCCTAAGGATCAGGGTCTTCCGCCATGGGGAAAACGTAGGAATTGGGGAAAGGCTAAAATGGCGGCGGAGGAAACGATGATCCTTGTCACAGGCGGAGCAGGCTATATCGGGAGCCACACGGTAAAAGAGCTTCTCAAGGCCCGCTACGAGGTCGTGGTGGTGGACGACCTTTCCTCAGGACACCGGGAGTTCGTGCTCACCCCCCATTTTGTGCGCACAGATATTCGGGATCGGCAAGCCCTCACCGAGGTTTTCCAGAAATTCCCCATCACCGCGGTCACGCACTTCGCGGCCCTTACCTCTGTTCCCGAGTCCGTGGCCGAGCCCGCCCGCTACTACGAGGTAAACCTTTGGGGAACGTTCAATTTGCTTGAGGTCATGCGAGCCTTTGGGGTGAAACTTTTCGTTTTCTCCTCCAGTGCCGCGGTCTATGGCGACCCCGAGAAAATCCCAATTCCTGAGGATCATCCCACCCGGCCAAAAAGCCCTTACGGGCGGACGAAACTCATGGTGGAGGAGATTCTCGCCGATTACGCGAAAGCCTACGATTTTCGCTACGTTTCCCTGCGGTATTTCAACGCCGCGGGCTCCGATCCCGATGGGGAAATCGGCGAGTGGCACGAGCCCGAGCGCCATCTGATTCCCATCGTGCTTGAGGTAGCCGCGGGAAAAAGGCCGTATCTGGAGATCTACGGCACGGATTATGAGACGCCCGATGGCACGGGAATTCGCGACTACATCCATGTTTCGGACCTCGCTTCCGCCCACGTTTTGGCCCTGCAATACCTGGAGCGGGGCGGAAAAAGCGAGGTTTTTAATTTGGGAATTGGAAGGGGGTATTCGGTGCGGGAGGTGGTGGTGATCTGCCAACGCGTAACAGGGCGGGAAATCCCCGTGCGGGAGGCGCCCCGCCGGCCGGGGGATCCCGCGGTTCTCGTGGCCGATCCATCCAAGGCTATGCGGGAACTGGGCTGGAAGCCCCGCTTTACGGAGCTTGCGCCCATCGTGGAAACCGCTTGGACCTGGCTCCAAAAGAGGCAAAACCTCCGCTGAAACCCCGCCGCTTTGCCCGGTGTAAATAGTTTCGCGTTCGAGGAGGTGGAACATGTTGCGAACGCGACTTTTGGCGGTGGTAGTGGTTTTGGGGTTGCTTTTGGTCCCGGCCTGGGCGCAGACGGCTGCGCCGGCCCAGCCCACGGTGGCCATCAGCAACGAAACTTGCCCGGGCGGGGTGCAACTCACCCAGGTCATCTGGCTTCGTGACGAACAAGTCATCGGGCTTCAGCTTCTCCAGGTGCTCATCCGCATGGGACAGACCTACACGGTCAGGGCGGAGCTCGCGGTAATGCCCACGGCGGTGGTGGTGCGGGGTATCGCCGCGGGCCAACCCATTGAGGAACGCGTACCCATGGGCCAAAGCGTGAAATATAGCTGCGGAACGATATCCACGACGTTGCCCGGCCAAATTACGCCCCCTCCGGAACAGCCCAGTGCGCCGCAGCCCCAGCTCCCTGAGGGTATGCCCAGACCCAACATCTCCCCGGGCATGAGCCCGGCCCAGCTTCTTTCCGCACTCCAGGCCGCAGGAGCCCAGGTGGATGTGCAGGGCTCCGAAAGCAAACCTAAGCTCGGTGACGCCGCGGATCCTATCCTCCTTGGTGCCCTTCCCGGCGGCTTTGCCGCCGTGGGAATCTGGGTGAGCACCACGGGCTCCCTCCGCGTCTCTGTTGCCTACGACCGGCCGGGCGCCTTCGTTTGGGTCTGGGTGGTACCTGTGCCCAACTTCTGGAACACGGCCATGGCTTGGTCGCCCTGGCCCGGCGGAGGCATCTCTGTTTCAGTCGACCGGCCCCAGATGTACCAGCCCCTCACCCAGTGGGGCAACGCACCCGTTCCCGGAACCCTCTTTTTCGTGCTCATCATCAAGTGGGAGATGAGCCCCATGCCCTTCCCGTTCGTGCTCGCCCTTTCCAACTAGCTTGAAAAGCCCACATAGCCAAGGGGCGCCCTCGGGCGCCCCTTTTTATTTCCCGCACCCCGCGCCCCTCGCGTTATCATCCTAAAGGACCATGGAAGAACTTAAGCCAGGGATGCGGGTGCGGGGAGAATTTTGGCCCGAACCCGTCCGCATCCTTTGGGCTGAGGAAAGAGCCGGCCTTTGGCGCGTGGAGGCCGTGGGGGAAAACACCGGCCGCTACTTCGGCGAACGCTGGCTCTCCGCCGATGACCTCGCTTCACTTGAGATCCTTCCTGAAGGACGCCCGGATTTTTCCGGTTCCGCGGAGGCGGTGTTCCTCGGTCTTGAAGCACACCGGGTGAAGCTCGCCCACCAATTCGATCCCCTCCACGCCCTCCACGTCTCCCTCATCGATCCTCTTCCCCACCAGATCGACGCTGTCTACTTTCACATGCTCCCCAAGGCGCGGCTTCGCTTTCTTTTGGCCGACGATCCCGGCGCCGGAAAAACGATCATGGCCGGCCTTCTCCTCAAGGAGCTCAAATATCGGGAGATGGTGGAGCGCGTCCTCATCGTAGTTCCGGGGCATCTCCGCGACCAGTGGATTCGCGAGCTCAAGGATAAATTTGGCGAGACCTTTCAGGTGGTGGACCGCGGCCTTCTCGATGGCGCCTACGGCCGCAATCCCTGGCGGGAATTTTCCCAGGTTCTCACCTCCATGGACTTTGCCAAGCAGGACGATGTCCTTTCCACCCTCGCCGACGTGGAATGGGACCTGGTGATTGTGGACGAAGCCCATAAACTCGCAGCTTACCGCTACGGCGAGAAAACGCGGAAAACCCAGCGCTACCGCTTGGGCGAAGTCCTCGCGAAAAACTCCCGATTCCTCCTTTTCCTCACGGCCACCCCGCATCGGGGCGATCCCGAGAACTTCCGGCTCCTTTTGGCCCTTTTAGACCCCGATCTTTTCGCAAGTGCTGAGCTTTTGGAGGAGGCGGTGCGCCGCGGCGAAAACCCGCTGGTCTTGCGCCGACTGAAGGAGGATTTGAAGACCATCGACGGTGTTCCCCTTTTCCCGCCGCGGCATGTGCACACCGTCCTCTTTCGCCTTTCTCCGGAAGAGGCCAACTTCTATTGGGCCCTCACCCGCTACGTGCGGGAAGGGTTCAACCGCGCCCTCGATACCGAGCGAAGGAACGTGCAATTCGCCCTTATGCTTCTCCAGCGGCGGCTGAGCTCTTCGCTTTATGCCGCCCGCCGCTCCCTCGAGCGCCGCAAAGACCGCCTCCAAAAGCTCCTCCAAAAGGGCGAGCTCCTCCGCGAGCGCGGCGAAATCGAGGAAGAGGAACTGGAAGATCTTCCCGAAGTCGAGCGTTGGAAGGTGGAGGAGGAGCTTCTTTCCCGGCTCACCGCCTCCCAAACGTTGGAGGATCTTGCCGAGGAAATCCGCGCCCTGGAGGAGCTCATCCGCATGGCCCGGGAGCTCGAGCGGCAAGAGGTGGAGACAAAACTCCGCGAGCTCCAAGGCCTTTTGCGGACACTTGGCGAAAAATACCCAGGAGAAAAGCTCGTGGTGTTCACGGAATCCCGGGATACCCTCGAACATTTGGCCGCCAAAATCCAGCGTTGGGGCTATTCGGTAAGCGTCCTCCACGGCGGAATGAATCTCGAAGAACGGATCCGCGCGGAGGCGGAATTCCGCGAACGCACCCAGATCCTCGTTTCCACCGAGGCGGGCGGCGAGGGCATCAACCTCCAGTGCGCCTCCCTCATGGTGAACTACGACATCCCCTGGAATCCCAATCGCCTCGAGCAGCGCATGGGCCGCATCCACCGCTACGGCCAGCAAAAGGAGGTGCACATCTACAACCTCGTGGCTGAGGATACCGTGGAAGGCGAAGTCCTCCGCCGCCTTTTCCGAAAGCTCGAGGAGATCCAGAGGGCCATGGGTTCGGATCGGGTCTTCGACGTGATTCAGGAAGTTTTGCGAGGCCAAAGCCTTTCCGACCTCATTGTGGAGGCTTTGGCTGGCCGGAAAACCCTGGAGGAGATCGCTGCGGAGATCGAGCGCATTCCCAACGAGGAGGCCATTCGCCGCATCCGCGAGGCCACCGCCGAAGCCCTCGCCACCCGGCACATCGACCTTTCCCGCATCCTGGGCGAGGAAAGAAAAGCCAAGGAAAACCGCCTTGTTCCCGAATACGTGGAGGCTTTCTTCGAGCGGGCCGCGGGATTCCTCGGACTTCGGGCCTGGAAAGGTGAGGACGGCTTTTGGCGCGTGGAATCAGTCCCGTCTTTCCTTCGCCAGCGCTCTCCTGATTTCCGCAGCCGCTTTGGGGAAGTACGCGAGCGCTACCGCAAGCTCACGTTCTACAAGGAGAAGGCTTTCCACGAGGGCGGCGAATACATCGCGCCCGGTCACCCTTTGTTTGAGGCGGTTTTGGAGGAGATCCTAGCCCGAACTTCCGCCGATTGTGAGCGGGGCGCGGTTTTCTTCGATCCCCGGGGCCGGCTTTCTGGGACCCTCTTTTTCGTAGAGGCTTCCCTCGAGGACGGAAACGGAGAACCTGCGGCAAAGCGCCTTTTTGCGGTCCTCTCCAACCAAAACGGGATGGAACCGGTGAACCCCTCCATTCTCTACGACCTCCTTCCGGGAGAGGGAAGGTCAGATCTCGATTTTCCCGATTCGGAAAGCGTCCGGGCTTTCGTGGCTAAAGAGCTTGTTCCCAAATTCCTCGCGGAAGTGCGGGCGGAGCGCGTGCGCCAGGCGGAGATTCGCCGCCGCTATGGCCTCCGCTCCCTGGAAACCCTGATCGGCGAAGCTGAAGCTAACCTTTTGGAGCTCGAGATGCGAAGGGCCTTCGGCGAGGAGATCCCCCAGATGGTTTTGGACCGGGCGCGCGAGCGCCGCGAGGCTTTGGAGGAACGCAAGAAAGCCCTTTTGGAAAAACTACGGCGCGAAACAACCCTCCTTCCCGGGAAGATCAAAATCCTCGGCATGGTGGCTGTCCTCCCTGCGCCCGCCGAGGAAGAAATCCCAGATCCCTCCCTGGAAAAGATCGGGATGGAAGTGGCCATGGCCTACGAGCGGGAGCAAGGTCGCATCCCTACGGACGTCTCCCGGGAAAACCTGGGCTACGACATCCGCTCCGTGGGAAAGGACGAGGTGCGCTACATCGAGGTGAAAGCCCGGGCGAAAAAGGGGCCGGTAACCCTCACCCAAAACGAGTGGCTCATGGCCCACCGCCTGGGCGAGGAATATTGGCTCTATGTGGTCACCGTGGAAGGTGAAGCTCCAAAGCTTTGGATCATCCGCAATCCTGCGGAACTTCCCGCAGAGAAAAAGACGGTGGTGCAGTACGAGCTCGATTGGCAAAAATGGGCCAAGGCCGCCTAGAATGCGGGGATGGGCGAGCGGAAGGAGCTTTTGGAAAAGGAGCTTTCCCGTCTTTTGGAGTTCGTGAAAAAAGAGGAGCCGCCACCGGAAAAGGTGATCCTCTTTGGCTCCATGGGCCGCGGAGAGGAAGTCGCGGAGTGGACGGATTTGGACATTGTCATCATCCAGCCCACGGATCTTCCGTTTTTCCAGCGCATTCGCCGCTTCCTTGAGCGCTTCAATCCCCAGGTGGCCATGGATGTTCTTATCTACACGCCGGAGGAATTCGCGGAGCTAGCGTCCACCCGCAGATTTTTCCGGGAAGAGATTTTGGAGCGGGGCCAGGTTATCTATGAACGAGGCCGCGACTTGGTTTGAA
>Ga0065719_100358_pt1 | contig 12344 bp, 8 predicted proteins | sample GBSCel85sediment_FD_59106 | JGI IMG/M metagenome (GOLD analysis project Ga0065719, IMG submission 59106) | Hot spring sediment microbial communities from Great Boiling Spring, Nevada - Cellulolytic enrichment CS 85C v3 (version 3) | ecosystem: Environmental > Aquatic > Thermal springs > Hot... | reverse complement strand
CGGGTTGGAGAGGCATTTGAGCCGGTTGGTGAAAGATGCGACGAATCTGGGATGGCAATTGCCGCTGACTTTGGAGACCTTGACCGATTGGGTTTTGCGAACTTTGAAAGCCAACAAGTCTCTCATCGCTGAAGGCAAGGATGTGCGGGTGCGAATCACTGTGACGCCGGGAACTGTTGACCCAGCAAAAGGTTGGTGGGACTTCGCCTCCGCCGAACCTACCGTTGTCATCCATGTGACTCCTTTGCCGCCGGACTTTGATAGCCGAAACGAACGAGGTTGGACAGCAGTTTTGGCGCCTTGGCGGCGACCAAAAGATTTTCCGCTTTGGCAAATCAAAGCCACGACCTACTTCGCCAATGTCTTAGCCAGAAGGCATGCGAGGTCGCAAGGGGCGGATGAAGCCTTATGGNTGAACACNGATGGCAACTTAACGGAGGGGACAGCCACAAACTTGTTTGTGGTTTGCGACAGCGAAATTTGGACGCCNCCACCTGAAGAAGGTTTGCTTCCCGGCGTCGCTCGGTCTTTGGTCATTGAATTGGCAGCGTCTTTAGGCTTCTCTGTCATTGAACGCCCCATCCCNCTTTCAACCCTGAGCCGAGCGGAAGAAGCCTTTTTGACCAACGCAGTTATTGGCNTAGTGCCCTTGACGAAAATTGGCGACACTTTGCTGCCTTCAACCCAAACATCCCTTCAACTTCGCTCAGCCTTCTTTGATCACTGTTTCAAGCGAGGGCAAGACATTTTTGAAGGCTAAGTTCCTGAAATTTTCCGATGAGGGGTGATTGGCAATGGCGACGAGAAGGGAGTGGTTACAAGCAATAGCGTTTGGCTCACTTGGTCTNTCGCTTGGGGACGAGTTCTCAACACAAGGAGGCGAAAAGGAAATGGTTTCGTTAGGAGAAAGTCGGGTTGNAACGAGGAAACTCTTGGANGCNGANGTCGTCGTGGTGGGTGGTGGNATGGCAGGTGTTTGTGCTGCCATCGCAGCAGCCCGCAACGGAGCGTCCGTCGTGCTGATTCAAGACCGCCCTGTTCTTGGTGGCAATTCGTCCAGCGAAATCCGCATGCACATAGTCGGCGCCGATTGTCACGGAAGTAGAAAAGACACCGATGCACGCGAAACGGGTATTTTGGAAGAGTTGCGTTTAGAATGCGCTGTCCGCAATCCACAAAGGAGCGCCAGCATGTGGGATTTGCTCCTCTACGAGTGGGTTCGGCGCGAACCAAACATAACTTTGCTGCTCAACACAAGTTGCATTGGAGTTCAAATGGCAAGCGAAAACCGCATCGGCGCCGTCATTGCTTTGCGGAATAGCACAGAAGACTTGTTCACCGTCAGGGGCAAGATTTTCATTGACTGCAGCGGTGACGGTCGGCTGGGAGTAGAGGCAGGAGCAGAGTTTCGCAAAGGACGAGAAGGACGAGACGAATTCGGTGAATCTTTAGCGCCGCCGAAACCCGACGAGAAAACTTTGGGAAGCAGCGTCCTTTTCATCGCCCGAAAATACGACCGACCCATGCCCTTCAAGCCTCCCGATTGGATTCGCAAGTTCCCACGCTGCGAGGATTTGCCTCACCGACCGCACACATACTGGGGATACGGCTACTGGTGGATTGAGTGGGGAGGCGAACTTGACACGATTAAGGACAACGAACGAATTCGCGATGAACTTTTAGCGATAGCGTTGGGCGTTTGGGACCACATCAAAAATTCTGGCTTGCACCCCGAAAGCGAAAATTGGGCTCTTGAGTGGCTCGGTTTTCTGCCGGGCAAGCGAGAGAGCAGGCGATTCATTGGCGACTACATCCTGACCCAACATGACTTGCAGCGGGGAGAAGTTTTTGAAGATGGTGTCGCTTACGGTGGCTGGCCTATTGACCTTCACCCACCTGAAGGCATTGACACGAAAGAACCACCCAACACCTCTGTCCATGTTCCACTTTACAACATCCCGTTCCGATGCCTCTACTCACGCAACATTGACAATTTGCTCTTCGCAGGGCGCAACATCAGCGCCACACATGTCGCTTTCGGCAGCACACGCGTGATGGGAACTTGCAGCGTAGTGGGACAAGCAGCCGGAACAGCAGCCGCCCTTTGCGTCCGTCACAATTGCACACCGAGGGAACTCGGTAAGGAAGCCATCAAAGAGTTGCAACAACTTCTGCTCAAGCAGGATGCTTACATTATCGGCGTGACCAACAGCGACCCTTACGACATTGCCCGAACGGCAGAAGTGAGAGCGTCCAGCGAAGTTCGTGGCTATGAAGCGGTCAATGTCATCAATGGCGTCAGCAGGGGCGTTTACGAGCGCAAAAACCGGTGGGCTTCAGACCCAACACAACCGATGCCCCAGTGGCTTGAGTTGCATTTCCGCGAACCGAAACGGATTCGTGAGGTGCATTTGACCTTTGACACGGGTTTGAACCGAGAATTGACCTTGAGTTTCGTGGAGGCGGTAAACAAGAGGATAGTCTGGGGACCGCAGCCGGAAACTGTGAGGGACTATGAGTTGCAAGTGCTGTATGGTGATAGCGCAAAAACGGTCGTAAAGGTTGAAGGCAATTACCAACGCAAGCAAGTCCATCAATTTGAACCGCAGTTGGCAACAGGTATCCGTCTCATCGTCCACGCCACCAACGGCGATAAATCGGCACGCGTCTTTGAGGTTCGGGTTTACGAATGAGCCCTCTCGCCTTGGGCGCTATGAATGTCGCTAATTGCCTGTCGCTACTAAAAGGCTTTCCGTGCATCAGGTAGCAGCAACAAAAAGAGGGCAACGAGCGCCCAAGCGCTGTAAAGGAGGAGCCAGAGGAGTTGAACGATGACCGACCAAAATTCCATCCAGGGGCTGATTGGCATGACAGGAAACGCTGGCGCGCTTGGTGGTATCGCCTTTGCCATCTCCGCCGTCATCGCCTCCACTACTTTCGCCGATGCAGGTGCCACGACGAAGATGTTGAAAGCCGCCATCCCCAAGTTCCAAACGATTTGCAGGGCGCAAGCGATACACTTACCGCGCCATCCAAAGCAATCCCACCCCTGAAACGAACATAAGAGCGTTAATCAGCATGGACGCAGCGCTGCCGACGAAGTAACCTCAGCGAATGGCAGGTGAGAGAATGGGTTCGGTAAACTTGCTGAAGTTGGGCATCATTGCCTTATTGAGGGTAGTGATTTGCGCGCCTATAAGTTGGCTCTCCTGCGGCGTTTTGGCTTTCTGCCGCATTTGCATCAGCCGTTGAAGTTGCTGTCGCCCTCGGGCGACGGCTTGTTGAGAAGCGGCGTAAAGTGATCAGCGTCACGGATGTGGCAGCTTCATACAAGGCGGTGCAACTTACATGTGAATGTCTTCACCAGCAGCTTCATTGAGCGCGACCGCGTCCCCGTCGTCGCCGAAAGTGACCGTCAAGCGTTGGAGTTGGCTTTAGAGATTGCCAAGGTGCGCGACCCTGAAAAGGCTCGCATCGTCCGCATCCGCGAGACTAACACTCTGGGGGTATCCTCTACATTTCGCAAGGGTTGTGGGACGAAGAGGTCGCCGACAAGCGCCTTTGGTTCTTCAACGAAGGGAAACGGGCGTTTCAAGACGGTCAGTTGTCCCCGTCGCTTACGACCTTCTCCTTCGGTGAAGTTTCCTCAAAGGCGCTCCCTAAATCGCCTCAAAGTGGCGAGAAAATCCGACAAATGCCCTATTGACGGACGGGTAAGGCTGGCTATAATTGCCAGTGCAAAATGTTGTGGCTGGCAAAGCCATTCAGCACAACATATTGTGGTCACAGAAGTGGTGCGGATGGGTGGCGGGAAGTCCGGTGAAAGTCCGGCGCTGTCGCGCAGCGGTAACTGGGGACGAAAGCCGCTAGGCGTCACCGACCTCAACCTGCGGTGACGCGACACGCCACTGGCGCTTTCAGGCGCTGGGAAGGCGCGGCGAGTAGGACGATCCAGAAGCCCGAAGACCGACCCATCCGCCCTCAGCCGTCCGTTGCCTCGCGGTCTGGGCAACGGCGTCAGTGACCTCCGTCAAGGCTTTGGGATAGTCATTGCGTTTGCCAAAGCCTTTACTGCTTTCGTGTTTGCCGATGGGTTTATTNTGCTGACGGAGTGCTTTTGCTCGTGCGGAGGTGAATGGGTGATGACNACGATGCATGAGTTTGCCGTTAAGCAAGCATGGGCGTGGTTACGACAAGCGAATTTACCTGAAGCACTCTGCCGACAGTTGATGGACGATGCCTCTTCTTTCCTTACGGACGACATGGACGACGATGCCATTTTGTCGGCGCTCCTTACCGCTGCCGTTCAAAACATCGTTGCTGACCCCGCTTTTGAGCGCGCCGCTGCCCGATTGCTTTTGCTGCAAATTCACAACGAAGCGACGGGTGCGCCTCATCCCGATTACGCCACCTACTTTCCCCGCTACATCGCTGAAGGTGTGGAGCGGGGTGTTTTGCATCCCGACCTTTTGCGTTTTGACTTACCTCGGCTGGCGGCTGCCATCATTCCAGAGCGTGACGACTTGTTACCTTACATCGGGCTTTTCACCCTTTACGACCGCTACCTTGTGCGGGATGTGGAGACACGAAGGGTGATGGAGACGCCGCAGGCGATGTGGATGCGGGTGGCGATGGGCTTAGCCCTCAACGAAGCAAATCCCGACGAATGGGCGCTGAAGTTTTACGATATGTTTTCCACGCTCCGCTACTTGCCCAGCACCCCGACCCTCTTCAATAGCGGCACTCCCCACCACCAATTGGCGTCCTGCTACCTTTACGATGTCCACGACAGTTTGGAGCACATCTTGGAGTCTGCTTACGAGTTTGGGATGCTGGCGAAATATGCGGGCGGGATCGGGACGGCGGTGACGAAAATCCGCGCTGTCGGTTCGCCCGTCAAAGGCATCAACGGCAAAAGCGGTGGGCTCATCCCGTTCCTGCACATGTATGACGCCCTCATCAAGTCCATCAGCCAAGGCGGGCGACGGCGGGGCACTATGTGCGTTTACCTTGAGCCTTGGCATTTGGAAGTGGAAGCCTTTTTGGATTTGCGCCGTAATTCAGGCGACCCTTACTTGCGCACGCCGTCGCTCAACACGGCGCTGTTCATCCCCGACGAATTCATGCGACGCGTTCAAACGGACGATGACTGGTATCTCTTTGACCCGCTCTATGTGCCCGACCTGACGGAATGCTATGGGCGAGAATTTTCGCGNCGCTATCGGGAGTATGCGNNGAAAGCCGAGCGGGGCGAATTGCCCCAAAGGGCGTGGCGGAAGGTCAAAGCCCGCGACCTTTACCTGAAAATCCTCGCCTCTCTGATGGAGACAGGGCATCCTTGGCTCACCTTCAAAGACGCCGCCAACGCCCGCTCCATGCTCAAAGATGTCGGGATCATCCATTCCCTCAACTTGTGCACGGAAGTCGCGCTCCCGACGAANCGTGACGAAATCGCCGTCTGCAACCTCGCCAGCATCAACTTGGCGCGGCATCTTCGCGAGGACGGCGAGATAGATTGGCAGAAACTGGCTCAAACCGTGCGGATTGCCGTGCGGGGCTTGGACAATGTGATTGACCTGAACTTGTATCCGTCCGAGAAGGCGAGGCGGAGCAACTTGCTCAACCGTCCCATCGGTTTGGGCGTGATGGGGTTTGCGGAGTTGCTGGCGCGCAAAGGCATCCCCTACGATAGCCCCGAAGCCGCTGACCTCGCCGACCAGTTGCTGGAGTTCATTTCCTACCACGCCATCTTGACCAGCCACGAGTTGGCGAAGGAACGGGGCGTCTTCCCGCGCTTTGCCCAAAGCGAATGGGCAAAAGGGCGTGTACCCCTTGATACCATTGCCGACTTAGAAACCGAGCGGGGCGAACCGATTGAAATAGACCGAACGGCACGATTGGATTGGGATGCCTTGCGGGTGAAGGTGAAGGAAGGGATGCGGAACGGGACGGTAATGGCTATTGCGCCGACGGCAACAATCGCTTTGATTGCGGGCACTTCTACCAGCCTTGATCCTTACTTCGCCAACATCTTCAGCCGCCAGACCCTCAGCGGCAAGTTTTTGGAGTTCAACCCCGTGCTGGTGGACGAATTGAAGCGGCGGGGTTTGTGGGAGCGGGTGCGGGAGCAACTTATCGCCGCTCGCGGCGAGTTGTCGGAAGTGGCAGAAATCCCCGACGACCTCAAACGCCTTTTCCCGACAGCCTTTCAAATTTCGCCTGACGCATACCTTGCCATCGCCGCCAAAGCCCAAAAGTGGGTGGACATGGCGATCAGCCGAAACCTGTTTTTCACTGCCCGTCGCCCATCCGACATCGCCGAGGTTTACCTGAAAGCGTGGCGGATGGGGCTGAAGAGCACCTACTACTGCTTTATCAATCCCCGCATGCAAGCGGAGCCGTCCACTGTGCGGGTCAACAAGCGGTTGCAAAAGCCCAAGTGGGTCGCAGAAGCGCAAAGGGAAGTCGTGACGGACGGCGCAGCGTGTTCGTTGGGTGAAGCATGCGAGTCTTGCCAGTAAAGGAGGGCGAAGACAGATGGCGGAAGTGCGATTGGTCGGTGGCGATCCCTTAGAGCCTGTGCAACTTTTCCCATTGCACTACCCTTGGGCTTACGCCCATGTCCAGCAAGCCAAGCACAACACTTGGTTTCCTGAAGAGGCGCCGTTGCACGATGACTTGCAAGATTGGAACGAACGGCTGACGGACGAAGAGAAGCGAGCCGTTGAAATGCTCTTGGGCTTTTTCAACCCGATGGAGAGCCTCGTGACGACGAACTTGATCATGGCGATTTATCCCCATGTGACGGCGCCTGAAGCCCGCCTTTACCTTGCACGGCAAGCGTGGGAAGAAGCCAACCATGTGATGGCGTTTGAGTATGTCATCAAGACGCTGCCTGTTGACCGCGAGCGCGTCTTCAACTTGCACAAAGACCATCCCGCCGTCCAAGCCAAAGAAGCCTTCCAGATGCGCCTGACGAAAGCGATGCTCAACGGATACGACCTATCCACGCTGGAAGGCAAACAACGCTTCCTTTACAACCTCGTCGGCTACTTCGTCGTGCTGGAGGGCATCTTCTTTTACTCAGGTTTTGCGCTGGCGTTGGCGTTTCGGCAACGGGGGCTCATGAAAGGGCTATGCACGATCATTGACTGGGTGTTGCGGGATGAAAGTTTACACCTCTCCTTCGGCGTCCACCTCATCCTGGAGTTCCTCAACGAGCATCCAGAAGTGATGACGCCTCAGTTAGCCCAATCGGTGCGGGACTTGATTTTGGAAGCGGTGCGGTTGGAAGAAGAATACAACCGTGCCGTGTTGCCCAAGCCCATCATCGGGCTCAGCGCCGACGCCCTCAATGGCTATGTCCGCTATGTCGCCGACCGACGGTTGGAAGAATTAGGCTTAGAGCCGGAATTTCGTCAACCTAACCCACTCAAGTGGATGGCAACCCAAGTGGATGTGCCCGAACTCGTCAACTTCTTTGAAGCCCGCAATGTCAACTACGAAGTCGGGTTGCCACGCCAGTGACGGAGGTAAGCAGTGATGTAGCGGTCATTCACGCCAACTGAATTGCTGGTCGTCATCGCCATCGTCATCATTTTGGCGGCGATGTTGTTCCCCGTCTTTAGCTGCGTCCGCGAGAAGGCACGGCAAACTTCCTGCCTTTCTAACTTGCGCCAGATTGGTTTGGCGGGTCTGCAGTATGCGCAGGATTACGACAAGCGTCGCAAGTTGGGAGTTGAGTGTTGTAACTCAGTTTTCTCTCTAACCAGCCACCTACTTTTTNGCGCTTGTCAACAGCCAGCCGATNATGGCACCGAACAGGGCNGCCCCGACGGGGCTTGCGGTTATGCCTCAACTGCTGCAACTTTCTCCCGCCGTAAAAGCGACAACCCGTTGCAGTGCCAACCCAACTAATGCCCCGATAGCGATAGCCCAAAAGCGTTTCCTCATTTTGAACACCTGTCCGTTAAGCGCTCGTTTTAGGCTCAGATGGGTCGGAAACTTTCNGCGACCCGTTTAACGACTTGAGGTGACCAAGCCTTGAGCAATTCGGCAACAGTGGTCTTGCTGAAGAGTTCACGCAATTGGTCTCTGATGGGAACCCAACANTTGTGGACTGGGCAAGGGTTCTTTTCATCGCATGTCGGCAGCCCCAAAGCGCACCTTTCAAAAAGTTCGGGACCGTCAATTGCCAAGACGACATCAAGCAACCTGATTTTCTCTGGTGGGAGGCGAAGCCTGAAACCACCTGTTGGACCACGAACCGAGTCGAGGATGTGGGCGTGGACAAGCATCTGCAAAACTTTCGCTGTCATCGGAAACGGAAGACCCAAGTTTTGAGCGATTTGTTCCGCCTTCACCCATCCCTTACCGTCACTTCCCTGCTCACGAGCCAATTCCAAAAGTGCCCAAACAGCATACTGGCAAGTGCGGGAGTAAACCATGACTCATCCCTCCATCAAGTGATTGGTTCTTCGTCAAGCAATCCATGTTGCAGTGCATATTTGACCAACTCCGCACGGGTGCGGAGCCCCAGTTTGTCTGCGATCCGAGCCCGATAGGTTTCAACGGTTTTGACGCTCAAAGACANCCTGTCAGCGATTTGTTGGTTGGTATAACCCAAAGCGATGAGACGGAGGACCTGCCACTCCCTCTCGCTCAGTTGCTTTTGTCGGGTTTGTTTTGTGGGTTGAGTTTTGGTCAATTCACTCACCAACTGCTTGGCGATATCGGGGTGGATGTAAACGCCGCCCCGCATGACCGTCCTGATGGCTGTGGTCAATTCCTGCGCTGCAGCCCTCTTGACAACATAACCGTTGGCTCCGACTTGCATCATCCTCTTCAGGTAGGTCTCGCTTTCGTGGACAGTCAAGGCTATGACTTTGATTTCAGGATAGCCCTTCTTGATGACCTCGGTAGCCTCAAGCCCCGTCATATCGGGCATGGAGATGTCCATCAAGACGACATCTGGTCGGAGTTGACGGATGAGTTTGAGCGCTTCCCTGCCCGTTCCCGCCTCACCCACAACCTCAATATCGGGTTCATTTTGCAACAACGCTTTCAACCCATCCCTCAAAATTGCGTGGTCATCCACGATGAGCACTCTGATTACCTTTTGTTCGCTAACCACTTCAGGCATGCTTCTCCCCTCCTTTGGTTCTAAGCCAAATCAACTCTCTTTCAGGCTTGCCCTAAACCGGCGATACCAACCCTTCGTTAAAGGGATGCGAAGTTGGACCTTCGTGCCTTTGCCGGGCTTAGATTCAATGTCCAACTTTCCCGAAAGCATGGCAGCCCGTTCCATCATACCCAGCAGACCTAACCGCTTGTTCTCGTCAGGGTGCCGCATGATATCCTTCACCCTGAAACCGATACCATTGTCCTCTACGGTCACGACTAACTCCCCGTTCTCTTGTTGAACGGTAACGCGAGCGTGGGTTGCCTTCGCGTGCTTAGCGATGTTGGTGAGGGACTCTTGGACAATCCGAAAGACTCCAATTGCCACTTCTGGCTCAAATTGCCCATTTAAAGCCCCATTGACTTCAAATTCGCAAGGGATGTTGAACCTCCTGGACCACTCCTCAGTCACTCTCTCCAACGCAGCCAACAACCCTAATTCGTCTAATGCCGGCGGTCGCAACTCCCATGCGATGTGGTGCAGGTGGATAGAGATTTCCTCTGCCAGTTGTTTTAGCATTTTCACCCTGTCCTTCAGCGGTGGTTCGTTGAGGTCTCGCTCTAAGAGTTGGAGTTGAATGAGCAAGGCAGTTAACAACTGCCCAATCTGGTCGTGCAGTTCGTGTGAGATCCGCTTCCTCTCCTCTTCCTGAGCAGTTACTACCTTGTTCAGCAAAAGACCCCTAACCCGTTCTTTTTCTCGCAGTTCTTGCAAAAGCCGAGCGTTCGCCAGTGCCACTGCCACATGGTCTGAAACCGTCTGCAGGAAAGTTAAATCGTCGCGGCTAAACGCATCGGGATGCATCGCTGCGGCGAAAATGACTCCCAAAACTTGCTCGCTTAAAGCGACAGGGACAGCAATTAGGCTCCTGAAACCTCTCCGTGCGAGCCATCGTTCAAAAGGTGTTTTTGCCTTCTCCACGCTGATGTCCGACAATATAACCGACTTTCTCTCCTGCATGCACACAGCGAAAGGAGTTCGGTTCACTTTCAAGCACGGTCGGCGGAGTTGCAACCCTAACCGGCTACCTTCAGGGAAACAGAGGAGGCTCAATGACTCGTCAGGGCGATAAAGGACTGTTGCAACCTCGGCGAAAGGAAGCGACGCATGAATACCCTCCGTTGCGGTTTCTAACACGCTCTTTTCGTCCGTTAAACGGTTCAGTTTGCTCACGAGTTCGTTCAAAAGTTCAAGCCTCTCTGTTCGGTTTGCCTGTTCTGCCAACATTGCCCGTTCAATAGTTGCAGCAGCCTGAGCCGCCAAAAGTAAAGCCAATTTTTCGTCCCGCTCCGTAAATGCCCGTCTGCCAATTTTCTCGGCCAGGTAAAGCCTCCCGAAAGGTTTGCCATTGACGATAATCGGGACTCCCAGAAAAGACCGCATGACAGGGTGATGTGGGGGAAAACCGTAAGCCTTGGGATGTTTGGTGACATCTCTTAGCCTTAGCGGTTTGCCTTCCTCTATGATCAATCCCAGCACCCCACGACCTTTGGGCGGTTCACCGATCCTTTTTGCTTCTTCCTCGCTCAAGCCGGAGTAGAAAAACTGTGACAATTGCCTGCCTTCATCCAAAACCGCCAAAGCCGCATACTTCGCCCCAATAACCACTCTCGCAGCGTCAACTATGTGCTGCAAAGTTTCCTCCAAAGTCCTGTCAAACCTTAGCAGCACTCCGGATTCAAGCAATTTGACCATTTCGTTTCCCACGGTTATTTTCACCTCTCAACCCTTCTCGCTTCATATTTTCAGCCCTTCCTTTTGAGTGGCTGTCAGGGCAAAACCCTACTATTGCAGAATTGTATCGCCGAGATTGTGCAAAGGTTACATTTAGGTTGTGAGTTGAGGCTTTAACGAACGCTTAACTGCTCGCAACTCACAAGTTTCAAAGCGCCTCAAAGCGTCAAGCGTCAGGAGAGATTGAGTGGCAAAATTGATTTTGCAAGTTGTGGGTTGCGGCTGAAAAGCGCAACGGGGAAATCACCCGACTCGCAACGCACGATTTACAGTTCAGGCGAATTCGGAGGTCGTTCACCTATGGAGAGAACCAACCTTTGGTTGTGGAGATTGGTTATCGGTGTCACTGTCTTTTTTGTGGTCGTCAAGTTGTTAGGGGTTTGGGCTGAAGGTTTGTGGTTTGTTTCGGAAGGATACGGTGATGTTTTCGTTCGCAGGCTCTTCTGGCAAATTATCATGTTCGTGGCTGGATTCACCGTCTTCTTCACCCTCGTTTACATTCCCTATCTGCTTGCCCGCAAGGCTGCAGAAAAAGTCCCGACTCCTCTAAGGGAAAGGCTTTTCGGAGACACGGAAAAGATGGCAATTGATTTAGCCCTTGACAAATGGGCACTCGGTGTTTGCCTCTTTATTGCGACCATAGCGGGTTTGATCGCCAGTAGCCGTTGGATTTACTTGATGCATTTCCTCTACGCCACTCCCTTCAACCGCACCGACCCAATCTTCAAACATGATCTCGGCTTCTACATCTTCACCCTGCCCTTCCTGCGATTTTGGGTGACATTCGTCTTGGTGGGTCTAATGCTTGGGTTGATCGGGATGGTTTTGAGATTGCGCTACGATGAGTTGCTTAGGTTTGAAGAGAGCGGGATGGAAGCACCCGTTTTTGCGGCAAAACCGCTTCTAGCCGTGACCGCTGCTTTCCTTTTCGTTCTCGCCCTTTCTCAATACCTCGGTCGCTACAGCATTCTATTCTCTGGACGAGGCGTTCTGTTTGGTGCGGGATTCGCCGATGTCTACGGGACGAGACCAGCCTTTTGGTTGCTGATGCTCGTTTCCTTGGGAGGGGCTTTGCTTTGTCTGTCCGAAATGCGCAAAGGCAATTTGAAGCGATTGAGGTTTACTTTCCTTGCTCTTTTTGTGACTTGGTTAGTTGGTCGCTTACTTTTCCCCGCTGCGATCCAAGCCTTTGTCGTCAAACCTAACGAGCGAGAACGGGAGCGTCCTTTCTTGGTCTACAATATTGCTTTCACCCGTTACGCATACAACCTTGACAAAGTTCGCATCCGATATCACCCCGGAGAACCCATGCCCTCCGTAAGCGAACTCAAGTTCCACCGGACGGCTTTGGCGAACATAAGGCTGTGGGACATTGACCAATTGCTGGACGCCTTCTCGCAATTGCAATCCCTTCACCTACAATATGGCT
>Ga0065719_100597_pt1 | contig 12351 bp, 16 predicted proteins | sample GBSCel85sediment_FD_59106 | JGI IMG/M metagenome (GOLD analysis project Ga0065719, IMG submission 59106) | Hot spring sediment microbial communities from Great Boiling Spring, Nevada - Cellulolytic enrichment CS 85C v3 (version 3) | ecosystem: Environmental > Aquatic > Thermal springs > Hot... | reverse complement strand
CAGCTTAAGAGACTTGACCATATATATCACACCATTGCACGGCTGACACCCACCTCATCTGACCTCCTCCCCGCCCTAAAGGGCGAGGGTTCTTGCTAAGGCAAGGAGGTTTAGGCTATTTCGGTTTTCACAATCATCGCTTGCCTTGCTTGCTTGTCTTGGTTTAGCGCTTTTAACGCTACTAAGGAAACAGCAGTATGGGGATGAACAATCAGCTCGACAATGCTCATGGAGTCAACCACTCCATATTATTTGTCACACACGGTTTTAATAACGTGCTTACGAAAACTCAGGGACCCGCTCCCATTCTTCGACACGGCGTGGCGAAGGATTCCATGCGGAACACTAGGCGGTAGCGTCCGTGAAGGCTTCCCCGATCCTTAGTAAACCCATTTAGCAAACTCTGGGCGGTCTCTTAAATCCTCGAACAACCAGACCATCCTGTCAACATACCATAGCTTTCCCAGGTATGAGACGCAGCAACCAGCCACGGTGGAGAAGGGTTCAAGCATCACGACCCCGTAGACTAGGGCAACGGCTCCGGCAAGGCTCAGCACGGTTAAAGTGAAAGCGACCTTCACATGGTGCTCCGGTATTTCGACACAGTAAACCCTCCTGTTCACGAGGATTTTCTCGCCGAAAACACCCTTACTAGCCCAGCTACGTGTTGAGCGAGGCTTTGGGAACACCCTGGGATTCAAATATGCCCATGCGACCACCCCTGCTAGAGGTATTATGAAGTACCATCCTATCCACACCCGGGACCAGCAGGCAATTGTGAGGAGGAGTAGGAGTGGAAGCCTAGTCGCGAAACTCCAGGGATTAGCGTGCCTCATCCACACGTCCTCGGACATCCTCATCGCTGCCGACGTCTTACCTAGGACTGTGTCAAGTATTTTACCAACCATGGTTTCCCTATACTGCTCACAGCTCCCGTTCATGTTGAAAACCTTGATTAAGAGCTTGTTTCAGATGAGACAGGTTTTCTCATCCCTTCCGCGTCAAGTCCGTAGTCAACTGTACCGTCGTCCCTCAGCACACCTAAAGCCCTAAGCCTATCCCTAGCGGAGACAAGATCCTCGAACTCCCTCTGGGTGATGAAGCTTAGGAGAGCCCTGAGCTTATCGTCGTCGACCCTTACCTGCCTACTCAAAAGCCTCCACACGGTTACCTTGGAAACCCCCAGTAGCTCCTGAACCCTAGCCCTCCCAAATTTACTAACAGCATACTCGAGGATCCTAAACCTATCCTCATCGGATAGCTTCGAGAGGTCGAGAGAATCAAGCCAAGCCATAGACAGCACTAGAAAGTGTTATCAGATTCTCAGAGGATAAAAACGTTTCGCGGAGCTGACTTGGTACATGAAACATTCGTTGAGGAGTGCTTTAGAGGAGTTGAAGAGATGTCAATTGTGTGGCGGGCCCGAGGGGATTTGAACCCCTGGCCACCGGCTTAGGAGGCCGGCGCTCTATCCTAGCTGAGCTACGGGCCCATGTTATAATAAATTTAGTTTAGCTTTAAGTGTTTTTGAGGTATTTCTATGTTGTTTAGATTTATGGGGTTCAAATGTTTTTAGAACTGCTATATCATTTTTAAATTAGAATATTTATAAATTATATTATACTATCTATGATTTTATGTCTATTCTACCTTGGTGTACTTAATTTCATGAATTGTGAATTCTAGGCAGAGTGTTTTTAGTAATGTATTGATTAATCCTAATAATCTTTTAAAAATATCTAGGTAGACAAACTACATGTTATCTAAAATTATTTGCGTCTTAAGGTGTATATGTTGAGACCTATAGTTTTAATACCGTTTGCATCTGAAGTGCATGGAAAGGAGTATTATGTAGGTGTACTTGAAGTATTTAAATCGTATTTTAAAAGATATGGTATAGAGTTCCATGACAGCATAGTAACTAGCGTCAATGATATAGAGGTTGTTTACAAAAAAATATTCATATTTTATTCCAATAGCACTTATACTTACTGGTGGAACAAGTAGATTGGTATATGATTTCGTTATGAAGGCACAATTAGAAAGAATATTCATAGTTTCTCATAGTGGGCATAATAGCCTAGCTTCAGCTATTTCAGTAAGAAGTAGGCTAGAAAATGAAGGTGTTTCTGCAGGGCTTTATTATTGTGTAAATCCATATAGCATAGAATGTAGAGTTGTTATTGATAGGGCGATGAATATAGCTAGAGCTATAGCTAATATAATAGGTTCAAATATAGGGATAATAGCTGATAGAGAACGTGAGGAAACAGATGAAATATTTGAATCAAAATTTGATGCAACAGTAAACATAGTTTCTTTTGAGGAATTCGAAAAAGAATGCAAAAACATCAGTAGTAATGCAATAGATGAAACGGTTAAAGAGATTAGAAATAAAATAGTATTTGAAAGCATAGATAATAAGATCAGAGAAATAGCTCGACTTTATATTGCTTTAAAAAATATTATGAAAAANAGAAAATTTGATGCTATTACAATAGATTGTTTTCCAATATATAGTAAAATATGGTATAACTCCCTGTATACCCTTAGCATTATTAAATTCTGAAGGTATTATCGCAGGATGTGAAGCTGATCTAACATCGCTCTTAGGATTAATGCTAGCCAAGTATATCACAGGTAGAAGCGGTTGGATAGGCAACTCTGTATTGTTCAATTCTAAACACGCTATATTCGCACACTGCACAGCTGCACTCGATATTATAGAAAACCCAACTGCGATTTCACATTTTGAAACAGGTAAGCCATATGCTATAACAGGGGAAATGATATCAGATACTGTAACTTTAATATCTATAAATAGAGAATTTGACTTCGCTACAATTGCAAAAGGTAAGATAATAAAATCAGGTCTATTAGGATATGCTGCTTGCAGAACTCAGATCCTAGTAGAGTTTGACTATAACATAGAGGAAATCCCTCGATATGCACCGACAAACCACCATGTAATTATAGTAGGAGATCACACAGCAGAACTTAGTGATATAGGCTATATGCTAGGTATAGATATAGTAGAATACAAAGACATAATGGGATAATAAATGAGTTTAACAAACGAAACAAAACCTAGAAAATTTTACTATCTTCTACATCCACGTCCCGTAGTTGTTATAATTACTCAATGCCCCGAAGGCAAAGTCAATGCCATGCCTGCTTCATGGATTACACCAGTCTCTGAAGACCCTCCAACAATTGCAATATCCATAGATAAGTCGTCATTTACTTCAGAATGCCTTGAACATAGCAATGAAGCGACAATAAACATTCCATCGCTTAACCATGTAGAGCTTCTATATAAGCTTGGAACAGTTTCTGGAAGAGAAGTAGATAAGGTTAGCGAATTTAAATTGAAACTAATAAAAAAGCAAAAATGATATCAACTCCTAGATGGGCAGATGCAATAGGGTGGCTTGAAGCAAAAGTAAACAGATATATAGATATAGGTGATGTTCGTTTATACATATTTGAAATAATTGAATATGGTATTCGCAAAGATGTTGGCAGTGAATGGGGGTGGAATACATATAAAGCTAACCTAGTGCATCATGGAATAGGAAAAGGTTTTTACACCATAGGAAGATTAATAATTGCTAAATAACATATTTATCTTACTTATTGAAATAGATATTGAAATAGAGTGACAAAAATAGTGAGCTTAAAGTAGATCACATTCATTATTTTGGTTTCGACAGTATAGAAGATTATTGCAAGAAGTACGGTGTAAAATCTAAGATTCTTTATTTAATAATTGTCTCACAGTTTTTCTTACAGCATCATAAGAATTCATTGAGGGAGTCCATCCCTTTGATTTTAACTTACTTATATCAAGCAACATAAACTTTACATCTCCTAGCCATCCCCTACCATCTATTGTAGCAGGTTTAAAGGTGTAGCGGACATTATCAAGACCCATTTCTTTCACAACAATATCTGCTATTTCTCTAACTGTAATCCAGTCACTGTTTCCTATGTTATATATATCATAATTTGCAACTGACGGTAGAACTTTCAATGCTAAAAATAATGTAGCATCTACAGCATCATATACATGAAGATAGCTTTTTCTTTGAGTTCCATCACCTAAGATCTCCAATTCTTTTGGATTTTGCTTTAACTTATTTATAAAATCTACTATGACTCCATGACCACTACGAGGACCAATAATATTAGCATATCTCACAATAAGACATTTCATGCCATACAATTTAGAGTAAGATATACAGAGATACTCAGCAGCAAGTTTCGCTGCTCCATATATTGATATAGGTTCAAGTGGATGATAATCTTCAGGTGTTGGTATTATCTTAGCATCACCATAAACCGTTGAACTACTAGCAAATACGAGCATCTTAGCATTGCCTTTTCTGCATGCTTCAAGAACATTAAATGTTGCTACAAGATTTTCATTAAAATGTACATGTGGATTTGTTACAGATATTCTAACCTCTGGATTTGCTGCCATATGAATAACCATATCTATATCTCTAAATTGTGATGACCATTGATCATCAACATTCTTCAAATCAGCTTTTATGAACTTAAAATATTTTTTGTTAATATGCATTGATATGTTGTCTAGAGATCCAGAACTAAGATTATCTATAGCAATAATCTCATCAACTAATTTGTTTTTTATCATATAATCTATTATGTGACTACCAATAAAACCTGCTCCACCTGTAACAATAACTTTATTTAAATGATATTCATTCATTTTGTGATCCCTTCATCATAAATACTCAGTATGGCTAGGTTAAATCACCAAAAAAGTAATAAATTAAAACCCTTAAATATTTAACTTTAAATGTTTAATCTAGATAATTTTAGTCTAAGCTATTTATTTAAACCAGCAACACATGAGACTCAATGTTAGAGACCCAGTTATAATCCTTTGGAACCTTTAAAGCTGCAGCAAAACTATTGCCGTAGTATCCCTTCATTGAAAAAATAGTGACTACAAGTCCTTTATGATTTATCTTAAATCCATTACATGGCTCATGTCCTCTAACCATTATCTTTATATCCAATTTTTCTACAATATCTTTCGAAATTCTCCATCCCCATAGTTTACCAGCTCCTCTATATACGTTATATGATAGATATTCTATATCCTCACTAGGATCACTCCACAATATATCCTCGAAATCTTCTTTACTTTCAATTTTTAATATATCATCAATATTTGAATATCGATTTAACCTAGTTAAAGGTGGTCCTCCATGAAAAGCCAAAATTTCTTTAGGTATATAGAGAATTAATGGAAGAAATTCAAATATATCTAAAATCTCGTAATAAAGTTCTTGACCATTGTGAATACCAAGATTCTCAATTAATTCTTGAGGAAAATCATGCGGATAAGGCTCCAAACCCTTAACAGGTTCATGGTTACCTCTCAACAATACTATATTATCTCTCCATTCAAGCTTCATTATGAAAAGCAATGTTAAGGTTAGTAGCTGATTAGGTCCTCTATCTATGTAATCACCAAGAAATACTAACTTCAACGCATTATTATTTAAATGTTCTATTACATTAAGCTTTGCCATCAAATCTATCAAGGTATATACGTCACCATGGATATCTCCAAAGAATACTATTGGCTTAGATATATATTCCCTTATTGAATTCTTTTTGCCATGAATATTGAATTCAAATTCAAGTATGTGTTTAACCTCATTAAATATTGATCTAAGCTTGTAAATATCTTTTATAGAGTTCTTGGCTATATATAAAAGCTCTTCTAGGTTTCTCATTATAAATACCTTTAAGATTAGAGATACTGAGTATCTCTCTACAGTACGAATATTTTAAATATTAATCTAAATATTAATCATGGCTACTAGATAAGCATTACTTTTTAGAGTGGGTTATAGAACTTTAAAATTGCTTCCTTTACTTGGTAGTAGAGTAAATATCTTAGCAAACTTCTCTATTATGTAGATGCTCCATGGAAGAAGAATCTCACTATTTAAAGTGGGAAGAATTTATATTAATTAGTTTTAAGATTTATTGTGGTGATAAAATTTATGGCTTTAGTAAGAGCATTAGCTTTACATATTCCAGTCCAAGATAATAAATGGAATGTCGAAGTAATTACAAGAACTTCTATTGAATTATTAGATAGAGCTATCATGTGTTGCAGAGATATTAAATATAGTCCTTGGACTTGGAGAATGGTATTGCCTCCCTTATCTAATGTTATTGCTTATCAAGATATTAGAAAAATAGTTACAGATATTTCCAATAGTTTTACAAACATAAAGATATTAATAGCATTACCCATTAAAATAAATAACCCATATATAAATAAGATTATCGACATAATTAATGAAAATGATAATGTTTATAGCAGTACTAGTTGTGATGATGAACATTGTATATATAAAACTATTGAAAGCATATATAGAAGATTCAAAGATATAGATATAAATGTATATACAAACTTTGCATTAACTTTTGGTTCATGGGTTGAGTCACCCTATTTTCCTGCTACAGCTAATATCAGTAATACCATAGGTTTTAGTATTTCTTTAAGATATGTAGATCTTATTAAAAGAAGTTTGATAGATAACAATAAAGATGTTCTTTCTGATTTCATTTTAGAGATTGATAAAATTTTTAGATATGTATCCAATTGTTCAAATATACCGTATCTCGGTATAGATGCCTCTCTTTCTCCCTGGATGAAAGAAAGCGTTGCTGAATTAATTGAGCTTTTAATAGAAGATAAATTAGGGTCTATAGGTAGTTTTAATGCTATATATACTCTAAATATGTATGTAAGGAAACTAGTAGAAATCGTTTAATATTAAATCACTAGGATACAATGAAGTTATGTTACCTGTTGCCGAGGACTCAATACTAAATGAACGTGTTAAGAATGGTGAAATAAAATTAAGAGATCTGATGAGCTTCTCTCTCTTTTGTGTACCTGGTGTTGATATGGTAGCTTTACCTTACTTTATCAACTATAAAATGTTTTTATTAGATATGCTAACCATCTATAAAGTAAAGAGGGCCAATATTGCGTTAAGAATAATTCCAACAGATCTAGAAAGCGGAGAAAAAGTAACTCTAAAACGTTTTGGAGACACCTATGTCATTTTCATATGAATTGTATGGGATGATACATGGGTACTATATTTCCAGAACTAGAAAAGGCTATACCTAGGCTTTTAAAATTTATAAATTATAAAATTGAAAGTGAAAAAGCAAACATTATAGATATGGTAAAGAGATTTAAATGGTATAGCAACTATAATAAGGATATCAATAAATGTGTAGCTATAGGCGTAGATTCTAGTTTCACTATAATTGAATCTAGGATAGGAATAATATATGTTATTCAAGGTATATCAATAAAACAAATATTTGATGGTTCAACCATAAAAATTAGAGATTATAACAAGTTTTATGATATAGGTCTAATATCTATCCAATCTAATAGTGTAGGTAAAATCATTAAAAGATCCACATATAAAAGAGTTTTATCAACATATGCATATTTATTAGAACTTCAATCCGTATATGATTTGTTAAAAAATGAGTCCATAGATATAGTTCTATTTGATGGTTCATTAATTTCATTTTTAATGCAAAGAGAATTCAAAAGTATAATAGCACTTATAAATAGTGTTAAAAATTCTATGGATATTAATCTTAAAGATATCTTAATAAAGAAGGTAAATTTAATTAAAGAATTGAATAAAATTACCAACATGGTTTTTGTAGCTAAATCAAGTAATGCTGGCTTCTATACCAATGGTATCTATCCAGATCTTTACATATTTGAGTTAGCTAGACTCTTTAGAATAGAACCATACTATAGAACTGGGTATTCAATGCCAATAGCAATAAATTTTGATAAAACATTGAAAAATTTCTTAGGAATTGATGATACTTGTGAAATAGATTTCTTTACAGTAACTTATTCAAGGTTTATAGATAATGCTCCTACATTTCAGCTTTCATTTCTAAATAAATTAGATGAAGAAGCTGTAAATAAAAGATTTTCATTCATAAAAATATTCTCGCCTTCGGGTTATCCTATACCTTTAGAATATTCCCATAGAATTAGTAAATTAACTAGAAATAGTTTAATAGATATATTCATAAAACTTGGTATTCCAATAGCAAGTGGCAGAGAACTTATAGAATTATCATAAAATATTAAGTTAACCTTGTATACATTTAACATTTTTTAATACATCATCTATGTATTCTTTAAAGTAATTCGCAGGAATATATCCTATAAGCTCGTCAACTATTCTTCCATCAACTAGTACAATTGTCGTAGGAGTAGAATAGACATTAAACATCATTGCTATCTCAGGAATATAGTCAGCATTTACTTCAATAAATGCTGCTTTGTTATTATATTGTTCTGCAATACGATAGAATATAGGTTTAAATAATCTACAATATGGACAATATGTTGTTGTTATTAATACAAAGGTTATTCTACAACTTTCTAGAGCGTTTATAAATTCTCTATATGATCTAACATATAATGCACCCTTTAATGACGTATTGCAACATGTATTGCTCTTCAAACCTATATTCCTGCTATATTCCTGTGATATTCTGTCAATTATTTCAGATATATCTGAATTAATTTCATTATCCTTATATTTATCATTAATCATTTACTACACCTTCTTGAGTTAACTACACTTTATTGGGATAAAAATCTAACTGTAATAAAATTAAATTTGATGAAATTATAATAAAAGTAAAGTTGTTAAGTATTATAAGCTTATTTAATACTTAAAAGCAAAATAATAAGGGGTTTTGTTAGTGGAATTAAAACATTATAAGGAATTGATTGATAAACTAGATTTACTTGCCTCTATTACGGCGATGTTTGGTACAACGTTAAGCTATGTTGATATAACTTCATTAGCAAGCAGATACTATGTTTCTGTTCACGATGTTTTACTTCCTGTAGCAATAGAGGATAAATTAAATCTAACATATAAAGCATTTCTCGAACCCATAGCTAATATATATTTACACGAACATAAAGTTTATGCAATTATAAAGAATTCTAAGGAGTCGTATTTCTTAGATAATACCCAATGGAACCGAATATCTGTAATTGATTTAATGCAAAATGAAAAATTTACGGCTATAGCCGCAGCTTCTATTGCAGAAAAAATGTACCTTCTACCCACTGAAAGGGGTATAGCGAGAATACTTCCTAGTAATCTAAAAACCTATGTAGATACAGCATATAATATGATTAAAAGAATTAAAGATGATTATCATGATATAATACAACAAATAGAAAATAAACATCTATATTTATCGAGTAGCAAAAAACCTATAGAAATAGTTCTATGGCTTAAAAAAGCTTCTACAGATAATATTAAGGAAATATCTTATGTCAAGGGGGTTAGCTTAAGAGCGTTTAAAGTATCTTTTATAGATTATGAAATAGAAATAAAAATATATAGAATTGAATCAGTGATAGAAGCTATAAGAGCATTGGAAAAATTTATTACATCAAATGTCTTAGTATCAATATCTAAAAACATAGAAAGAGCAATAAAGATATTAATTATAGCAATTAATATTATTAGCTAGTTTCAACATGAATCTATAATAGCAGTCTCAATACTTGTAAGCGTATTATCGGAATTCAAGAACCATGCTTTATATTCTCCATTAATATTTAAAATCAGCCATGGTATGTCCCATAACTTCATATTGGTGAGGTCTTTAAAACTAGGGGTTACGTCATTAACTGTATGAGAATGTATTATAGTAACTATTTCTTTTTCAGTATTTCTAATAATTTTATAGATGTTATAGTAACATGTAGAATCTACTAGAAATTCGTATCTAGGATTCTTAGAAATATTTTTACATATCTCTATATGATTAACATATATAACATTTTCTTGCATTGTTCCTAATCCTATTCCAACAATCTCTATATATTTGAGTGCTTTAGCATAATTTAGTAATCTTTTGAATTGCGATCCACATATAAGCAATTTAAATATTTTTTGTCTATTCTTCAGCAGTCAACCCCTCGCTCTAAAGGGCAAAACCATTGGTTATAAAATCTTTTATTTCTAACATAATGATGCCATAACTTAATAATTCGTTTATTACTCTTTCAGAGTCTATTTTATTAACACCTTTTATAGCATCTATGAGAATGAAGGTCTGGTATCCTAAGTTTATAGCATCAATTGCTGTAGCTTTGACACAATACTCAGTAGCTACACCGCATATAAATACACGCTTTATTTTTCTAGCTTTTAATACAGAGTCTAATTCTGTTGAATCAAAACCGCTATATGCTTCTTTATCCTCATTAGTAGCTTTAGAAATCACAATGGTATTAGAAGGTAGTTCAAGAAAAGGATGAAACTCAGCACCTTTTGTATTCTGAATGCAATGGGGAGGCCAAGGTCCTCCACGTATATTAAAAGAAATGTGGTTTGGAGGGTGCCAATCACGTGTCGCTACAATGGTTCCTCCCAAATCTTTGAATAGCTTTATATATTTATTTATAATTGGAATTATTGTATGTGCATTCTCTATGGGCAACGCTCCACTTGGCATAAAGTCATTTTGCATATCGACAATTATTAAAGCATCTACGGATCTGATCTTTACTATTGCCACTGTTAAACCCTATAGGGAAAATTGTATGAAGGTTTTTATAGCTATATTACACAATAACAGATTACAGATGTATTTACAGAGGGTTTTTATATGCAAAATAACAGTACAAAAGGATATGATTTTTTACCACATACAGCCGACATAATGATAAAGTCGTGGGGGAAAAGCCTAGAGGAGGCATTTGCTGAAGCTGGTAAAGCATTATTTGAAATAATCACAGATATAAGCAAGATCAATCCTTCTATCGAGATAAATATAAAGGTATGTGGTTATGACTTAGAAAATTTGCTTTATAAATGGCTTGAAGAGCTGCTTTACTATCATGATGTTCAGAACTTGGTATTTAATATGTTTCAAATAATAGGCATAGAAGAGAATATTACAAATAATGAAAAACAGTACTGTTTGTATGGTAAGGTCTTAGGAGAACCATTTGATAGAAATAAACATGAATCTAGAACTGTTGTTAAGGCTATAACATATCATCAGATGAAAATTTGGAAAGAACATAACCTATACTAGTTTAACAGTTGTTGTAGACATCTAATGCCAATTCTCTGCATTTAAATACAAAAATCTGTAATTATAAATCAATTCTTTGACCTATAACACTTTAGGTATTCGATTTCTTCTCTTTTTAAAGAATGATAATTTTTATAACACTATGGTGGAAGTCTATAGAAAAGTTCATCTACTAGATACTTTACATCATTTTCTCCTATTATAGATATCAAGCATCTATCTATAGAATTGAGTATAGAGCTACGACTATTTAGATTGCTATATTTTCCTAGATACCATATAACAGAATCTATATGAAGAGATGGTATAGATGAGAGCAAAGAAATTCTTTGCCATATTTTTCTAATAGTATTAGATATTTTCAATAATTTTGATGCATTTATATCATTCTCATCTAAAATATCAAGAAGACCAGAGAGATAAGTGATTAAAGCAACTCTTCTATCTACAGGAATGGCAATCGTATTAGGTAGCACTATATCAAAACCTTTTGATTTTAATTCATAATAAAGCATCTTTATACTAAATACAACAGTTTTTGAATTTGGATTATTATTTAAACATTTCGCTGTATATTTTGCAAGCAATTCAAATTCATGGTTATCAATATATCTTACAATTTCGTTGCATCTTTTAATTTTTCTTAATCTATCAACTTTTTGATTTATCAGTATTCTATTATATTTCACTGAAAAATCTATAACTAAATCTACTGCATCTTTAAAATCACTTATGTGTATACACTTTTCTGAAACGTATTGTGTAAATATGACCCAGAACTTTTCGCCATGGTACATAAGTCTATAACTAACAAGAGAATTTAAATAAAGTAAATATTTAGAAATTTGTGGACATAGCATCGAAAGTTGTTTGGCGACATGAAATTGTATATCACAGACCTCAATCATTTTTATTTTGTTAATGCCCAGAATCTTAAATACATCTGATATTATCTCAATTCTATCATAGTTTATTTTATACCTCATATCACTATCCCTGCATTATAACCTCACACCATATTGCTCTTGAGAACTATTTTGATTTTCATATAGGCTTATATTGGTTAATGCTAAACCAAAGATGCTTACAAGCCCTTACTAAATACAAACATCTGACAAGAGTTCTTAAGAGTTCACAAGCTGGGCTGTTTCGTAGTTGATGTTTATGGGT
>Ga0065719_116326_pt1 | contig 12375 bp, 9 predicted proteins | sample GBSCel85sediment_FD_59106 | JGI IMG/M metagenome (GOLD analysis project Ga0065719, IMG submission 59106) | Hot spring sediment microbial communities from Great Boiling Spring, Nevada - Cellulolytic enrichment CS 85C v3 (version 3) | ecosystem: Environmental > Aquatic > Thermal springs > Hot... | reverse complement strand
CCATGTAGGTATTAGTAGTTCCCTACCTATTTCCCATATGGTTTGAACTATATTTCAGTCTTTTCTTATTGCTTCTGGTCATAATTTGACGACCTGGGCTTAAAAGTTTTTATGACGCGAACCCGGAAAACACATCAGGCTCCTTCAGATCCCGACCATTGATGAGACGATGATTTATTCTGAGGAGTCGTAAATGTACGGAGTGTAATTTACCAGCCTCAACATCGCCTCCTTGAACTTGCTCACCTCCCTTATTGGCAGTTGCCATATGGACTTCCTCCCGCACACCTTTTCACTCTCCCTTGAGAGCCTATGGTATAGATGTTTTACCAAGACCTCTATCGTCCTGGGTTTCAGGAGCCTTGAGTTTTTGAACGTTGCAAGGCTTGCCTTTCGGCATGCCTGTATGACGGCGTGTACGGCTATTGGCTTAAACAGCTCCGAGAGGTCGTAAGTTAGCGAGATTCTGCCAGACTTCAGTGTATGAATGCAACCATAGAAGGGATCTAAACCGTTGACCACGACAGCTTTAGTTACAATCCCGTAGAGAACTGCGTAGAGGAAGTCTATCGCCGAGTTTATCACGTCGCCCTTACGCGGTTTACGACCTGTGAAGCCATACTTCTCAGGTATGAAGTTCATCGCTACATTCCAGAAGTACTTAGAGCCCTCGGCCTCTAGGGTTCTCAGCTCGTCAACATCCTTAGCGTCCTTAAGACTTTCGAGCACCTCAAGTATGCTGTGCTTTGCATGACTGTAGACGTCTTCAGGCACAACCTTGTGGTACTTGTACTCATATCTCAGCACGTTGTACAATCCTCTGAGCTTAGACATCACTATAGGCTTAGCATACTTCAGCTTGCAGTAGCTATCCTCAAAACACCTGTACTGAGCACTCCTTGCATTAACTGCGCCAACTTGAATAACGTCAAATAGAACACCGTAAGTATCCACCTTACCTGACACGACTACAAGTGGCACACCTTGTGAGATAAGCGTTAGCATAGCTGACGACGTTATCCGGCAACGTTCTCCAACAACTACCACGAGCTCTAAGTCTGGTAGCGGTAGCTCTACTCTATTCCCTTCCTCGTCTACAACAGCTATGCTACCGCTTTTTCTATAGATTTTACTGGTACCTTCAACAACGAGTACTGTCATACACTCACCTTATAGATAGTATATACACCTCCTACGCAACTCTGTATCACACCAAAGACAAACTTCATGTGAGGCATGCCGTGGACGAATTCTACCAGATAATAGCTCCTCTAAACGCCTCATTTTCACATTTAGGTGTACAAGCCCCAGCCTATCGTTATTCAGCATGAGAACGAATTTCTCAACGAGATCCTCGTCAGCATCCTTCATTACTATTACAGTAGGTATTACCGGAAAGCCGTACTTTGTATGCGTCGCCGACGAATAGGCGATGACACGGTCAGCAGTGTTGCCTACCTCCCTGTGGAGCGTAAACTCAAAGAGTAGGAACACTGGTACGCGAATCCTTCTACAGCTAACAGAGTAAAATATGAGCACGTCCACAAGGCCCGAGAGGTTAATCTGCATTACGCGACCCTCGTACATGAGCCCTACGGAATGCTCTAACCATATATCGCATGTCGCATCCTTGCCACCAGCAGTCAATATTGAGTGTATAAGCCTAGAATGCCTCTCTCTTTTCCTGCTCCACCACACTTTGCCAGCCTCTTGATGTACAGTAGGCTTACTGCTGAGCTGCGTCTCCGCCCTCAGAACCGCTCTCTGCTCGCATATGCTGAGGTCGTCCAGAACCTTCATTGGGAGGTACACTACCATCTTTCCCGATTCCCCGCCCATAGAAGACGACGACATCCTGCTTCTCTCCTCTGACGGATATAGACCCCTTGGTAATCTCCATGAGAAGCTCATACTGGAAGTCGTTGAGGAGCACAATAGTCGCTCTATCACCTTCACCAAGCAGTTTAGACAAGCCTGAAGCAATCCTCTCCGCAAGCCCTTTAGAGCACCTCCCAACATAGACTGAGTACGTAAGCATAGTGAAAGAATATCTACGAAGCAAACTCCGAACCTTTCTTCGCACATCCTCATCTCTGCAGTCATAGGTCACCACCGCGTACATGCTCTCCTTCCTTTTCCCCTTTCAGTCTTTTCTTATTGATTCATAAGATGAGTAAGTAGAATGTAGCCCCCGTTACGAGCTCTATCCGTAAAGCATATCCAAACGCGTTGAGTATGCTATAGTCCTCGTTTGGCTGTGCTGTGTATACCGGTATTGGATGGTCTCTGAGTACTCTGTATAGTGGTGTGCCTCTGTCTTCTTCAACAACGGCTTTGCTCACGGCTTTGATGAGGTCGGTTGATAGTGTGATAGCGTCGAACTCTATTCCTGAGGGCTTAAACCTGCACCTCAGGGACAGCACGCTCTGCAGGCTCTTCTTCGACACACCCTTTACAACCAGCTTTCCATCGGCGTACTCCACGTCGTAGTTCCCTAGCAGTGTTGAGAGCGATGTGTAGTCCTCTACCCCGTCCCTGAGGTACGGCACCGTCGGCGCTATCCTGAAGCTCGCGATAGGCACCAGCACCTCTGCTCTCTTCGGGACTTTCCTCAACCAATTAAAGATGCTGGGCACGCCTAGAGCATTCATCACCTCTACGAACTTCCTACAAAGCTTCCTAAGCTCCTCTGTATACTCCCAGAGAGCTATTACCGTCAGCATATACGTCGCTATGGACAGGTACACCCTGAGCTTACCTAGTTTATGCCTCATCACGAACTTCGCGCCGTACACCTCTACACCAAGCCTCTCCGGCATTACATTCCTCAGCAACTCGATGAAGCTCTCGTAGGTAAGCCTACTACCGTACCTCTCCACAAACTGCGCGACGCTAGGTGCGTAGCCAGCCGGTATGGGTATCACAACCTCAGCCTGCTCTACATCGCCTCTGCCTACTCTTCCAAGTCTCTGCACCACCTCGCCAATGTATACGCCGTAGATTATTCCAAACGGCATCTTCCTGAGGTCCACGCCTAGCTCCACAGAATAGTTGCCGAATACGAACATCTTACCCGAGTCCTTCCTCTGCTCCAGCATCTCCTTACCCGGAAACCTGGTTCTCACCCCTGTTACGACTGTTGGCTCCTCGCCAGTTACTGCGTAGAACTGCTCGGTAGCCTCCTCGACAACCGCGTTGCGCCTAGCAAACACTATCGCCCTCTCCCTTGCCTTTACCTCGTGAGCGAACCTCTTCACTATCTCTGGGATGCAGTCCTCTACCTTAAACCACGCAACAGCACCACTACTAGGAGTAGCGTAGCAGGGCACGAACCTCACGATAGCCCTGCTCCTCACGCGGTCAGCCTCATCAGCTCTACTTGCCGGTGCAGCCTTGACCTCCTTAATCTCCCCCAAACCTAGCTCTCTCAGGAGGTCGTAGAACTCCTTCTGCGGTGTAGCTGAGGAGAGGATAACTTTGTGCCTCTCTGGTTCGGCAGACCTCATAGACTCAAGGTGGTGGAGGAGGATTAGCGCCAGCACAGTAGGCCTCTCGTAAATTGTCCACGTGTGGAACTCGTCAAGGAACATCACCTCCGAGAAGAGTGCTGAGTATATGTTGAGCCTCTCCCTCTCAACAGCCTTTGGGTGCAGGAGCTGCGCCAGCTCATGCCTAAGCATCCTAACGAGCTCTACAGCCTTCTCCGGCGTCGCCGCCGCTATCTTTCTCGCTAGATCGTAAACATAGCCCCCCTCCGTGCTGAGGCTCAGTAGCTTCTGGGCGTCTGGTGCGCTTCGGTACAGCGAAGACAGCATCAAGTAGGGGTACTCAGGCACAGCAACGGCTATGAGGTAGTCAGCATCTAAGAACACCTTCTTGATTAGATCCAGCAGGGAAAGCCTTCCAGGAGCAACCTTCAGTGCCTCCTGTAGCTTGTCAAGAACGTCCCTAGTTAAGCGGACGAGCCCAACGGTTGCACTTACAGTTCCCGAAGTGCCGACCTTCTTATCTGCGACCTCTACGTCTAGTCTGTACTTTATCGCTACTTCTACTACTTTGACCTCACCACTCTCTACAACCTCAACCTTAATCTCATCTAGCCTCTCTCCAAGCATATCGAGCGTATTGCGTATAGATATGAACTGATCGTTAACGAGGGGCTTCGTTGGGTAGACCCCTACAACGCCGCTATACCTCGTACTATACAAGACATTGGATAAGAACGGCGCGAGCACCGAAAACGTCTTACCGCCACCTGTCGGAGCCTCTAACCCTATGTACCTTACGCTCCTCTCAGCCCCTAGGGTTCGCACGAGCTCCTCTTGGAACCTCCTCAACCGGATGCCAGCTCCTCTACTCAGCGAGGTGACTACTATATCGCCTTTCTCCAGGTATACCTCATCTACTGCCACCTCAATCACATCTCCAATCATGACCTCCCACTCAACCTTAGTATCGGTAGCCTGAACTCAATGCGTTCCCCGTGCACTTTACCCTCTATAACCGCCAGCTTCCTATCCCTGTACACGCCCTTGACCACGTAGTTCGAGTATGGAACGCCAGCCCTCCTCGTCTTCGTCGCGAGCAGTAGTATGTAGGACTCCGGCTCTACCCCGAACCTCACCGCGTCGCCCAGGTTTATCGGGTCGCTGATACCGTCGGTGTAGCCCGTAACCTCGGCTTCAGCGTACTCGACCCTGAATACCCCCTGCCTCTTGACACCAATACGTATTGTGTTAGGTAACCTTATGGAGTTGTCCTTGACTATAACCACAGTCTCGAAGACGCTTCCTGGTGCGAAGTATACGTGGGCAACGTGCCAGGGGTACACAGTCTTCGGCTTCGGCTGGACAGGCTCCGCATAGCCCTCGCCCTTAATGTTGCATAGCATCCTCTTCACGCTCAGGTGCCTAGGTCTAGCCGGAAACACGTAGAGCCTACTCTCAATCTCGTCAAGGAATCTGTAATCAACCTCTCCTGGTCGTTGGGGGCTTATTGGTGATGCGGGAGACGCGTAGAGTACCCCCGCGAACCCGTACATTAGTGTGTAGTTATGCAGGTAGGGCTGGGGCCTGTAAACAGTGTAAGTAACCCCACCTATTAGGGTGTACCCGACGGAGGAGGAGAAAGTTAAAAAGCTATGTAATTTAAGCCTAGCTATTAGTATTTTCAACGTTGCACCTCTCTACTGTTACTCTCTACTTACCCTTACTGGGCTTCCTCTCCTCTGTAGTGCTACCCATGTATGCTAGCACACCGTTTACGTAGTTTTTGGCGTTCTTCCACAGCTCTACAACGAGCCTATCGTGCAGTATGTCTACGGTTTTTATCTTGCCGACGACTTCTTTAGTGAAGCTCACAACGTTACTTGCCGTAGCGAACTTGACCTCCTTGTCCAAGTACTCTAGGATACCTTCACGTGCTTTTTCAATACTCTTTACACCGTGAAGCCTCTCAGCAACTTCGTAGGCTGTGCCGACCTCGAATAGATCCGCCACCATGGCTACTGGGCGCACCTCTAGTGCCCCCTCGATGGAGGTCCTAGCGCCAACCTTTATTGGGTGAGTTAGCATCCACAGTACGTGGAGGAGCTCTGGCGGCGACACCATGGGTAGCACAATCTTACCGACGAACAGCGTAGCAGGCTCTACGTGAGTCTCTGAGAACAGTGCCCCTGTCCTCTGCTCTCCTTCTTTAGCCACCCATGCCCCCATTATAGTTGTGTATGTTACCTCGTCCACAGAGTTACCAGTTCTCCTCTCTATATCTGAGGTTGTAGCATAGGCGCTGTCTCCTACGAACCTGCTGACTAGATTGTATGTTGCCCTAGCACTCGTGGCACCCATCAACACGTCTACCGGGCACTTCATGCACCTGCCGTGCAGGACGCCTTTTCCTTCACCAGCTATGCCTACCGCTATAGAGCAGCTGCTCAGGAAGTCGTAGTCCTGACCATAGCCAGCCTCCCTCTGTATCGTAGTAGCATGTAGCTCCCACTGCTCCCGCATTAACTGCATGAACCTTCTGAGGTACACCGCCTTCAGCTTCCTAAATATTATCGTCGGTACAGCCTCGCCTCCAACCTCTGACAGCACTATGTCGTCCTCTCCCTCAGTCCTCAGTATCATCATGTCCGCAGCCCTGCCGACCCAGTATATCGTCACGTACTTGGCCACAGGCTTCGCTGATGTCGCTGTACCGTCATATGCGTGAAGGTACCTCTCTATGCTACTGTAGTTTTCTACTCCTAACACGTCCTTCAGCGTCTCGACCGATTTGGGGTATAGAGTGTGAAGCTCCATTTTTCTCACCCCTCCTTTTCCCTTTCAGCCTTTTCCAATTGCTTCTCGTATACTGACATAGGCAGGACTATGTATTCCCTCACGAAGCCTACTAACAGATCCCTAAGGCTCCTAACCAGCCTGTAGACCTTTACGGGCTCCCGAGACTTCATTACAGCTAGTTTGTCGACCAGCCTCGCGACTGCAACGTTGATTCTCTCCACCTCTTCATCGCTCCTGAAGCCGTAGTGCCTAGCAAATATCCTCATAATCTTGGCTACAGCACCCGCTTTAGTCTCCCTACCCTGCACGAAGTCCTCTAGCACCGGGAACATCCTCGCGATGTGGTGATCCGTTACTGACTCGCTACTTTCTCTCAGTCTGCTCTTTATGTAGTCTGCTATGGTTTTCAACGGCTCTACCAGCCCCCACTCGTATGGGGACACGTATATTACGTACTTGGGTTTCGAACTCATATACCCCACCCCCTCTTTTTCCTTTCAGTCTTTTCTGATTGCTTCAAGACAAACGAATAAACATCAACCGACACGAACCCAGTCACCAGCGCCCCAGACCTAGACATCATAACACTCGTAGTTCTAGCCCCGCCCTTCTCCTCTAGGTTGGCGATGTAGTCCCTCAGCGTCTTATACAGCCACCACCTCATATCTCTAGTAAACGCTAGGTATCTACCGCTTCTCTTAGCCTCATCAAGCACCCGCATGTACTCTGACGTAGCTTCCTCGATTACTGTATCGGACACCTCTAGTGCCACGGGTAGGGGTGCGGCGGTGAACGCTGGGCTTAGCGCTGTTGTTGTGAGGACCAGGTTTCCGCCGAAGATACACCAGAGGTTTAGCGCCTCCAGCATGAAGTACTTGGTAAGAGCTGTTGAGGTCGCCCCCGCTATCACTCGGCTGGTCATGTAGTCCGGTATAACTGTGACCTCCCTCAAGTGTAGCTCCCTTATCGAGCCCTTAACCACTTTGATGAGGTCTACTGGTATAGCTGGGTAGTACTGTAGAACTGCGGCCCAGTTCCCGTCCATGTAGCCAAGCTTAATCGGTGCAACCTCAGCCTCAAAGTAGCACAGCTCGCAGACAGGGTAGTACTTCGCATCCTCAATGCTTTCCGCTTTTTCGGGCTTCCCCTGAATGTCTGGGTGGAACACTTCCGAGGTGCTCATTTTTCCTTTTACAGCTCTACCGGAGTACTTCTCGAGGAAAGTCTTCAGCATCCTCTCCACTACAACAGGCTCTCTGCAGATTCCGCACACTTTACCAGTACTGGTTTCCGCTTCCCCAGCTTCTTTTCCGGGTCGTGTGAACCCTATGCTTATGTAAGACCTCAGCTTGGACAATAATACGTCCGCACTAATTTCCGAGAACCTCTTCATTTCACTAATCACGAACTCTTTAGCCCTCTCAGCGACTTTGGCGAGCTCCTCAGCACCTAGCTCTAGCAACACGCTGTACAGGGACTTCAGCATCTCGCCTTTGTTCTTCCCTCTAAGCACCCTCCTCTCCTGCTCGGCTGGAAGTTGCAGAGCTCTTACAAATGTAGCCAGTCTTTCCTCTTCCTTCTCATCGCTCCTAACACGCTTCCTGTATATGTTCGCTAGCGCTACTACGAAGTACCGCACCTCTTCTAGCCCGGAAGAAAGGCTTACCCTGTAGATGTTCTCCACGGTCTCTGGGCTGTACATAGAGATTGTTCGGTATAGTCCGGAAAATGCAGATAAGTCCTTTACTTTGCCATGCAGGAACCTCCTTATAGGGTCGAGGTCTATCGCTTTCTCACCCTTGCCCTTAACTCTCACCTCGGCCGAGGGTTTCTCACTTTCTCCTAATGTTACGATGTAGTCTGCTACAGCTTTGTACACATCCTCTACGCTAACGTCTTTGCTTACTAAGAGCAACATTCCTTCAGGTGTCGAGACGAGAGGTATGGCACCCTGCTTCTCAAGCTCGCTCAGTATGACCTCTGACACTAGCGATACGAACGGCCTCTGCCTACCCATTATCACAGGTAAGACGTTCTCCGGCTTTATCCCCGGCACAGACAGTAGCGTCTTAATGCAGTAGGTGAGGCTCCAGCTCTCCCTGCTACCAGTTAGTATGTCGCCAGCCCTAACAAGTTCAGCAACCCTTTGCAAGTTTCTCGGCAAGCCACCAGACTCAAGCTTGAGCCCTACCTCGATAGCGTCTAAAAAAGCTCTCTCCAGCTTCTCGCCAACGACCTCTCCAAGCACCTTAAACATCTGCGTTTCTCCTAGCTTCCTATACACATCGTTTTTGATGTCCTCTGTCGAGACGTACCACTTATTGAAGTCGTGGAAGACCCCGCCAAGAAACGCAGCAACAGAGTCATAGTCGCTAAGACCTAGGAACTCAGCAAGCCTTAACGCTACAAAGCCTGATCCCAAGAAGTGTTGAAACCCTGAAATCGGGAAGAGCTTCGGATTAGATGAGAGTACGTACCAGTAGAGAGACTCCCTACTTACGCTGGGCAAGTTCTCGTACATGTGCCTAAGGTCTTCCGAAACAGCGTAGAGCAACTTGCCACTAAGTGCGCTGTACACTTTCGAAGCCACCAATTCTAATATGTAGCAAAAAGCTTTAAAAACTTTTCTTATGTATTCAGCTATGGAGGTAGTTCGTTCCAGTGGCGAAGCTGGTCTTGGTTACGGTAGGGTTCGACGTAAACCTAGTGTTACGCTCTCTACTGAAGATTGGGCTAGGCGAAGGCGATTGTGTGCTCTTAGTGTACTCTAGGAGTGGTGGTGAGTATGAGCAGCGACGAGTTGAGGAGACCGTGAAGACGCTCAAGACCATACTGGCAGGGGTGAGAGTAGAGCACTACGACGCGATTGTAACAGGCATGGACTTCGTGAGCGACGTTGCTGTAGTGCTTAAAGCACTTAAGGAGCACGGGAAGAAGGTTATTGTGGCATCACTTGTTGGCGGTATGAGGATTGTCATCGTTGAGGCGCTAGTGGCTCTAGCTCTATACGAGAGGTTCATAGATACTGATGCGGAAGTGTCTGTGCATGTGATGAGGGAGGACGGCGTCTACGACACTGTGGTACCGCTATCAGCTTTGAACCTGCCTGACCTCGGCCCTAGGGAGCTCGCTGTGCTGGAGGAGATTGGAAGAAGGTTTGAGAGTAGGCCGAGGAATGAGATCGCCAACGTGTTGTCGAGGGAGATGAGCATCACCGAGTCCATGGCGTACAAGGCTCTTGAGAGCCTAGAGGAGAAGGGCTTCATCAGGTTCAGGGACAGCGTTGCAGAGATAACGACGCTCGGCAAACTACTGTTAACCGTGCACACCGTAGCGAAAGAGGTGGATGAAGCAATCAGAAAAGACTGAAGGGTGACCCAGTTAATGAATACACCGCACTCTAAGGGCTTGGTATTTGAGCCGTACCTGCTGTCGGTCGACGTTTACCTAGATACCCACATAAACGATGTGCTGTTCACAGGTAAGCTCGTCAAGAGCTTGCTGATAGACGCTAACCCGAAGCTCAGGGAGGTGTTTGCAAAGACTTACGGCACTCCTCCAAAGCTAATACACATAACTCCGCTGTACCAGAACAGTAACGGGAGGGTTAAGTGCCTCTACAGCTACGCTATCGACAGCGCCGACAAGTCAGGTAGAGAGAAGGTTACGAGGGTTACGATAAGTAGCAGCGTCTATAGGTTCTACGTGGGATTTGTCGAAAGCGCTACTCCCAACTCCTTCAGCTTCGATGAGCTTTACGATACACTCTTAAACATCAGCGGTACACACACGTTCTGCAATTACGTTGTTAAAGCTGAGCTGGTATCAGTAGAGGTCACCGACGCTCGCTCTCATAGCAGGGATGCTGTGAGAGAGCTAGTGAAGAGTAGCGGTAGGATGAGGCTAGTATTCAGTTCACCAACACTACTGAGAGACCCGCTCCGGAGTATCAAGTTCAAGTCGCTCGTACCTACACCGATGAACATCTTCTCAACACCAGTGTACATATTGCACTACCTCGTCGGTAAGCTCACGACTAAAAGCCTTACGAAGGCGCTCATCATGGTGCACAGGCTCCTCAGCGAGCCCCACTCCTACCTAGAGACAGTCAAGAGGAAGTGGATAGTGTACGAAAAGGGCAAGAACCCGATACCAGCGCTGATCGGCTACGTAAACCTACACCTAAACAAACACTACTACGAGCACTACAGCAAAACATACAACGTTGAAGGTATGCTAGAAAAACTCCTTACACTACTACTAACCCTAGGGACAGGTACATCACGAGCTTCTGGCTTCGGCCATGTGGAATTAGTCTTTCAGTCTTTTCTTATTGCTTCGTAGCGTTTCCTCATCTTATCTTTGAAATAGAGAAACCACACAGGCACCTTGTTTCAGTCTTTTCTTATTGCTTCACTGATAATACACTTACACCAAAGCGATGAATGCAGATTAAATCTTGAGTTTCAGTCTTTTCTTATTGCTTCGAACAGAGAACAACAGTTAAGAAAGGAAATCGCACGGATTGAGTTAGACATGTTTCAGTCTTTTCTTATTGCTTCTCAGCGGCTTTAGATGACATGCCTGAAGGCGTTACGACATCTTCCTCAGTGTTTCAGTCTTTTCGCTATACCATCTCTGTGAAAGATAATTCCAAGCGCCATATCCTTCTTGATCTTCCTCAGTGTTTCAGTCTTTTCTTATTGCTTCTAGTGAATTTATACACTATGTTTCGGGCATGCCTATCACTGAATTCAAATGTTTCAGTCTTTTCTTATTGCTTCTACTACCTACCTCACTCTTAAGGAAAGACTCAATAATTGATGACGTAGTGTTTCAGTCTTTTCTTATTGCTTCTTATCTACATTTAACTTCACGATTCCTTCATTGAATTCTATAAACTTAAAGTTTCAGTCTTTTCTTATTGCTTCATATCAATCACTTCCTCTAATTAGAGAGGTGTTTAAGTTTCAGTCTTTTCTTATTGCTTCTCACTCACTCCTGTTAAGACACATAAGTTTAAGATCATCAAGCCTAGGGTGTTTCAGTCTTTTCTTATTGCTTCTCTGTTGGTGAAGCATTCTTTAGTTTTGGACTATACAAAGACTATAAAACGTTTCAGTCTTTTCTTATTGCTTCTGATTATAACTGTATGCTCAGGGTTTTAAAAACTTCTATTGAGTGCCCCGGAAAAACCATCAGGCTACTTGAGGAGCCGACCATCAATATAGCGTCTATGAAGAGGCGGAGAACGGTATCTTATTTTCTTGTGTTTTTGGGGTTTCTTGGTGATTGCTATGAAAGCTCCGCTTTCGTAAACTACTGTAGCTACGACCTCTTTTGTCCGTGGATCAGCGTAGCGCCGCCGTTTCTCGGTAGATGGTGGTTCATTGATTTAAGACTTACCACCATCTATTAAAAATATGTATCAGGGCTGGGAATAGCACAACACCTCATAGTATGCTGGGGTCAAGGTTATCTCCATCTATTAAAAATATGTATCAGCATACTTAATAGTACTATCAAGTAAATGAAGTAAACGATTATGAAAACTGAAAACAGCCCATGAGATTCACATACATCATCATCGAGAATGCTGGAAGGCACTGGACTTATAGGTCTTTCCACCCATCCCCGAAGGACGGGGCTTTCGATTATAATCACCTCGTGCTACTGTCCCTGCTAGACCGTCTACTGTATAGTATACCTGGATATACTGTATAGTATACAGTGTATCGTGGTAACTCTGAGACGTACTGTACAAGCCTGTACAGTACAGCTAACGGGAGGCCCCAGCTTACTGTACTGTACAATGAAGGTTCCTTAAAACTCACAATCCTATCTACATCCCACTAACGTTAACTGTTCATCCTCCTATCCATCCTCCCCCATCTAACAAGTCTGTACAGTACCGCCTACACTTCACAACTCTATACATACATCTACATCCTGTTTACATCCCTCTGCACATACTGCACCCGCACTCTCCAAACACACCTTGGGCTCCAAGACCCCGGAGTCCAGTACCGCGAGTATACTACACAGTACACAGAGCCCCGACCATCACACAACACGTTCCTGCGTCTGGGCG
>Ga0065719_100215_pt1 | contig 12463 bp, 17 predicted proteins | sample GBSCel85sediment_FD_59106 | JGI IMG/M metagenome (GOLD analysis project Ga0065719, IMG submission 59106) | Hot spring sediment microbial communities from Great Boiling Spring, Nevada - Cellulolytic enrichment CS 85C v3 (version 3) | ecosystem: Environmental > Aquatic > Thermal springs > Hot... | reverse complement strand
TATGATAATATGCGGGTATGAGTTTTGAGAGGGGTCTTTGAGGAAGTCTCACGCGTGAGACTCGTCCTCTTTAACATAGGTCTCCATGAGGTAGGGGGTTGGGCTCTTAACTCCTAGAATAGGATCTATGTGGCGAGATCGAGGTGGAGATATAATGTCTTGGAGGCCGCAGAAGAGGAGGTGTTAAAGGAATGTCATTTTAAGGTGGTTGAGGTAAAAGTGTTTATAGGAGGGGATAAGATCAAAGAGGTTTTACATATTGAGAAGCATGAGGCTATATGTGATCTATGCGGAAACTCTATAGCCCTTACAAAGAAGGAGCTTAAGGAGAAGGCTAAGGACTATGCGGTTATTGTGGATGGCCGGATAGTCCAAGTGATATGTGGGGAGTGTAGAAAACGATTCTGGGGATGGGCTCGACGAGCATGAATGTCCTCCTGAAGATTTTAGAGGAGTATGGTAGGTGGAAGGCCGAAGTTCTTAATACTTAATAAACTTGATAGTGAGGAGATAGCAAGATTAATCATAAGCCATTTCATTGAATTGCGTGAATTCGGGCATGGCCGAGCTAGTAAGAACATTCATCGCGGTGGATTTCGATAACCCCCAGATAGTCTCTAGAGCCCAGGAGATTCAGGAGGAGTTGATGAGGCTCGGGGTTGGGATGAAGCCCGTCGAGCCGCATAATCTTCATGTGACCCTCTGGTTTTTCGGCGAGATAGATCCGGGAAGGCTGAATCTCGTGCTCGAGAATGCTGGAAAGGTGAGGTTCAAGCCATTCAAGCTAAGCGTCCGCGGTGTCGGATACTTTCCGGGCGGTGGCAGGATAAACGTGATTTGGCTCGGTGTGGAGGACCCGGAGAATGGCCTGAAGAATATACTGGATCAGCTAGTCGAGAGGCTCACTAGGCTTGGCTTCAAGTATGATGAGCGCGGCTTTACCCCCCACCTGACAATAGGCCGCGTCAAGTTCGTCAGGGATAGGCAGCTAGCCCTCCGCTAAGCTCGAGGATCTCAAGGACCTATATGTTGGGGAGCAGCTGATAGACTCCTTCAAGGTCAAGAAGAGCACCCTAACCTCTAAGGGGCCGATATACTCGGATCTATTAGTCATTAGGGCTGAGGGGTGATGACGGGTTTAGAGGAGGTTATTGAGAGGGCGAGGAGGATTGTTAGGCCCACGAGGCTCGAGGAGCGCAGGCTCAAGAGGATAGTGGAGGCGGCGCTCTCAGCTGCTAGGGAGGAGATCTCGGGGGTCGCGGGCGCGCTGGATGTGAGCCTCGAGGGATCAGCCGCGAAGAACACCTGGATAAGGGGAAGGGCTGAGGCCGACATCTTCATACACTTCGACCCGAAGGTCTCGAGAGAGGAACTGGAGAAGCTCATCGTGGAGATCGGATCTAGGCTCATCAGAAGTCTTGGCGGGGAGCCCATGATAATGTATGCAGACCACCCATATGTCGAGGGGGTCGTGGATGGGGTTACAGTCGATATCGTGGCATGTTATAGGGTTGAGCCGCCGAACTGGATCAGCGCGACGGATCGGACGCCATATCACACGAGATATGTGCTCAGCAGGCTTAAGCCCGGGCAGGAGGAGGAGGTTAGGCTCCTGAAGGGATTTATGAGGGCATGCGGGGTCTATGGTGCCGAGATAAGGGTCGAGGGCTTCAGCGGATACTTAACAGAGCTCCTGACAATATACTATGGCGACTTCATCAACGCGATCAGGGAGATGGCGGGAGTGGAAGCCGCCGATCACGATAGACCTTGAAGGATATTATGAGTCGAGGGAGAGGATCTTGGAGGCGTTCCCGGAGAGCCCCCTCATCGTCGTGGATCCTGTTGATAGGTCTAGGAATGTCGCGGCGGCGGTCTCGCTTACAAGGCTCTCGGAGCTGATCCTCGCGGCCAAGCTATTCCTCAAGAAGCCCTCTATGAGATTCTTCAAGCAATTTGACCGGGTTCCGGGCACAAGGGAGCTGCGAGCCCTCCTCAAGGATAGGAGCATACTCTACATGTATTTCAGGCTGGTGGATCGGAAGCCCAGGGACGCGCTCTGGGGCGAGCTTAAGCGGAGTGAGCAGGGAGTGCGGAGATGCCTCGAGAACTTGGGATTCACAGTCTATCGAAGCGGCTCATGGACGGATGAGAAGAAGGAGTGCGTGCTGATCTTCGAGCTTGATAAAATAGAGCTTCCGAGATATCATCTCCATAAGGGGCCGCCGGTATACCTCAAGAATGCTGACGAGTTTGTTGAGAAGTGGTGTGAGGCCATAGCTGGGCCATGGATCGAGGGTGAGAGGTTATATGTCCTGAGAAGGCGCGAAGAGATCTCAGCTCACAAACTTCTCAGGGAGAGGATCATTAGCGGCCAAGTATCAATCTCAAGAGGCCTGATAACACCGATTCAAAGGGCTCGAATAAGCACCGATGCAGAAGATCTGTTAAGACTCGCATCAAGGAATGATGATCTGAGGAGATTCATGCTAGATTTTCTTGTCGCGAGACCTCCATTCCTAAGGAGATGATCTACATAGATCTTGATGAGATATGTGGGAGGGAGGATCTTATCCTCCACTTATCATTTCCCAGGCGTAGCATCGAGTATGCCTCCAGGATACTCGATGATTTGAGGAGCATCGGTGTTGAGAGCATCGCCTTCATCGAGGCTGGTGGGAGGCTTGAGCCGCTCACGCTGGGCAAGGGCTATAGGGGCCTCGTCCTGAGGGGGAGGCTCGGAGGCTGGGATGCTGCGCTCAAGATCCTGAGAACGGACTCGACGATCCCGAGCCTTCGCGGAGAGGCTGAGGCGACATCAATGGCCAACCGGGTCGGCGTCGGGCCCAAGGTCCTAGGATTCACGGACATGGTCCTAGCATTAGAGCTCATTGAGGGGATGCCGCTCGATAAGTGGTTGGATATGCTCGAGGAGGATCGGCTAAGCGAGCTCAAGATCGTGATGAGGGTATGCTTCGAGGATGCGAGAAGACTGGATATACTGGGCCTTGATCACGGGGAGCTCAGCGATGTCAAGAAGCATGTTATCGTGAGGCCGGGGCTTAAGCCGGTCATAATAGACTTTGGCAAGGCAAGCTTCATGAGAAGACCATCGAACGTTACCTCCCTCCTCAACTACTTCCTCTTCGGCCCATACTCGTGGAAGATTAAGAGGATGCTGGGCATCGAGAAGCCGCCGCTGGAGAATGCTAGGAACTATAAGATCAAGCTCAGCGATGAGTGCTTCAAGCGCTTAATGGAAAGCTTAAACCTGCTTGAGGGATGACTTGACTACGGGATGATTGATGAGAAGCAGAGGATAAGGATGGAGATCTGGAGGCTTCTCGAGGAGAGGGGTGTCGCGAGGTTTCCCAAGCCGGTTTATGGGAGGATTCCGAACTTCGTGGGGGCTGAGCGGGCTGCTGAGAGGATACTTGAGCTTGAGGAGTATCGCGATGCGAGAGTGGTAAAGGTGAGCCCTGACTCCCCTCAGAAGCACGTGAGATACAGGTGCCTCTTAGATGGCAAGATACTCGTAATGCCGACACCGAGGCTTAGCGAGGGCTTCCTCCTCCTAGACCCATCAAGAATACCTCGAGGACAACTAGAATATGCCTCGACGATAAGAGGGGCCTTCATCTATGGTAGGAAAACCCATCCAAGAGATCTGCCGAGAATAGATCTCATTATCACGGGGTCCGTCGCCGCGACGAGAAACGGTCTCAGGCTTGGGAAGGGAGGAGGATACAGCGAGCTCGAATATGCAATCCTCCTAGAATACGATAAGATAGATCCAGACATAACCATAGCAACGAACATCCACGACCTCCAGCTCGTGGACAGGCTTCCAAGAGACCCCTATGACCTTACACTAGATATAATCGCTACACCAACAAAGCTCATCAAGGTTCAGGCTGTGAGGGAGAGGCCGAGAGGGATAATCTGGGAGCTACTGGACAGGGAAAAGATTGAGGAGATCGCGATATTAAGGGAGCTCTATATTCTCAGGGATAATGGGGCGCGAAAATTTTTAAACAGATAAAACCGGTAAAAGGGGCCGATATATGATCTCGAGAAAGCTTCTATGGACGTTATGCTTCTCCTCATACGTATTCTACGCCATAACGGCGACGGAGATAGGATCAGCACTTCCTAGCATTAGATCCGAGCTGGCGCTCAGTGAATCGCTCGCGGGCATTATAGCGAGCCTTCAATCCCTAGCTGGAGTTCTCGCAATACTTGGAGGAGCCTTATCGGATCTATTCGGTAAGATGAGGCTAGTCTCCCTCTCTCTGCTAATAATGGGGATGGGTGCTCTGCTAATCTCGGGCTCGCCGAGCGCATTAATCCTCGGAACATCCTTCTTCATACTTGGAGCAGGGATAGGTTTTTTCGAGGCTTCCGTGAATGCCTTCATCTCAGATATCTTTAGCGAGAAGCGTGGGATGGCGATAAACCTGCTTCACATAGGCTGGAATATCGGGTCGGCCTTGGGCCCGGTTTTAGCGGCTTACATCGCCCTATCCTATGGAAGCTGGAGGCTGGGATATCTCATAATGTTCCCCCTACTCTTAATCTCATTCATTGCAAGCTCGATTATTGGGGCGAAGCTGGGTAAAAATGGATCGAGCATATCTCATGAGCCGAGAAGCATGAGGCCCAAGCAGGTTCTAAGCATACTTCCATTAATGATGATACCATTCCTCATAGTCGCAAATCAGCTCGGCATAACCGCTTGGCTCCCATCAATATTGAGCGATCAGGGAGCATCTCTTATAGAGGCGAGCCTAGCTGTGGGCTTATTCTGGGCGCTGAGCGGCTTAGGAAGGCTTCTATGGGCTCCCTTCATAGATAGAATCGGGTACTGGAGGGTTCTAGTGATCGCTGGAGGCTTCTCATCCATCTTAATGCTCTCAGCCTCGCTCCCGATACCAGTTTACGCGAGGATAGCATTATGGTCTTCTTCAGGCCTTCTACTAGCTCCAGCATACCCAACGATAATAGCTTGGGCGACCTCAATCTATACCGAGATTGGTGGAGCTCTATCCGGGATGGTTTATGCCTTTGCAACCCTAGGCTCCTTCATCTCAACCATAGCCACCGGCATGCTGTTCGAGTTATTTGGCTCAACTTATGCCCAGTTGATCTTCGCGCCGCTGGCCGCCCTGATCGCGATGGCAGCCTACTTCATGCGCGGGGCTGGCGGCATGCCTAAAGCTCCATAGTAATACATAAATCCGCTCCAATGAATCTTTATTTGTGTGGCGTAGGATAGCTGCTCGTTTTCAGGAGTTCCCCGCGCGATTGAAGGTTGTAAGGCTCATGATAGAGAACGGTATCGGGGTTAATGAGCAGGGTAAGATCGTCGTGGGGCCTGTGGAGATCCCAGATAGCTCGCTCGCAAAGGCCGCGGGGGTTGATAGGCGGATAGTTAGAAAGACCGTCCAGCAGATACTCGAGGATGAGATGCTGAAGAAGGTCTTCACGGGGATAAGGCCGGCTGGAGCATTCCTTGCGCCAGTAGCTAAGGAGCTTGGATTCTATGTCGTGGAGATAAGGGCTGATCCGACCGCCGCCGGCATAATAGCGAGAGCAGCCGAGATAATAGCCCGAGAGAACATAAGCATAAGGCAAGCTGTGGCCGAGGATCCCGAGCTCTTCCCGGAGCCAAAGCTCATACTCGTCCTCGAGAAGCCCCTATCAGGAGAGGGGCTTAACGAGCTCCTCAAGATACCGAAGGTCAAGAGCGTCACAGCCTACTAGCTTGAGAGAGGGAGAGAAAAGGGTAAAATTAGGAGCGTTGAATAGGTTTTGTCGGTGGGGCCGTGGTCTAGCTTGGCTAGGACACCGGCCTGGGGTCTCAAATTAGAATGCTTGTTTGAGACAGTCCGCCGGAGGTCCCGGGTTCAAATCCCGGCGGCCCCACCACCCCCAGAACACCGGCCTCTCCTGCATCCCAAGAAGCCGGCACTCTTAGAAGTAGAACCTGAGCCACGCTGCGATGAGTAGGATCATGCTCGCGATGAAGGCGATGATCCATCTTGAGGGGCTCCAGGCCAAGACCTTTCTCCCATCGAGCTCGCCGAATGGTATCAGGTTGAATAGGGCAATGAAGGCGTTTAGGAGGCTTAGCGGCAGGAGGATGCGGGCCAAGGACGGCATGGCGAGCCCTGCGATCATGAAGATAGCCGATAGCGATATGTTCGAGAGTGGGCCGACGAGGGCGGTCATCCCAAGAACCTCTATCGGCGCAACCCCAGAGATCACCACAGCCCCGGGAGCTATGATCTTGAATGGTATGAATGGTATGGATGTGACGAGCGTCAGGATCGCCCCTATGGGGTCGAGCTTAAACCTAGCATAAAGCCCCCTTGACNTAGCATAGCCTCTATGAGCAAGCTCATGGATCAGGAAGGAGGCGGCAAAGCCCACGATATAGGCCGTGAGGAAGATCGGCGAGATCCTGAAGCTGTATCCTATTATGGAGAAGCCCACCAGGATTACGAGAAGGGCTCCGATGCTTAGATGAATTATCTCATCACGAGATGATGCGCTGAGCCGGCTCCTCGAGATCCTCGCCCTAGGCAGCGGCCCCCAATCCTCAATCTCGACATACCTCTTCCGCTCCTTCTCGTATGGCGAGGCAGCCGCGAAGAGGCCGGGACAATCATGCTTCTCCGGAAGCCTATGCTCAGCGCAGAAATAATCTCCACAGTAACTACACTTAAACGGCATCAATATCTCCTTACCGCAGACGGAGCACCGCGTCATAACGCGCTCCCAAACCCCCTTGAAAATGCTAAGCCCATAACCACGTCCCCCTAATATAAAAATTGTCCATAGAATCTAGATTTATTAAGTAAATAATATTAAAACGTCATAGGTCAAAAAGTCCATGGATGTTAGTGTTGTTTTCCCCTCCAAGAATAGGGAGAGATATGTTAGAAAGGCTATATGCACGGCTTTCAAGGCCAGGCATGTCAGAGAAGTTATAATTGTTGATGGTGGGAGCACTGATAATACGGTAGAAGTTGCTTTAAAAGAAAATGCTAAGGTAATCATTCAAAGCAACCTAGTTTATCCCGGTAAAGGCGTGGCTATGAGAGATGGGGCATACCTTTCATCGGGAGACATAATAGTCTTCGCAGATATTGATATCGCTAATCTCACACCGCAATTTATTGAAAAACTCTACATGCCGATAATGATGGGGGAGGCAGAATTTGTCAAAGGGTGTTTTGGAAGGGCAGCGGGAAGAGTTACAGAGCTTGTAGCTAAACCCCTTTTAAGGATGTTCTACCCCGAGCTAGCTAGGTTCAAACAGCCCTTGAGTGGGGAGATTGCAGGGTTGAAGAAGGTCTTTTACCAAGTAGAGTTTGAAAATGGTTGGGGAGTGGATATAGGCCTTTTAATAGACTTATACAAAATGGGTGTGAGGATCGTTGAAGTAGATTTAGGGTTCAAGGAGCATGAGATGAANCCCCTTCATGCACTTACAGATATGGCTTATCAAGTAGCTGAGGCGATATTAAAGAGAGCTGTCAGAGATAGGAAAATAGATGAGGCTTGGGCGAAAAGATACATCTCAGCTATAAGTGAAATAGATTTAGGTGGGGCCGGATACGCATGAGATCCGTAGTAATAGGTGGAGGCCATCTCGCATACTTTGCAGTTACAACCTTAAGAGAAATAGACCCAAAAGGAAGAATAATAGTTATCGAATTTACTTTTGAGAAGGTTGAAATGCTTAAAAAGACCTTCCCATACGCGGAGGCAGTACTCTCAAGTATAGATAAGGTAGAGGAATATATNACTGAAAATCGTTCCTTGATAGATGTCCTCGTATCTGCGACCGATTCAGACGCCCTCAATCTAAGGTATGCTAAACACTCTATCAAGAATGAGATACCTATAGTAGTTGCGATCTTAAACAATCCTCTCAATGAACCAATATTTGTGAAAGAAAACATACGATACGTAATTAACCCTTNCAAGACAATAATATCTAAAGTAAAGGAGATAGTGGACAAATTCAGGGTTAACATAATATATGAGTTCTCAAGAATTAACGCAGGAATATATGCTTTCAAGATCGAAAATGCCGAGATTCTACGGAAAGTCCGGGGCCTTATTTTGAAGAACGACTTACCCTTCTTCATAGTGTCTTCTGCTGATAATAGGATAAGAGCGGGGTCTGTAGGAGATATACAAATTGGTGACGTCGTATGTATTTCCTGCCTAGATAAGGATATTAGAAGCTTTCTAGAAAGAATTAGGGAGGGTGGAAGTTGACTCCAGAAGAATACTTCCTCATAATAAGAGTCGCGCTTGCAATACTCTCAATAGCCTTGGCAATCTTCTTGGGTTCAAAGTTAAGAGAGGTTATAGCGAGGAATCTAAGTAAGTTCGGGCATGCCTTTGCCTCAAAATTCGCTGAGATTGTAAGGTACTTTCTCATAATACTAGGCGTGGTCATAGCATTTAGTATACTCAGTTTGGACATAGTCGTATTAACGGGTATATCGATTGTGATAGTTATAATCATATTGATAAGCATGAGGGATATATTCTCAAACTATGCAGGAGAGATATATCTAAGGATTAGAAGACCTTTCGATGAGGGAGACTTTATAAAAGTTGGAAGAATTTCTGGTAGAGTTATATCTATAAACAGTCAAGATGTGGAGCTTGTATCTATTAGGGGAAACCGGATAATAATTCCAAATCAATTCTTCCTGAAAAATCCAATAATAAACAGGTCATCAACGACACCGACGTCAATAGAGTTGAAAATGATATTTAGGGAATCCCAAGTTGAAAGGGTTGAAGGAATTATGATGGAAGTGTTAAATGAAGTTAGACCGGAGCTTTTTGAGGATCCCAAAATAGTCTCAATCAATAAGATAGATGATAAAACGGAGGTTAACTTGGTACTTCATATTATAAACCAGCAAAAGATAAAATGGCTGATAAATAAGCTCTCCGGAGAATTCTATAAAAGAGGCGTCGAAATTGAAATCGAATAAGGTGGGCAGAGCATTAGTATTAGACCTAGATGGGACGCTTACAAGAGGTGGAGAGAATAGAATATCCAAAGAGTTGAAAGAAGCACTTCTGCGATTTAAGAAAGATGGGTGGATACTGATACTTGCTACCGGAAGAGATAGAAGAGACCTCGAATCTAGAGAGGATCTAGGAGATATGTTTGATGGATGGGTTTGTGAGGCGGGTATCTCAATATGGATTCCCTCAACAGGGAAGTATAGGGTTCTTGTTGATGAGAGATGGCATTCATTCATTAACGAGGTAAAAAAGCTGGAATGTGTTATCTCTAAAGAGAATACGGTGAATATATCATGTAATGAATGTGTAAAAGATGTTAGGCTAATTGCATCCAAGTTTGGGGTAAAATATAAGATTGTAAACAATAAGGGATCGCTAATACTTCTACCTGAGAATATCGATAAGTCTGTTGGGTTAAGTGAATTATTGAGGGTGATTAGTTTTAAGGGATTTGTAGCTGCGGTGGGCGACTCAGAGATAGATGTTGAGATGCTTAAGAATGCCGATTTTAAGGCCGCCCCCTCAAATGCGGATCAAGCTGTTAAGGAAATAGTCGATTATATCTCTTCAAGAGAAGATGGTGATGGAGTAATTGATATATTGAAANTCCTCGAGCGCTTGTTTGCGAAAGAATAATTTCTGATCTTAAAGCTCAGAAGTTTTGAGAATGTGTCCAGCTCACTCATAATTGTTATTTTTTCTCTTTTTAGTTGTTGAATATGTTTAGTCATTATATGATTCCAGCTGGTAGTATGAATTTTAGTGAGACATATAGGAAGACTATTCCGAAGACTAGTTTTATCAGCCATGCTGGGACTTTTGGCACGAGCCTGGCGCCTATCTGCGCTCCTATGGCTGTCCCTGCTCCAAGTGAGAGGGCGGCCACAGCATCCACCATTCCTTGAATGATCTTGAAGCCACCTGATATCGCAGCCATGCTTATGAATGATGTTAGAGATGTTCCAACAGCTATTTTCACAGGTGATCCTAGCAGGTAGATGAAGGATGGAACTAATGCGTATCCTCCCCCGAGCCCAACTACCCCCGTGAGGACTCCGATAACAAAACCGATTAAAGTCTTGGACAAAGCTGCCCCGGGCACAACATTCCCCGTCTTCTCAACTCTTCTTCCGCGTAAGGAACCTTCATAGATCATCCTTATTGAGACGTATAGAAATGCCAGGCCAAGTATAATCTTGAGTATTGGAAGCTCAGCTGCCAGATATTGGAATATCAGTGAGCCCACAGCGGCACCCAACCCTCCTGAAACAGTTACAATGGCTGTTGTTTTGTAATCGACATTCCTCATCCTGATATGCGCGATTGAGCCTGATGTGGCCGTGATAATGACAGCTGTTATAGTGGTCCCTATAGCCATTGGCAAGCTATAATTGTATAGGAAGTATAGCGCTGGGAGCATTATCACGCATCCACCTGTTCCTAGAAATCCGCCCAGAATACCGGCCAATAATCCAAAAACTATTAATGAAATGATAGACAGGACATCCATAAAGATACAACATTGCTTCTCTCGTATTTAGTTTTGCGCCCTCGAAAGTCTCACAAGTTTTACCTTTTCTATTCTTCTATATTAAGTAAGTTGATAACANTTACGCGGTCTCTCTGTCTCAAGCTTTTCATTCTTACTTCATCAGTTTGTATTTTCTTAAAACGTCTTCAACCTTCTGTCCAGGATTGGTCACTATTACCTTTATCCCCAACTGTTCTAATACTGTTGAGGCTCCAGGACCTATCTTACCCGTAATAACGATATCCACACCTCTATCTGCTAAACTCTTACCCACGATGGGGCCTCTACCGTGAACCATATTCTTTGCAGGATTCTCTAATACTTCTACATTTTTGACTTCTCCATCTTCTATATCTATTATGGTGAATGTTCTCGAATGACCAAACTCGGATGAGACCACATCTCCCAACTTTCCATCTCCGATCGTCGCTACCGCGATTCTCGTCAACCTTTTCTCCGTATGACTCACCTCTTTTCCTCAATAGATTTCCTCAGTTCCTCTATCCTCTTCTCGATATCGGATAATTGCTTTCGTAGGTCTTCCCTAATATCCTCTAATATTCTTAGCTCTTCGCTTGGATCCATTTGATACCAATATGGAGGAGCGTAGATTCTAGCCCATGGAGGCGGCCATGGATGTCTGGGACACCACCATCCTTTAGGCCAGTACCAATATCTCCACCCTAAACCTCTCCATCCCATGTTCCTCGATTATGTGATATATCACGAAATATTAAAATTTTGTGACATATCACGAAACATGTGCACAGACGCTGGTGCAGAAGACATAGGTATGGTAGAGTGGGCCGATTCCCAAAACCAGTAGCGATATCTCTGGGGAAATTCGTTGAGAGTCTCGAGCCCTCACCCAAGCGGATTGATGAGCCGATATACTTGGATGTGGCTGAGGTTGAAGCCCTCAGATTGGTGGAGTTGGAGAAGTTGACATATGAAGAGGCGGGAGAGAGGATGAATGTCTCGAGAAATACCGTGTGGAGGCTTGTGGAGAGTGGGAGGGAGAAGCTGGTTAGAGCGATAATAGAGGGTAGGCCGATAATAATCTTGAAGGAGCAGCTTATCGAGGGCGACCCGGCAAGGGGCAGGCGCTAAGACTTAATTTATTCATTATTGGAAACGTTAAATCACCCCATGATACAATTATGTTTTTGATGGTGTCGGGATTCTTGCCTGAGGAGTTTGAGCGGGAGTTGAGGCGTAGGATTGAGCAGGTGATGAGGGAGTTTTCAAGGCTCATGTCCTCTGCCTTAAGGACTGTGGNGCCGGTGATCAGCCGCGCTCATGCGATGATGGATTACCTAGTGCCCGAGCATGAAATCTATGTTGATGGTGATGANGTGGTCGCGGTCATTCAGATTCCAGGAGCATCAAAGGACTCGATAAATGTAAATGTTAGGGAGCGGGATCTCGTGGTTGAGGCGGGCTTCTCCGAGGAGCTGAGAGAGAAGGCTCCAAGGGCGAGGCTGTTCAGGCTGAGGGGCTATAGATGCTTCATGGAGCTCCCGAGGGATGTTGACCCATCAGCGGCGAGGGCGATATACAGGGAGGGCATACTAATCCTGAGGATCCCGGTTCAAAAGCCTAAGGGCGTGAGAATAGAGATAGAGTGAAGATGAGTGGAACACCATACTTCAGGCTCGCGAGGGTATGTGAGTCTATAAAGGCTCTAAGCGGTAGAAAGGATAAGGTCGCTCAGATTGTGAAGCTACTTCAAGAGGTTGGGCCTGAGGAGGCTGCGCCTGCGATCCTCCTCCTGATAGGGCGGGTTGCGCCGGAGGGCGATGAGGATAAGCTCGAGATCGGGGCGGCGGCGATCTATCAGCTGCTCGAGGAGGCTGGGCAGACGACGCT
>Ga0065719_116325_pt1 | contig 12521 bp, 8 predicted proteins | sample GBSCel85sediment_FD_59106 | JGI IMG/M metagenome (GOLD analysis project Ga0065719, IMG submission 59106) | Hot spring sediment microbial communities from Great Boiling Spring, Nevada - Cellulolytic enrichment CS 85C v3 (version 3) | ecosystem: Environmental > Aquatic > Thermal springs > Hot... | reverse complement strand
TATTTCTACAAATCTATAACAAGAGGGGGAAACCACAAGTGAAAAGAGTAGAAATACAAATGTCGCCTGACGTAGTCTTCGCAGAGCTGATTAAAGTCTTAAAAAGGTTCTTCTGCAATTCCTGATATCTTAAGAGCCTGCTAGAGCTACATCACGTCAACTCCCACATCCAAACCAAATAATATGATTTGACTACTCGGATGGGCACTTGAATATTACTAGCCATTAACGACAGGAATTCGTCACCTGTTAAGGAAATGAGGAGCACAAAAGTCGATTAGACCGGTTGTCACGGTCTCGAAATTTGCGAGTTTGCATCCTGCGACTCATCTATCTTATGAGCTAGGATGTTCCGGTTGGATTAGGTTTTACGATAAAAATCTGGGGCTAGTGGCATGAATTTATTAGCTTAGGACTCGTATAAGGATTTCAAGAAAATTTGCATAAGGCTCTAATACTTGTATTCAGTAGGATCAGGAACTCCGGCAATCCTAAACGCCTCCTTTCTAGAAACGCATCCATTGCATTTACCACAATGGACATCTTCGCTAAAATAACAGCTCCAGCTATTTTTTAGAACCCAGTCTATTTTATTCTCCGAGGCGTATTTAATTATACTTGACTTATGTTCGTCTATAAAGGGGGTATAAAGCTCTATCAGCTTGTGCATTGCGTATTCTTTATACGTTCCGAGTTCGATGGCTTTTTCCATCACATGCACGAAATCTTTCTTTGCATCATGACCGTCGTCTCTGTTAAATCCTAGCACTAGGTATGCTTTACCTTGCGGATCAAAGAGTTTCATGTCCATAGATATAAAGGAAGCTGCAACCGCGATATATACCAGATTTCTACCATACGGATAGATATCTGCTTGTTTTCGCTTAAAATCTGCGTACCAAGAAAATGGTATTTTGAATTCGTAAAAATTTTTCTCTGAAACGCCTAGCCACTTAGCATGCATCTTTGCGTATAGCTTTTCTTTTAGGTAAGCTTTATGTACATCTGCTCCTTCTACCAGTCTCGAGATGAAGATTGCTTTTAAAATTTCAGGTCTAAGCTCTTTCTTCGCGTAAAAAGCAGCAACAGCTGAATCTAACCCCCCTGATAACATAAAGTAAGCAACCAGTCGCTTACTCTCACATGAGATTTCGTAATTCATAAGTAAATTTAATGAATCACTTTTAGATAAATATGACTGCTGCAAACCCAATATCAAAGCAAACTTCTTCAAACAAGCAGCTACGGTTATATGAAATTATAGGCTACCAATTGATCGATCAAGACAAAACATCGGCTATTACAACCATAGATATGCCTCTTCTTCCGTTAGGCTTCTCGTAATCACTTCGTAATACAATTTTTCAGCAGCGCCTTGTCGAATATTGCACTTTTCATGCGCCAAAATTATTGGCAAAGGCTCATTCATTCCTGGCAATGTCCAGACGTATCTAATTAATAATAATATCCTATCGAAAACCTCCTTAAGCTCGTTGTCTGTTAATGTAGAAATTGACGCTAACTCTATTCTATAAATCTTGCTTCTGAGTGTAGGCTTATAGTATGAATGATATATTTTGACACCATGACGTTCATAAAGGGAATATACCTCATATCTTGGATCGCTTTTTTCCAAGAAGTCTAAGACGTGTACCGGTTTAGTATAAATGGGATTACTAAATCGCAATAGAGCTAGATGTAAGATTCCTGATAACAAGTCTATATCACTAGAGAAAGGTGATAAATCTAACTGTTCATCGAAATTCGATTGAAGGAATTTGATAAATTCGTTACCCATAATTCTCTTCACAAAACCAACAACTGAAACATTATTGTTAATGCAGAATTTCATTGCTGACGTTCTAAAATTAATATAACTGGGGTCTTTTAACAACGGTGGATCGACTATGGGCCCATCGATCAAAATACATGGCTCACGATGACCAATCAGCTTCTCACAAAGTTTTCGTAAAGCCTTTGTTTCGCTCCACATCATTATCTCTGAGCTTACTCTTCTGGCTCTCGCCTCATCAGCACATTTAAATGTTTCAATCATGCCGTCTACATTGACTTCAGGATTTGTTGTAAAGCCATATTTTGCTAGAATCATAGAGATGCCGAGAAATGTAAACCAATGCCCTCCCGAGCCACTTATCACCTGAAAGCTACCATCAACAGCACCGACAGCAACTTCTCTGAGGGAGTTTATTAATGACTCGTCTGGTTTTAGTTCAAGCAAGATATCTTTATCTTGCAGGAAATTAAATAATTTTTCTGTTTTTTGTTTCATTCTGTTTATTTTATGTCTTTCTTTTTCACCTATTTCAATCGCTTTATTCACAAGTTTAATTAACAACTTTGGCTCGGTTTTATCAAACTCGATTTTTCTTAGAATTCTCCTAATCTCTTCATACGATAATGTCATGCTATATTATACTGTTGATGTGCCAAATATAAATCTTCAGGAAGTCAATGATACCTCCACGCTTATCAAGCCAATAGACGCTAATTTGAGAATAATTTCACCCAGCTGGCGCAAGTCAAGAGATGTTTTTTCAATCAAATCTGGAATAGTCAAGCCTATATTGATTTTACTAACCTTAGACGTAGAGAGAGTTTCTAAGACAGCTAACTCATGTTCGTTTAAGAGTTCATACTTCACAAATATGTTTCGAATCACTTCTCCCATTTCCTTTAATCTGTTCAATAAATTCATGAAGCCTCCTTCCACAAAATGTTCTTGAGTAGCTTCATTTAAATTATCTGGGAATTCGTTGCAGATTTCTTGGAACCGTTTTTCAAATGTATTTAGGTATTCTGTTAGCTCTTCTTCTTTTTCAGAAATAGCAATACTCTTCTTAAGCACTTTTAATAAACTTCTAGTCATTTCGGCTTTTGTATTGAATTCGTCCTTTGAATCCTCGAATAAATTCATAATTTCGTTCATCACTCTATTGAGCGCGTTAATCTTTTGGCGGAAAAACGTGATTCCACTATTGTAAACATTCATTAGTTCCGTATCTTCAACTTTTTCAGCCAATTTTTCAATACTTTCTAAAAGTGAATAATAGCTACTAAAAATTTGTCGAAAGCTTTCCTTCTCTAAAGAGAGCCTCTTTGACATCTCTTCATGTCCTTTATAAAATCTTTCTAACTTACTAATAGCGCTAGATAATCGACTAATCAATGAGACGAATTCTGTCTCTAACTGATGAACTTGCTTTATTAATTCGTAATCCTGGTCTAATGTTTTCTTTAACTCCATTAGTTCATTCTGGAATCTTTCTAGCGATTGTATCAGATTGCTCATGCTTATGTCTGTTAAATCCTCTTCAACGATTAGAGGTTCTTCACTTAGTAATTGAGGATATTTACTTTCATACATTGACCTGTAGGCTTTTATTAAGCTATTCGAGACTAAAGTTCGGCGTTGAGAAAATTCTTCCTTAAAAATATCGTGTTCGCGTATTTGCTGAAACAGCCCCTTTATAAGAGAGATTTTATCAATTACATCTTCTTTATTTTTGATGATCATTGACGCAATATTCCGCAGTCTTTCGTAGCATTCGTCTAGCATTAACATCTTTATGTCAAATACGTAACAATCACCTTTTAGACTGTCAATTAATCCTTCTTCTTTTTTCTGGATGAGTTTTGGACCTATCGAAGAGAAAAAGTTGCGTACATCACTAGAATCAAAAGAATCTCTCCGGTTGATTTCGTCGATTTCTCTCTCTAATTTTATAAGAGTCGACTCTTCTTTGAAAGATATCTTTCCTACTGCTACCCCAACAAGAGCTGAAATATGCCTCTTTACATCTTCAACAATCAGTTTCAAACGCTCGATATGAGGTATTTCTCTCCTTTTTTCTTCAAATTTTCTAATGAAGGCTCTTAGTATAGGATCGATATTATCTAAGAAATGTTTCGCCAATTTTTCAAAAAGTATGAATTTTCGTAACCATATCTCTCGAGACGAATATTTTAGATATTCAAGATTGGAGACTAAATCCTCCAAAGTTTTTATATACTCTCGGACATCGATGACAATAGCGTCACGTCGTTTAATAGATGCTAAGCATCCAAATGGAATTGCTTGATAGTACATCTTCCTTTCTGATATTCTACGTTGCAATTTTCCAAATTCGTTTTCCAAATACTCAAACTTGTAAATCCTTACAAGACCTGTTTTATCTTTAGTTATCATTTTGCGTTCAATTAGTATATCTATATATGGGGATAAATCAGCTCTTCCATATAGGACAAACATCTTTTCTAAATCGTCTGGTAATAACCCATTATGATGACGAAGTATCTGCAGTATTCTTTTTTCAACGTTTGTCAATCTTATTAGTATCTCATTCTCGGATATTTCTAAAAAACCGTTTTCCGATAAGATTTGAGCATACTCGGAAAGGGCTCTTGATGAAGAAATGTCTAATGGATTTAGAGGAAACTCCTTTCCAAAAATCCTAAATCTTTTATCGAAATCCTGTAACAGTTTATATCTCTTTTCACAAGATCCGTCAGTAATTAAGAACGTTCTGAACGCTTTAACTACATCGTCTTTCGATTTCCCAGCGAGGTTTAGTTGTGTCAAAGTATAACCATCTTTTATCCCTTGTTCAATCCACTCAATTATGGCATCTTTAAACTTCAATTCGTCTAATATTTGTGACGCTCGAACTCTCCATCTTGATTCAACAATTTGACAACCTCTATCTTCAGCGAGAGCTCTTGCGATTATTTGATATACGTGTTTGGTTTTTAAAACAAAGCATAGATGAGATATTAGTTCTTCACTAGTCTTATGCATTTCTAGTGTCGCTCTCACCTCATCTGGAATATAGTTCCACGCAAAAACTATTAGCAGAGGAATATGGAATTGCTTTAACAAATCGATTTTTTCTCTTATTTCATCATGAGATTTTTCGCTCCAGTTAAGCTTAGAGTATACATGCGTCCTAAATCGACACTCAGGATACCTTAAATTAAATGCGTAAACATCCAACGTGAAGGGGCCGGTGCTTTCTGGTTTATGGTGAATATTTATGTCAGGGCATCCATCTTTCAACAGATAATATATTCCTTTACAAAATTCAGATTCATATTCAGATGCTCTGCGAAGTATTTCCATCCCTATATTGAATCTCTCTTCAACATTTTTTATGAAATCAAGGAAGAACATCGACGGTGGTGTATAGAAGACGTTAAGCGCAGCTGGTGACAATACGTAGTAGTCTTCCTCAAAAATTTCTACCTCACTTCGAAGGAAAGTATCTACTTTAGTTACAATTTCATCTTCAGTTATAGTTTCATCCATGGAAGAAGCAAAATAATCTATGTATTGCCGATACTCCTCAGGATTAAACATGGATAGTCTTCTTAAGCTTTCGTACGGGATAAATACCTCCGGGTTAAGTTCAAAGTCTCCATCACTAAGACTGTAAAATGTTAAAGCTCTTATTATTTTCAAATCTTGTCGTGCAAGTTTATTAAGTTGTTTAATGGTCTTAACCTTCTTGAAGCGCAGAAAAGGCTGCCGTATGTTTCTTACTCTATTCAGCGATGAGCCTATAACGCCCAAGTAATTATGGAACAACGTAACATCTCTCAAATTTAGCTTAGACATAAGATAGCTTATGGAAAGCGGTGTGGGAGATGATATTAATAGCTCAAGTAACCTTATAGCTAGCTCAGGATTCAAATTTTGTCTTAGAGCCTCTCTTTGTACCTCGCTGACGACTCTATCCAATATGTCTTGCTCTAATATTTCGATCTCCCCACCGTGAATAGTTATCCTTTCCCCTGACAAATGTGACACGAAATCATGCGGTGTTATTACCTTTATCATATTTTCTCGCTCACTCAAAGTTTTGGCAGTTGACAAAAGTCTTTTAATAAGTTCAACCATTCCTCTAGGATTTCCTAACGTAATTAGATAGATAGCGTTTAACATACCGATTTCGGCAAATGGCAAAGAGGGTAACTTGTTATCCCAACAATATTTTAAGCATCCAATAATGAATCGATATGCGTCTTCTCGAGTAACTTTTTCTAACTCAATGACACGTACCCTTTGGCCGAAGAGTCTACCTATATTCGAAAACGTTGATATTTTAGAGACTAATATTTCATAAGCTGGTGGCGTAATAGCTATTATTATATGAACTCTTCCCGCATAAACTCCTTGACCACTTAGAACATCTGGCTGACCATTAATAATGTCAACCAATCCATGGATAACGGCTTCTTGAATAACTCTATCTTGGTCAACAATATCTTCGAATTCATCTAAAAATATGAATAATCTAGCATTGGGAGGTAACTTTTTAAATATACTCTCTAAGCTAACCTTAATAAAATCAATCGTGCTCTGATTTTCTTCCTTATCAGGTAACCGTATGCTAGATAGTCTTGGGTCGATAGCTACGGTTGAGCTGTTAATTAAGTCTCTAACCGCATAAATTAACATGGCAAATAACCTTATTCCAAGAGACTTTTGGTCCTTGAATTTCACATAATCCTCTCTTAGAATTGTCATTAATCTACTTGTGTCAACTCTTAGTACCGCATCTGATTTAATAACTTCTGGCACTCGTAGAAATCCTTCATAAATACTACTTTTTCCTTCACCCCATTCAGACTTTATGAAAAGGACATTGACCTCTTTCGAATCCCTTGCTGCGTTGAGAAAATTTTGTATGTTGGTGTACGTCTTCACCCTTGGGAGCTTAGCATACTTTTCAAGCTCCACAACGTCCTTTCCAACTATGGATGGTAACCTCTTGTACTTTGAAATATAAACTTCCTCTGTCGACATTCGATGCGTACAATATGTTTTGTGTAATACCGATATAAAAGCTTTTGAACAGGGACGACCCCATTAGTCGCCTAATATTTTCGATACACTAATCTTTCCAATAGTAGGTTTTATCATCCTTTCTGGTATATTCACAACTAATGGAAAACCTAATCTATTCATTTGTCCAGAAATTATTGCCCTACCTGTTGCAAGATTCACTAGCTTGTCTTCTATTACTCTCGGCAAACCTCCTGCAATTCGTTTAACAAAAGGAACGTCTGCTGCAGAGATTCTGTGTATGATGTAAGTATTCACCATGGATAAGACTACTGGATCAACGAATGAAGGACGTTGAGACACCAGACACAAGCTGAGCCCAAACTTTCTTCCCTGAGTAGCTATTTGAGCCAAATTATCCCTAGCCAAACTATAGCCTATAGGATAAACTTCCAAATTTGGACAATAATTCTGTGCCTCTTCTATCACAAGTAGTAGGATCCTATCTTTTCCTTCGATTTTATATTTCGTAAACCGCTTTAGTAAAAGTTTAGTTACGTAAGATACAACAAGTTGTTTTAGTTGAAGCGGTACGCCAGGAGCCCCATCTGCTGAAAAATCAATAATAGCGAGCGTTGGGTTGCCCCTTTCCGTAATCTTATCTATGAAATTAGTATCAATCGCCGCACTTCCAGAGTATGACAACATTTCATATTCTTCAACAACGTCTCTCCTAAATTTTTCAATAGCTCTTAATATCGCCTTATGAGTTGTATCATGTAGCAACTTCTCCTCTTTAGCTCGAGCCAGCTCTCCCTTTAATCTAGAGAAGTCATCTTCTTCTAAAAATACTGAAGTCATCGAGATACCTTCCTCTTTTAGAGATTTAAGGGCAGACTCCAGACCGGCAACTTGTAATTCATTAAGTGATCCTCCTGTATAATATGTGACGACAAGCTCTGCAATCTCTCTTGGCTCAAATGCTTGGTCAAGGTCGAATGAAATTAGCTTTACACCTTTACCCATTAACAGTAATACACTCGATTTCCTAAAGACAAAACGAATCACCTCATTCCAACATCCTATCTTACGTCTATTAACGCTAAATTCTCGATGGAAGTCGAGATAGTCTCCATTAGCATCAATAACTAATACCGAAAGTCCGGTTTTTGTTCCATTAGGAAGTATGATTTCACTTAATTTTTCGAGAAAGTAACCTACTGTATAAGACTTACCACTGCCTGTGACTCCTAAAACCGCCATATGCATAGGGAGCGCGCTCAGGTCCAGTAAGGCGTGAACATTCTCATATCCTAGTAGTCTTCCAAACTCTATGAAAATACCCTCCTCACTACTCGAAAGGACGATTTTTCTTATCTCTTCCGGATCCTGTATCCTGTATACTTCATCTCCTGGAGATGGTGGTATCGTTACTTCACTAAGTTGACCTGGCCTTATTTCACCTAAGAGTTCAAGTTCTGCTATCATGTATTTTCTGGATATTTCCGAAGGAATTGGCGCGGCCTTTCTCCTGACCTCAGACCAGGCATCCCCCGCCTGATAGAATTCTGAGTAGTGTATGATCCTATCAACTCTAGCTAAAATTCTTTTATTCTCACGAGAATATTTGATTATGTATAACTCTCCCTCACTTACTTTACCTTCGAATTCTTCATAGAGCTGACAAGTCGCTCTTTCAGTTGTGCTTTCAGATAGAATAACGCCGATTGGTTTGTCCCACGCCATGCAAATTAGAGAACCATTAGCAGAAAAATAAATCTTCCGGTACGTAACGTCACCACTCCTGCAGGAAGCCTCTTATTTTCTTAAGAAGATATTCTTGTGCCATCGGATGGGATACTCCATAAAAATCCCACGCAACACGGCCTCTTTTCTCTATCAAATTGACAATAAACTTTTTCGTTGGAAGCAGGATTATTGGGACATTCGATTTTTTCGAAGCTTTTTCTAACATGTGCCTGTGAGTATTGCTATGTGTCACTCGGAACGTTGAAGAATATGTTCTAACAAATCCTACCAACTTCTTGTTTCTGAGCTCTTCTTTTAGCCTCTTCAAAAATTCGGCTATTACGTTTGAAAGTATTTCAATACACATGTCTGCATAATGTTTTTCATAAGGCTGTTTGTTGCGTTTACACCACCATTCAAAAAGTCCCGGACATTCATACCAATCATTCTCCCAATCATGCCATTCAGTCTTTCGATTATAGTATTCTTCGGGAACTAAGGCAAAAGGCTCGGAGATTGTGATAACATGAATAAGTTTCCTTTTGCTTCCAAGCTTAGCCAATGTTTTGAAAAGTGTACGATAAGTTCGTGAAGCATTATATGGCTTAACAGCTGAACATGGATAAAACAATAGTAGCAACTTATCTTTTGGGGGAAGATAGTATTTAGAGATGAACAAGTGCCACCTTAAGATTTTTTCATTTGATACCAACGCGTTATAGACTTCTAATGGATTTCTTAATATCAAGCCTTTATCTAGGATAACGTTATGTCCGTCCCTCATTCGATCCTAGAAGAAATGAATAGCTTTAATTTGTATTTTCTGCCAAATTGCAACAGTATTATCATAATATCTCTATCAGTTAAACATAACCTCAGACTGTCTGTAAAATTTAATACCGGAAGCAAAGCTGAGAGATACTTCATTGGAACACTAAATCTTAAAACTCTAGTATCCCACTTTCTTACTTCCGATGACAGCAATTTTGATGTAGTATAATTTAAGAAATTCGTTGATGATATTAACCCCTTACTATCTACCTGAAAGCCGATTTCATCACATGCTTGTCCTACAGTTTTGAGAAAAAGTCTAAGTTCGTGTGATCGTATCATGGTATCGAAAATTATTGCGCCGCTCGGGATTTGTAGAAATTCAGTATTCTTACTATGATCCTCGACATTACCTCTTATAGTGAGAGTCATCCGTATCGGTTCTCCGAAAAGTATTTCTATTCTCGATTTAACGATTTGCTTGACTTCTTCTATTGAGGCATTTGAACTTAACACTTTCTTTAGAAAATCTAAGTTTATGTTCATGGATAGCCTGCTAGAGATTCTCCACTTAGGAAAGGCTCGTTGAGAAACAAAAGCCTCTCCAATGCATCTGTAATCATCATCAATGCTCACGATTCTCAACCCCTTTTCATCTATCTCTAGTACACAGTTGGAATTTATCGAAGCTAACACTTGTAAAAATTTTTGTAAAATCCTTGTAGTCCAGATGCTTGCTCTTTCAGACATTATTTTCACCTTAACGAATTGGTGCGTATTTCACCAAGACTTTCACATGCCTCCATAAATATTGTAATCCATATTTGGAATTTGAGAAAATTCCATCCAAATAGTATTCATATACATCAAAACCTGAAGCAAGAAATTTTCTAGCTTTTCTAGCCTCTTCTTTTATTACGAATTCATTATGAATTGCTCTCGCACGCCAATCAGTGTATAGTAGTGCTTGATTTTTTCTACAAACTTCACACTCACATTCTTTCAAGATTTCAAGTTCACGTAATGACAGCTTCTTCCGGCTGAACCTACCAGTCCTATTACAAACATATCTTTCTCCCATGCCTGGTAAAATAATTTTCCCATACGCAGCTTTTCTCCTATGGCCGGCAGAGTCCGTACTATCAGCTCCCATAAAGTATGCCAAATGAAGCATCAGTGGTGATGAGCCCATCCCCATTATGTGAACCTTAAAGTCTGTTTCTCGCTTTATTAATGTAATAGCCTTATGAATATTTGATAACATTTCTGGTGTGGGTTGTCTATCTTTGAAGAAGCCTGTGAAGCTGGTGAAAGAAGGATTAACAATGACTCCTAGAGCTATATATTCGGCATCCACGTGCTTATAAATCCAACGAAGATTTTCGTTTAACGAAGAATTACTCCAACTATGAAGCGTCGGCATAAGCTTTCCAGAAAGTTTTGTATTATATTGCCAATACAGGATGTTTTCCTTAGTTTTCTCCCAAGAACGTTGCATAGCTTTTAAAGTCATTCCAGGCTTTAGAGGGTAGTCAAGCGGTATCGCTAAATCAGGATTGAGTTTCTCTTGAATGAGAGCCACTCTTTCGCGGGAGAGCTCCAATCCCCGCATTGCTGCCGTGAAAGCGCCACTGTCTAATAGTAGTTTCCCTGGTTTGTAGTTTAGTTTCGGCTCTTTAGATTTATGGTTGTAATAGTTAATTACAGAATCTGTCACGTAATCTTTCAAACGATCCTTTTTCAATGGAGTGTCTTGTTCACCAATCCATAGTAATGCTTTTGATATGAGGTTCATGATAGCATGTGCTTCTAACATATACCATATTAAAAATCTTTCTCTAAAGGTCTCTAGGTGGTAACATAATTTCACTCTACGTATATTGATGGGATAATACTACATTTTCGTTTTATGTAAACTTATTTTAGATTTCTTTCTATTAATTTGGACTTATACTGACAAATAAGGCATCTAGCCACAACTTTCCTGATCATTGTAACCAACCTAATCAAAATATTTCACAAGCCAATACTAATAACGAGTTCTTTCTAATTCGAAGCATTGACATAAACATTAAGGTGAAGTAGTAGTCGTGTGTTAATTAATCTCATGAGTAAAGTTTCTCCATGACGCCGGGCAATCCATGTATATTTCTTTGTAATGCTCTTTCTAAGCAATTAATTAATTGTTAAGTATCCAGCTCTTTTAATTTAAAGGAATCCAGCAAATGTCTAAAATCATAGACTATTTCAGTCAGTATATGATATTAGAATAAGTCTCCACTTTCAGCTGACTTCTTGGCTTAAATAGGCTATCTAGCCACAGCTATCTGTAGCGTATACGCATATGTCAACGTTCTAAAAAGCTATAGTTATAATCTTAACTATTGCTATTATTCAGTAATGGTTTCAGGATCAACTCCTTGACAAATTTCATTATGACTTAGAAAATTATCTCTGGTGAAAATTATTTACAATCCAGTTATAATGCTCATCGAGTATATCCTTCGCTAACTTAGACGTATGTAAATTCTGCATTAACTTCTAGTAATTAAAAACCTCGAAACTTCCACTTGTTGTATGAACTCAAGATTTTAGTTAAAGTTACTACATAGTGTTCATTCATATATAATAGCCTCACGAAAAACAGCGGGTATTGAATCTACTGAAAGATGCTAAATTCCGGCTTTCTAGGCCTTAGAGACATGTCCGATAAGGCCTCTTACCGGACATTTCACTCAGAATGCACCATATTATACTCAGGCTGTATTCTAGCACTTGATATATGAATGAAATTATGTAGTATCCAGAGAGAATGGAAATAACGTAGCTGGAGCGCAGAAGTAGCTGTATACACCTAATTCTTGCGCCACCCGCCTTATCTCGAAAAATTTTTGTGGCTTTCAGAGCCATCGTAAACATGGCCTTGATAAAAACATTGTATATTGGCCAATATGCGGCGTCCATAGAAAGCTAGAGTCAATTCTTACCCCTTTAATCGGCCTTAAAATAGCTCTAAAATACATTGGCCGAAAAGCCTGACTATATCAAGTTAATCTTAAAAACCGGCATGTTATTATCGATATCACGACCTGCTGACGGGGTACATGTGGTTACCCGACAAAATGCCTTAATAAATCTTTATGGGGTTTGAAATACATTAGATAAGTACGCTTCATCATGTGGATGCCCCCGCCGCCCC
>Ga0065719_100589_pt1 | contig 12541 bp, 14 predicted proteins | sample GBSCel85sediment_FD_59106 | JGI IMG/M metagenome (GOLD analysis project Ga0065719, IMG submission 59106) | Hot spring sediment microbial communities from Great Boiling Spring, Nevada - Cellulolytic enrichment CS 85C v3 (version 3) | ecosystem: Environmental > Aquatic > Thermal springs > Hot... | reverse complement strand
CTGGAGCGCTAAGAACAATTCTTGTAACACCTATCTTTATAAGATTCTCAACCTCTCTAATTATAGAATCTAGATTACGAGAACGTGCAGGTCCATGAATAACTGGAACACTACAATATCCACAGCCAGGTGGTATGCCAATAGGGCATTTAAGCCTTAAGTCATATCTACCTACTCTGCATACACCACATTCAGAGCATATAGTGCTAGATGTTGAGATAGGTCTATAGAAATTGCTACAGCCCCTAACAACCTCTACATATATTCTAGAGGCCCAGTAAAATGGATATCTAGTAACACTATCTACATCAGCTATAACCCTGTTAATTAAATCTCTTGAAGCCCATAAACCTATACCTCCATCAACTATTCTATCATTTGATAACCTTATAGCTAGACCTGGAATGACTACATTTAAGTCCTTAGCATCCTCTATAATATCATACATACTTTTNTATTTAGTAAAGATATTGTTAAATGTGACCTCTACCTCTCCTTTAAAAGCTAAATCNAAGCTAAGCCTCTTTAGAGACNTNTCNTCAAGAGTTCCTGGACCACCTAATACAACTAAACCATCTCTATTAATCAAATGCCAAACATCTATAGCCTTTCTCACAGCTTCGAAATCGCTTACCATATAAGATATTGCCAATACATCAAATTCTTTAGCAATGTTTACATCCTTAATGAAACTTTCATAGGGTAGCAACTCAACATAGAAGCCATAACTTCTCAATAGAGATACTATAAGCCTTGGACCAACACCTATAACATCTAATGTTGCAGCCCTTTTACCTCTACCTCTAGCATTAGCGTCAATAACCAATATTTTATCCAAGATCTAACCCTTAAAAGTTTTTGAATTGAATCTTATTTACATTATTTAGAGCATTTTTGAATATGGAGACTTATTTTAAGCAATGAAGCTGTTGCCTCAGCCACAGCATTTGGTGAGAGCTTGTTATTGAATTCATTTATCTTAGCTATATAGCCTTGAGACAACTCTTCTTTAGTAAAGGGTGTTTCACCAGCTTGAACCACTATCGCTATATCTCCTTCTATTCTATGTATTACATCATCTATATCTATAGCGTCTTTTGAACTCTGAACTATAAATACAATGTTATCTATGTTTAGAANCTCTTTTAAATCGTTTATATTAGTTAAAACAAGAAAGCTTTTACCTAATTTATATGCTATTTTAAACGCTTCTGGCACACCTACTTGTGCAGCTATACCTACAGGTTTTATAACAATAAACCCTTTAACTATATCCATGCTATAGGCAACCTTTGCAAGATCTATTAGTCTTTGAGGACTGGTAGGAGCATATGCTACTAGATATATCCTCAAATTTTCTTTCTCAATAACCAACCTAGACACCTAAACAAGGTATGTTTTAAGTATATAGCTTGCTATTGCATATGAAAGAGGAGGTGGAACAGACTCACCAACTTGGTTATATTGCTGATCTCTACCACCAGCAAATATATGATCATCAGGATATCCCATAAGCCTCGCCTGCTCTCTTACGGTAAGAAGTCTATTTTCATATGGATGGATAAATCTCGAAGAACCTAAAACTGTTGGTGCAATATCATTTGGATTTAACCTTATGAAATTAGGCAGCCTCTTTGAAGCGCCTTGATAGTAATACATGGCCTTACCTATTTTAACTCTTGAAATCTTCTTCAACCTTTTATCACTTAATGGCACTACTTCATGGTTTGGTATATATGATGTCTCTGGAGGTGGCAGATCTTTAAGAGCTTCTTCAACAGTTATATATCTATGTAATGGTGTAGGCTCTATTAAAACATTTGAGATAAAAAGCCTTGTCCTTCTACTTGGGGTACCAAAATCCTCAGCTTTTAAGATATTAAAGAATATCTTGCTATAACCTATAGACCCAAACTCTCTTCTTAAAACAGTTTTTAAAATACCTTCACCTAAAGCAGGNACATTCTCCATCACAAATACCCTTGGTTTAACCTCACCAATGATTCTTATAAACTCTAATGTTAGAGTTCCTAAAGGATCCTTATATATACGGTCAAGCGGATCAGATTCTCTACGTGGATTAGCACCTGTGAAAGGTTCACATGGAGGACTTCCAATAACTATATCAGGTTGAAGACCCAATAGATATCTAATATCATCTCCATTTATATCACGTATATCCTCAACAAAGACTATAGCTTCAGGAAAATTCAGCTTATATGTCTCACCACAAGCCTCATCATTGTCAACCGCTAAAGCTATGTCGAAACCCGCTTCTTTGAATCCTCTTGCAAAACCTCCACCACCACTAAAAAGATCTATAACTATATATCTCTTCATAGAACTTCCGTTTAGGTGTTTTGAAAAATCGATAAAGCTTTAATTAAATTTTTAAGATATTGCACAATTCTAGTATTATCAACCTCTACTAGTTCAGAGCCACATTGTATACATCTAAAATTGTTTTCAAATGCCTCATCAAATGTATATCTAATTAAGTCATTTGGACATATATAAAATGTTTGAGACTCTTCATAAGCTAGACGCTCATTTAATATCCTCAAAACCTCATTTATTCTCCTATCAACGCCTTGCTTTAGCATATTTTTATCAGTATACCAGTAATAGCTGTACCATCTACTATCACCTCTAGTTACCCTTATATAAGCTACAAATCCATGTTTAGATAACTCATAGAGGGTCTTTCTAACATCATTTATCCTTAGATTTAACTCTTGAGCTATCTCCTCATCGCTTTTCCCNCTTTGGGAATTCAGCAACACCTCTACTATTCTTCTACCACCTTCTCCAGCCAATGTCTCTACAATTTTTAATATAAGATCATCACCCAACTTTTCTCACCACTTTATTTTTTGCAGAGGGTATAATATAGTATTTTGCGTCATGGAAGCATAGCTCAAGTTCAACTCCTTTCCAAAGTCTATCAAGAAATATAGCTAGTGCCGAGACTTCCGAATGTGGCTGATTTCCTATAGCTATATTATAATCTGAAATTTCATAGAATATTCTTTCAACTTTTTCAGCACCTACTATAACAAGAATTTCAAGGCATTTACTATTAATATCATTGATAATTTTATCGATGGGCAATCCATACATAGTTAAATGAACTATACATGCATTTCTGTTTTTAAATTCTTTTATAATATTGAGTGGATCAACACCATCAATTATTTTAAAATAGTTTCCTCCCCATCTATCAATAACTTTATTAATGCTTTTAATAATTGATGGATCTCTAACATATGCTAGAAACATTCCTTTAGCACCAAAAGCTCTAGAAACTAATGCAACATGTGTTGTAACTCTATGATCTCTTCTAGGTCTATGGCCAAGTCTAAGCACATATACGTTTTTGTTTAAGAGCTGAATGTGTTTGTCCTCTGGACATAGCGACATAGGCTATCCTTAACCATATCTATATTTAACTTTTTTAAAGCTGATAATGGTATTACATCAACTAAAGAATCTATATACTTCTTTATATGGCTCTCTATACTTTTTACATATTCTTCTACATTAGAGTTGTTTATAAGATCAATCTTATTGATTATAACAAATATAGGTTTTCCTAATGCACCAACATCTCTTAAAATATCTATCGATGTATTTACCTCTATAAAGAGGTTATCTAAGTTTTTACTACCATCTACAACTAGGAAAATTATATCAGCATTGCTTACTTCCTCTAAAACAGCTTTAAACGACTCTATTATTCCAACTGGTATATCTTTTATAAATCCTATTGTATCTATGAGAACAAATGAGGTGTTGCATAGTTTAATAGCATATGATTTAGAGGATAATGTTGTAAACATCTCATTGCCTGTAGGCTTACTTAGATTTGTTAATGCATTAAACAATGTGGTTTTACCTGCATTTGTATAGCCCACTATTGCTATGTGGGTATATCCTGCAGATCTTCTTTTTTCACGTTCTATGGCTCTTCTAACTCTAAGCTCTTCTAGCTCTCTATTTATCCTAGTTATACGCTTCTTCACATGTTTATAGTATACATCTACAGCGTATCGCCCCATACTTAAAAAACCTGGTAGCTCTCCCATTTTAACTCTGCGGATCCAGTCACGGATAAGTGGAAGTTCATGTCTTAATCTAGCCATTTCAATTTGTAGTAAAGCTTCTTTAGATCCTGCATGTTGCTGAAATATCGTTAAAATCAACATTACCTTATCAACTATATCTACTTTCAGCTCTTTAACTAAGCATGTTACTTGCCTAGGCTTCAGCTCTGCATATATACATATTTTCTTAATTGAATTGCTTTCTATGAGATATTTAAGTTTAGTTATTTTGCCATGTGTTAAGAAACAAGCATTATCGACTTTTCTAATGTTTATTATTTCTTTTGGGTAAAAACCTGCTTCTTTTACAAGAGCTATAATTTCATCAAGGCTATTCATAGAATCTGCTTTAACTATAAGTATTGTTGGCTCCATCTAATATATACCTAGCTATATTACTTTTCATCTGTTCTTACATTAACTATTTCACCAAGGGTTACATACCTCTGTATTTTTTGCTGTTTAAGCTCTTCTTCAATAGAAGGCATTAGAAGCTTTATGCCAAGCACCTCTTCAATTTTTTTAGCGAGATCTAGAGTAGGTCTGAGTTTTCCACTCTCAATTCTCTTTACAATATTTTCACTCACCTTTATCCTTTCAGCTAATATCGCTTGGCTCCACCCCAGCTTCTCCCTAGCTTTGCGAATTCTCTCTGCATAGTCTTCTACAAGCTCCATATTCTGGGCAGTAGTAGGTTTGCTAAAATGTACTGTTTCTTTACCGCTTTTTAGCTGTTGTTTACTTTGTGATGTTTGCTGTAGATAGCCTACAGCTTTTGGTTTTACAAAGCTTTGCTGTGTTTCTTGCTTCTTTCTATTTCTTGTATCTAAACGTGTGAAACAACTGCTACATACTGTAAGTGTTGTTCCTTCTAAATTTATATAGCGTTCTTTACCTTTCTCAATAGATGTTCCACAGATATCGCAGTATACAAATTCCTTTGGCTGCAAATTTAGATCACCAGAGCTAAGATATGTTTTTGAGAAAAACTGTTTTTAGCTTTATACCGTTGTAATTTACATAAGTGGTGTGTTTGAATGAGTGTTAATGGTGGTGAAGGAAAGGCTGAGGGGATATATAGCGAATCGGAGCTAAAGATTAGAGAACAGGAGTCAGAGATAGTGTTTCTAAGAGAGATTTTAGAGAAATATAAAGAGGAGCTTGAATACTATAAAGCACAAGTTGAGAAACTTATGGCACCGCCACTTATAGAAGCTACATTGCTAGAGATTTTACCTGATGGAAGGGCGTTGGTTAAGAGCTCTTCTGGACCTATGCTTGTTGTCCAAATAATTGAAACAGTAGATAGAAATTTATTAAAACCTGGAGCTTCAGTAGCATTAAATCAGAGAGGATCAGCAATAGTTGAGGTTTTGCCAAGGTTTGAAGATCCATATGTAAAAACATTTGAAGTTATTGAGAGGCCAAATATATCGTATAGCGATGTAGGTGGTTTAGATGAACAAATAATAGAGTTGAGAGAGACTGTAGAGCTTCCACTAAAGAATCCTCATATATTTCGGGTTATGGGTATAGAGCCTCCAAAAGGAGTTCTTCTATATGGTCCTCCAGGTTGCGGTAAGACTCTTCTAGCCAAGGCTGTTGCACATGAGGTGAATGCAACCTTTATAAGAATTGTTGCATCTGAGCTTGCACAAAAGTTTATTGGTGAAGGTGCAAGAATTGTTAAAGAGGTATTTAGCTTAGCTAGAAGAAAAGCACCGTCAATTATACTAATAGATGAGATAGATGCTATAGCCTCAAAAAGACTAGATGTGGGTACAAGTGGCGAGAGAGAAATACATAGAACACTTACACAACTTCTAGCAGAGCTAGACGGTTTTGATCCTCTCGATAATGTTAAGGTGTTGGCAACAACAAATAGAATAGATGTTCTAGACCCAGCAATTCTGAGACCGGGTAGATTTGATAGAATTATAGAGATTCCTCTTCCAAATCTAAGAGGTAGATATGAGATATTTAAAATACATACAAGGAAAATGCCTCTATCTAGCGATGTAGATCTTATAGAGCTATCTAAGCTTACAGAAGGTGCTACTGGAGCTGATATAAAGACTATATGTATAGAAGCAGCGTTAAAGGCTATTAGAGTTGGTAGAGAGGTGGTGTATAGAGAAGACTTTGTAGAAGCTATAAAGAAGGTTATGAAAAATAGATATAGACCCTATGCACTCTATAATATGAATAATAGAGATTTAACTGAGGTAAACAGATATCATCTATAATAGGTGTAGAGATCTTTTGATTAATCTAGAATGCACTAAGTTAAGCACATCTGTTCTCAACCTAATTAAAAACCTTGTAATATATCAATATGGATCAGAATCTTCTAAAATATTTAGTGAAATAGATATAGATATGCTAAAGGTATGCTATTCAAAGAATACCAAAAGAATTAGAAGCATATTATATGGTGATAACATATTTATTACAATTAGAGCTTCTGACTATATGGTTATACCCCATATAACCTTTGCTAAATATCTTCATAAGGCTCTTCCATACCCATGCTATAGAGTTGTTGTATTAAATGAAATTGTGGAGGAGATTCTAAATGGATATACAGTATTTGCAAAACATATAATCTCTGGCGATCCACGTATAAAGCCCTATGATGAGGTGATGATTGTGGATGAAAGAGATAACTTAATAGGTGTTGGTAGAGCTCTTCTAGACTATGAAAGTATAATAACATCATTTAGAGGTGCAGCTATCCAAATTCGTGAAAAATATTGGGTGATGCAAAGCTATGAAAGGATACAAAGTTAATATAGTTAAACCTATATCGTTTAACACAAAACCTGTGTTAGTAACTGGATTCCATGGATATGGAGCTGTAGGCTATCTTGCAACAAGATATATGGTTTCGAAGCTTGGTATGGAATTGATTGGATTTATAGAAACACCATTTACAGTAGACTTCACATCTGTAGAGGAATATGGGTTTAGCAAACCCCATGAAATATTTGCAAAACAGTTGAATGATATTGGAGTAATAGTTGTATTGAATAGGGTAAACCCAGAGAGAAGATTTATATCGAGCTATGTCAAGGCATTTATAGACATAGTTATGAATTTTAATGTAGATGAGGTTTTTCTCATTGGGGGTCTAGATATGAGGTTTCGTGAAGGTGTAGAGGAGTTTAGATGGCTAAAGACCAAGTCAAGTAAAAGGGAATTGAATGCACCATATTTCATAAGAGGTGCATATATTGTTGGACCATTAGCATCACTTATACTAGCTCTCAATGAATATAACATTCCAGCTACTACTAATTTTTCCATATACAGAACCTGAGAGTGTCGATCATAGAGCAGCAGCATCAGCTATAAAAATACTTTCATCAATACTTAACATCTCTATAGATATTACTGAGCTTGTAAGCTATGCTGAGAAGATTGAGGAAATGGAGAAGATTATTCAAGGTATGTATGCACAGCAACAAATAGAGAAGAAGGAAAGCGTTATGCATACATAGGATATAGATTCTTGATTTATTTTTAACATTTAATAGTCTTTAACACAACTTCTATATTTATCTCCTTAAATGATTTAGTTAAATTGGCTAATCTATTATATAGTTTTCTATGCCATTCAATATCTTGACATATATAGATATTTACCTTAGCCAATTTACTCATCTTTCTTTCTATTAATAATTTCTCAAGAATGATATAGGATAGATCATCGATAACATCACCATCTATCTCTAACCCAAATTCAAATTGTGAATATGGATAGTGGTCAACTAGCTTTAAAGGGGCTATACCTAATATTGGGATATATACATAGTTTATACATTTAGATGACTCATTTTCGTTAAATATAGATGGTATTTTCCTTCCATTATATATATACGGAATTAGATTCAGACATTCACCCTCAATACTAAATCTCTCAACAATTCTTCTTCGTGGTATCATAACTTTTGGATTGTATATAGAATCCTTCGATATTATGAAAACAGCCTTAGCATTTGGTTTCACTATGGGGGTATGTCTGTATATGAACTCAACATATCTTTTTACTTGTTCAAAAGCTCTACGTGTAGCTGGATGGCTATTTGCTTTACTTTCTAAATACTCCCATAACCTACACTCCTTTATCGCTTGCTTTACTTCTTTGAATTCTTTTAATATTATATATAGATTATGTAGTGCTAAAAGCTTGGTTCTTTCATCTTTTGAAGCCTTTTGAAGTTCCTCTAAAGAATATTTTGAACATATTGGACAAGTGCATGGTAAATATCTTAGGTCTTCTAATCTATATGTTCCTCTACTGGTAATGTATCTATTATCCTTTGCATAAAGTATATAGCTAGCAGAATCCATTGTATCTATTCCAAGAGCTATAGCAAATGGTATTATTAGTGGATGGCCAGCTCCAAAAAGATGTAGAGGAGCTGAGAATGGTATTACACTTCTAACGGTAAATATCATATCAATTATTTTATCAAATTCATATTGCTCTAATAGCGTTGTTGGGCTTCCTAATGCATATAAGCTATAGCCTCTATAAAATACATCGACAGATTTCATAGCATATTGCCTTAGTACATCGAGATGTGTTCCACCTTGTATAGGAAGGGTCCAGAGAGTACCTCTACAACTCTCCACTATATCTAAAGCCTCTACAGCTCTTCTATATGTTTCATCAGCACTTCTTAACGCTGTTTCTCTATCAACATTATATGATGTGGGTATATCGAGTATAACCCCTATATCACTTTTAATTTCACATTGATATAGAACGATCTCTCTATTGCTAACCTCTATATCACCATATCTTAGAATTTGATAGGCACCAGAATCCGTCATTATTATTCCATTAAAATTTAGATGTTTATGAATATCGACTACAGTATTTATATGTTTTTTAAGGATATAGGCATTGGTTATTATGGCATTAAAGCCCATGCTTAGAATATCATTTAGGGAAATGTATTGGTTTTTTAGAATAGGATCTACCACAGGAAAAATATATGGTGTTTCTATATATCCTTGCCTAGTATATAGCCTACCTATACGCCCAGCTAAATCAATATCTTTTATCTCGAAACAATTTTACTTAGCACCCTTCTTCTTACCTTCGATATATTCTGTATAGACCTCATATATTTTCTGAGCTAAGCTTCCAGCACCCTCTACACCTGCTTCAGTAACCCTTATTCTATCGTATATAATAACAGCATTTACATCAGACAGAACCTTCACCACATCGCTTCTTAAGCCAAGTTTTGAAAGAACTATAGATGCAAATTCCTCTGCATTAAATGTAGGTTGTTCTTGAACTAATATCTCTGAGATTCTCGAACCATTTATTATAACTCTATGATATTTCTCGCCATTAGAGCTCTCAACATCGCTTAATACGATATGGAGAGAAGTGTGGTCAAATGATATAAGTTTACCAGTATATGTTTTACCATCTACAAGCTTAACCTGCACCCTCTTATCAACTAATCTAACAAGCTCTCCTGCTAAACTTCTAGATGTATAACTCATAAATACTCACTTATATATGAATAATCAATGTTACGAATAATAAGTATTCATCTTACATAAAAGTACAATTAATGAATCCACGATATTTGCTTTCTAGTAAAGATTTAAGTCTAGAGTAAAAAATATAGCCCTAGACATAAATAAACATAACAATGCAGTGTAGAGTTGCGGTGGTTGGATATGGATATAAATTTAAGATGCAGTGTAACTGGGTTAAGTGCATCGAGAATACCAGATATATATATAATTGACATGAGCTGTGGCGAAACGACTATACAGATGGATATACATAGAAGTGTAAATATTGTTAAACAAGGAGATAATATAGAGGTTTTAATATCTAAGAATATACCTGTTTATGTTGAAGGAAAAGATTTTGTGGCGCATGGATATGTTTTATCGAAAAGGGATAGAGATGGTGGTGCACGTATATATATCAGTCTATGGGGTTTTCTGGTAATAGTTGATACAAAGGATGCTAATATAGCCGACTTTTTCAACTATATGGATAAGNTATACATCAAGTTAAGTAAATAGCATTAGTGTTAACCTAATATATTCTCTTCTACTATACTGGGGCAATTGAATATCCTTAATATGAGGAAAAGCATTGGATTATTTTTAGAACGTGTTAATAGCGATACAATAGCTTTGAATATACTACCAAGCAACATCACAATATATATCGCTGTATTAGAGCTTTCAATGATTCAAAAAACAGAGCATGAAAATGCATCACCTATGCTTACACTAGAATTTATACAGAGTCTAAGCTCTAGATGTATCAACAGCTCTTATGCTATTTTAACGTGCATTGAACCAAACCAGCTAGCTACATATATAGCAGTTTTATCTAGAGATATAGATGTTGTTAGAAAAGAATCTGAGATAGTATGTTCTCTAATCTCAACTCTTAGCCAAGGCAATATTATATGCAAGGTTAACAGTTCAGATGAAACTGTAAAGATATTGTTGCATTGTTTAAATGTAAATAGCATCTCTGATAGAATTAAACATTTTCTCAAAAGAGGTAGAAGCTACCTAGATAATACCGCTGTATCCCATCCAATACCACTTATACCTAGGTTTAAGGCTCTAGATGCTGATGAATATAAATATCTATTAGAAGTCTTTAGTAAAGGCACAATAAAGATCGGCTATCTATATTCCAATCCAAATATAGTTGTTGCATTAAGTGATGAGCACATCTCAAGACACATAGCTATTGTAGGCTCTACAGGGAGCGGGAAATCAACAACAGCATCAATACTAGCAAGAGAGGTTGCATTGAATGGTTATGGAGTAGTTGTTATTGATTGGCATGGAGAATACACCTCTTTAATAGAAGATAGAGATAAAGTTGTATATGTTAATCCCATTAAGGGATCCATTCCTGAGCCTCTAGATATGGAGGAGATGATAAAGGTAGAGCCATTAGCATTTATAGAAATAATAGAAAGCTCACTTGATTTAACACCTGCACAAGCCCATATACTAGAAGATGCTGTTAATATAGCTTCTCAAAGAATAGGTAATGGTATGGATATAGTAGATATCCTGATAGAGATTATACAAAACAGCTCTGTTACAGCAAGATGGTTTACAGAATCAAGAGAGGCTTTACTCAGAAAGCTCAAACCACTTTCAACAAACTATCTTAAGATAAAGTGGCGTAACCTTGAAAGAGTATCTATTGAGAAAGGCAAAATACATATATTTGATATATCTGAGATTCCAAATGTTAGAATTAAAAAGATATTTGCATCTCTATTAATAAGATCTATAGCATTAAAAGCTCAATACAACAATATAGAAAAACCTATATTGATAATAATTGACGAGGCTCACAATATACTTTCTTCAGATAACCCTATATCAAATTTGATAGCAGAGGTGAGGAAGTGGGGAATAGGTTTTGCGATAGCAACTCAGGCACCCTCTATGCTAGCACCAATGATACTGAAAAATGTAAATACAAAGATTATACATACAATTAAATCATCTAGTGATATAGAAGCGGTTTTATCAACAACTATACTTAGAGGGGATCATAAAAAAGCTATTTCATCTTTGAAACCAGGCGAGGCTTTAATTACAATGCCAGAGCTTGTAGAGCCTATACTAATAAAAATAGCTAGGTTTTAGCTATCTCTCTTCCTCTTCTTTCTTCTCTTCTTTCTTTCTCTCTTCCTCTCTTCTCTTGGAAGCAGCTATCACATCATCTATTCTCAATACTAGTGTTGCAGCTTCTGTTCCAGCTTTTAATGCAGATACCTTTACTAGTAATGGTTCTATCACTCCCATAGCTTTAGCATCTACAAGCTTACCTGAAAACACATCTACACCTACCCACTTACCATTAGGATTCATATGCTCAGCTCTTAACTTCATTAAGAAGTCTACAGGGTCTAGTCCAGCATTTGTAACCAGTGTCTCTACTATACCTTCGAGAGCTTTTGCAAAAGCCTCTACAGCTAAACCCTCTTTACCACCAATTTTATTCGCATATTCTTTTACATATTTAGCTAGCTCTATCTCAAATGCTCCAGCTCCATATACAACCTTAGGTAGTCTAAATACATCAGCAGCTGCACTTAAGGCATCTCTAGCACTTCTCTCAGCTTCGTCTACTAGGCGTTCTAAACCAGCTCTAAGAACTAGTGATACAGATCTTGGATTTCTACATCTCTCTACAAACACCATCTTGTCCTCTCCTACTTTCCTCTCCTCAACAACCTCACATAAACCAAGATCCCTCTCAGTTAAATCTTGTATATTGCTAACTATTCTTCCTCCTGTTGCTCTTTCTAGTTTCTCCATATCGCTTCTCTTAACTCTTCTAACAGCCATAACACCTTTCTTAGCTAGATAATGCTGAGCAACATCATCAATACCCTTTTGACAAATAACAA